>OBEQ010621434.1_pt1 | contig 13413 bp, 14 predicted proteins | sample 1670901 | NCBI WGS metagenome assembly OBEQ01 (sample SAMEA104232315, study PRJEB22302) | groundwater metagenome | biome: forest; feature: aquifer; material: groundwater | place: USA | collected 2011-08-07 | depth 5.4 m
ATTGTTCGGGGGCACGGGCGGCGTGGCGGCGCAGATTGTCGCGCGCATGTCGAACCTGGCCGATGTGGTCTGGAACAACGAGAGCAAGGACTGCTTGCACGTGATCCCGTACTAAGGCATGCAGGCAGCTTCGGTGGGCTGGCCCGTACTCCGGATGCCGGAGAGAGCGGGGTCGCCAAGCCAGTTAGATATTTAGGGAGGGGACAGATGTTCAGAACGAGCGAGGAGGGGACAAATGGCACTGTTTAGAACCGCTGAAATTATCAAAGCCAGCAAGCTTCCGCCGGAAGGCGTCAAGCTGTCAAGAATGTTAGACGCGGTGTATTTTCTTCCGATTGCGTATTTAGGGGTGTTCGCAACATTTCATATGCACTTCGACCTGCTTGCGGGAGACTGGGATTTCTGGATCGATTGGAAGGATCGGCAGTTTTGGGTAACGGTCACACCAATTGTGGAGGTCTGTTACCCCGGGGCGATCATGTACTATTTCTGGACGTTCTACCGGCAACCGTTTGGTGCAACGTTGAGCATCACGGGGCTTCTCGTCGGGAAGTGGATCACGGTTTTGTTTGCCTGGTACTGGTGGGCTAACTTTCCGGCGAACTTCGTCATGCCGGCCACTATGGTCTCCAGTGCGCTGATCCTCGACTGTACCCTGTTGCTGACTCGGAGCTGGATGCTCACAGCAATATTCGGGGTATGGGCGTTCGCGATGATGTTTAACCCGACACAATACGCTATATTCGGGTACAGCCATCAACCGCTGGTCGTGGATGGTCAGTTGCTCTCTCTGGCCGACTACATGGGATTCACCTATGTCCGTACGGGGACGCCTGAGTATATCCGAATCATCGAGGTGGGTTCGCTGCGCACGTTCGGCGGCCACACCGTCTGGATTTCCGCGTTCTTCTCGGCTTTCATCTCCATGTTGATGTTCACCATTTGGTGGCAAATGGGGCACTTTGTCGGGCAAGCGTTCTTTTGGGTTAAGGGCAGACGTGGCGTCATGTCACGGAAGAACGATGTCATGATCATCGGTACGGATGAGTTTGCAGCGCGACATGGTACGCCGGATGGGGTTGCACCTAGATTGTCGGGCGGAGCTACATTAGCGGAAGGGAAATCATGAACGCCAAAAACATATTTAAATTGTGCGTGATCGGCTCCCTCGGGATGGCGACACTGGGGCTTACCCTGGTGTTCAATGCCTCACCCGCTGCCGCCCACGGGGAGCGCTCTCAGGAACCGTTCCTGCGGATGCGTACCGCTCAATGGTACGACACTAGGTGGAATCCGCAGAAAACCGCCGTCAACGATGAAGCGATGTTGTCGGGGAAGCTACACATATCCGAAGACTGGCCGCGGGCCGTCGTCAAGCCCAATCGTACGTTCATCAACGTGGGGAGCCCGAGTTCGGTGTTCACACGTCTCAGCTCGAAAGTGAACGGGATTCCGATGTTCACATCTGGCCCGATGGAGATCGGTGGGGACTACGAATACGTGATTAAGCTGAGGGGCCGGTTACCTGGCCACCACCACATCCACCCGATGTTGGCAGTCAATGGGGCCGGCCCTATCGCCGGACCTGGGGGCTGGATGGATATCCAAGGCAATTATAAAGACTTTACCAATCCAACAAAGCTGTTGGTTGGAGGAACCATCGATACAGAAACCGCTGGACTAGCGGTGGGGCTTTTCTGGCATATCCTATGGGGTGGACTTGGATTTGCCTGGATCGGCTGGTTCATGATCAGACCAATGTTCCTCATTCGTGCACGTGTGTTGGCCCAAGAGGGTGGAGACGCACTGCTGAACGATCCAGTCGACCGTGTAGTGGCCTATGGGATGCTAGGAGTGGTCTTTGTTTTGATTGCCATTGGTTTCTTCGTTACGGACAGTCAGTATCCGTATACCATCCCGCTCCAGGCGGGTGAACCAAAGATCAAGGCGACTCATTTGAAGTCGGATCTCACGGTAAAGGTGCTCGCCGCTGATTACGACGTTCCTGGTCGCGCCCTGCGCATGACGCTCCAGGTTACGAACAGCGGTGAGCAGCCACTCAGGATTGGAGAGTTCACAACGGCAGGTATCCGGTTCCTCAACAAAGTTGGCGTAGCCAACAACATGGACCCGGACTATCCAGCGGAGATCATGGCCACAGACGGCTTGCATGTCGAAGATGAGTCTCCAATCAACCCTGGCGAGAGCAAAGAAATCAAGATCGACTCGAGAGACTCGCTCTGGGAAGTGCAGAGACTGATGGACCTGGTCCACGACCCTGATCAGCGCTTCGGAGGTCTCATCATGGCTTGGGACGAATCCGGCAATCGCCACATCAACAGTATTGCTGGTAACATCATCCCGGTCTTTACGAGGGCCTCAGCAAGCTAAGGGTTTAGTCACCTAGGCGTGACGCCGATCCGCCCCCCGTCGCGAGACGGGACGGCGGATCGGCTTTTTTTATGGAACGAGAAGAATGAATGAAATGGACATCTCGGAGACGGCACAACTCGCCTGGCGCCGACTCAATGTGCACGACCTCTCCAGCTCGTTCACCGAGCGAGCGTCGTCTTCACAGATGGGCAGTCTGTTGAATGAACGGAGCCACGATCAGAAAAAAATGCCGGAATGGTCGCCGCTTGATCGCTCGGACCCCCGCAACCCTTGCGGATATCCCCCTGCCAGGAAAAACCAGGAACTCGGCAGCCAGGTGAGGAAGTTCGTCTCAGACGTCTGCAACCTTCTTTAGCCGTCGCTCGAGCGAGAAACGAGTGAGACCGAGCTGCTTGGCAGCCAGCGTCTTGTTGTAGCTCGCCCGCTGCAAGACTTCATCGAGGATCATCCGCTCAATGTCGGCGAGAGTCTGTTGTCCGAGCTTCATATCGATCCGAACCATTGAGTCTGTCTCAGTTCCTGAGGCCACTGCCACATGCGGTGCGATCTCACGCAACTCACTTGGCAAACAAGTGGGCGCACGCGTCCGTCCCTGGCAAAAGATCAAAGCCTGTTCGAGAATATTCTGAAGTTCACGAACGTTTCCAGGATATTGGTATCGCTCCAGCATCGCACCCGCTGCTGGATCAATATCAGGAATTGGTTTATTGAACCCCTGGGCAAACCGCACAATGGCACGGAGACAGAGCGGCAGGATTGTCTTCGACCCGCTTCCGAAGCGGTGGGATCTCAAATGCCACGACGTTGAGGCGAAAATAGAGATCATCCCGAAAGGCGCCACGCCACACTTCCTTCTTGAGATCTCGGTTCGTCGCCGAAATCAGGCGAAAATTTACCCCAAGATCGTCGGTGGCGCCGAGTCTCCTGGTTGTATTGAAACCCCTCCAGCAGCGCTTCACCGGATTCATACCCAACCACATGATGGCCTTGCCGAGTCAGCCGTTTGGTAATGGCAGAGCGAGTCGCCTGCTCATCGTCGGTCACAAAGATGACTGCCAGCATAGGCTAACCTTTTACAGGTTGGACATCTTGGGATTGAGGCAGCCAAATGCTCACGATGGTGCCTTCTCCAACCGCGCTTGTCAGATGGATATCCCCACGATGCCTCTCGATAATGTTCTTGCAGATAGCCATCCCTAATCCAGTTCCGTTACGTTTCCCCGACGTAAAAAATGGTTCGAAGACGCGGGACAGCACCTCTGGTGAAATACCTTTACCGGCATCTCGGACTTGTATCATGATGCCGGGCTGTTCCTGGTGGAGGAACTCATACGCCGCGATTTCCATGGACAATCCGTCCATGGGAGAGGCATCGATCGCATTGTCGATGACGTTCAAAAGCACTTGCTCGATTTGGTCTCGATCAGCGTGCAGATGGTCGGCTCCCTGAGATATGGAAGTTCGGACCTTGAGATGTTTAGCCTGCAGAGGCCCGCTCAGCACCTTGAGGACCGCGTTGATGAGGTCGGACAAAGCAAATTGAACCAGCACAAGCTCGCGAGGCCTTGCATACTCCACAATCTGATTCACGATTCGATCCATTCGTTTGGCCTCGTGGAAAATCACGTCGATCTCCGCACGCCTCGGATCGGACCGCTCGAACTCATCCAATAACAGCGAAGCCGTCGAGCCGATCCCGACCAAGGGATTCCTGAGCTCATGCGCAATGCCGGCCGCCATCTGTCCCAATGTCGCCAGCTTTTCGGTCCGGCTTAACCGTGATTGCAGGGTATGTAGTACCGTGATATCGATGTTGAATCCCACATAGATCGGATCCAGGCTATCGAAACCGGAGATCGGCACGCGCCGGCTCAAGATAGTCAGCACGCCGCCGTCTGCGTGAACGAACCGGAAGATCATTTCGCACTGGCGGCCCGCCGCAACGGCCCGTGAAAAGTCCTCCGTAACACGGGCTACATCTTCAGGATGAATTCGTTCACGAAAGGTGGCGGGATCGATCTGTCCATCAGGATCAAGTCCGGCCAAGACTTGATTATGTCGATTGCTGAACGTGATCCGCATCCCCTTCGTCGTAAAGATGCCGATCGGAGCATGATCCACCAGACCGCGGTATCTGGATTCGGAGGCAGATAACTCCTGATTGAGTGTCCGGAGCGACGCCTCGGATTTTACCACTTGATCGAACTGTTCCCGAACCTGCCGACTCATCTCTTGCATCACCCTGGTGAGGCCCCCGATCTCGTCTTTCCGGTCCAAAACAGGGATGGTAGGACAAAGCCCGCCGGATGACTCGGCAACGGCCTTCGACAAGTTGACAAGAGGGCCCGCGATCGATCGGGCAATCAGATAGAGCGCACAGACGATGAATCCAAACGTGAATAGTCCACCGCCTAAAATTGCAAGAAGTGTCGACGTGCGATCTAGGCTCATATGAGCGAACTCATCGAGCGCGCTTTTCTGCTCAAATTTATCTAGCTGTGCCATCCAAACACGAACCTCGGTCATCAGCGCTCTTCCACGCCCTTCGTTGATATACTGGAGCACGACCGACTTTCGGCCAGATTGAAGGTCTTTGATGAGCCCTTCCTTCTCTGCGACGATCTGGCTCACCAGGGCTTCAGCGTCCTTGAAGTGTTGCTGCTGGCTGTCTGAAAGTCTCTCCTTCAGATCTTGTTCAACCCCGCGAATGTTTTCCAGCGCCTCCCGATACGGCTTCAGATCGCGGACATCTTCGGTCAATACATATCCTCGAAAGCCGGTCTCCAAATCGACCACCAGCCGCATGTATTGGGCTGCAGCCTTCTGGGTAAGATAGAGATTGTTCAGCCGCTCTTCATCCTGCGAAAAGGTTTGCACGTTGATGTAGGTCACGATGCTGACGAGGATGAGGGAGGCGAGAGGGATCGTCGTGATGAGGAGTAGCTTGGAATGAATCGGAAGATTATTGAACAGGCGGGCGACGTGCTTGTACATGGAATCTCCGTCGCACTCTTGCGAGCGCCTAGGATTTAGGTCCAGCCATTGTCAAACATCTCTCTGCTTTGTCCCAGTTTTGATACGACAACTCTCCCGGTCAAGGGGCCGAAATCATGGGAAAGACCTGTCGCTATTCCGTCATTGAATAGTCGGCCTCGGTTTCTGGCCCTAGTCGTCGAGCAGTACGTCAATCATTGCACGAATGCCCCTGAAGCGCCGACAAGGCTCCACGTTCATACCGGAAACGACCAGGCTCGAAGGATTGTGATGAGTCAGTCGTCTTCTGATTCTGCGCCACCTCGCGAACCTGTAAAACAAGCTGACCGATCCCCTAGTGTCCGGCTTTATCCTTAGCCACGTGCTCCACCTGACGGTGCAGCGCATGCTCTAAGGCCCGGTTCACGACCGGTTCTACCAGCTGGAGGTCTACGGTCTTAATGATGAAATCGTACGCCCCCAATTTCATGGCCTCAACCGCCTCTTCGACTGTTCCATATGCGGTCAGCAGAACCACCACCGCATCTTTCGTTATCTTGCGAATGGCCTCCAGGGTTTCGATCCCCGTCCTCCCAGGCATTTTCACGTCGAGGAGAATCAGATCGGGAACATTTTTCTCAACCGCGGCCAGCAGTTCATCTCCGGACTTGAAGGCCTGGACTTGGTGCTGGCCCTGTGACAGTCGCTTCACAAGCGCGTTGAGAATCAATGGTTCATCGTCTGCGACATAGATGCGAGCTTGCATTTCGGCACTCCTTTCTAACTAGTTCGGTACAGTGACTGATGTTCGGGTTGCGGGACAATCGATCAGTTCCATCTCCCTCGACTGCCAGGCCATGACCGCGCTGCGCACATGCATCTTCTCCTTCAGGTTGGGAAATTCCTCACGGATGATCGCCGCGGCAAATTCTGCCAAGAAGCCGCTCTTGAGTTCGGCGCGAGCACGGTCAATGCCGATTTCGTGGTAGAGCGATTCGGCGAGCAGCAGAAAGCCGTCATCGGGGATACGGCGGGTTTGCATATTGGCCGCGATGATGCCGGCCGCCTTGCGGATGGGGTCGGCGAGGTCGGGACTGTAGGGGCCGATGATAAGCGCCAAGTTGGGTGCGTGCAGCCAGTCGAACCCGCGTCCAATGCCGATGATCCATTCGCGATGCTCGATGTCGAGTTCACGGTTGCTCTGCCTGATTTGCGCGATATGGGCGATGTTGCCCTCCACCAGGGGCAACAGATCTTGCCGTACCTGGTCGGACATGTCCGGGTAGAGCCGCGCCAGTGATGTGGGCAGGCTGTCGTGAATTGTGGAGGAGATGGTGGAGAGGTCCAGAATCTCTCCGTTACTACCATGGAGCACAAGGGCATCTTCATCGGTCTCGAAGCCGCACACCAGAGGATACACCGTGCTGTGCCCCTTACCAAAGACCGCCTCCATCTGTCGTTTGATCTCGAACGTGTGACTGCGAGCGGCGTCGGTGTTGTAATTAAAGCCAGCACAGCAACGAAGGGTGTCGCCCTTGGAATAATGGTACGTAATGAGCGCTAGCGTGCGTCGTCCCTGTCTGACCATGCCCTGTACATAATCTGCCATGACTTCCCCGAAGTGCGGCCAGCCCAGGTCAAAACGCCCACCGAGATTGCGGAATGGCTGGATGATGCCGGCCGGCGTGCCGGTGGCCACAGACAGGTTGAGGCGTCCATCCATGCACTTAAGCGCGACGATGGCGGTTTGGTGCTGTGCGGTGTAGAGGTTGCGCGCCAGAAAGGATTCTGGGTTCTGGAATCCCATGGAATGGCGGTGAGCATGATCAATCAACCAGTCGATCCGCTGGCTTATGGGCATGCTGCGAATGACCGCGTTGTCTACGATTGTTGGCATCATGCTACTCCCTGGACCATTCAGACATTATGATCTCAGACGTAACCAGTCGGTCGATGGCCTAGTGTAACGGAGCCCCAACATAACACTGAGACAAGATACACATCGTTTTCTTCCATCCATGGGCCGGCCACGTTTCCGGAAGCTTCAGCACTAATAATATCTCCAGCCTGATGTCTCTAAGCAATCCCTACGTCCTATGCAAAGGCGGTGAGGTTACCGGGAGTTTGACTGATACGATAGGCTAGTGCGTGGTCCGAAAGCCCGCGGAAATGCTCCATGCCGACGAGGACGCAGGTGTGCCCTGCTTCAATGGCGCGGTCCTGGAACCCATGCAAATATTCCATGGTGGTGTGGTCCACAATCTTTCCAGCCAAAATGAGCATATAGTTGGCTTTCATGCCCTCAGGAACCACGATGGCTTTGAGCGCCGCGTCGAGTTTCACCAGATTCATGCAGGTGGCCGAAGACAGGTAGATTTTGTAGGGGTTCTTCATCTCTCCGACGGTGCCCCGTAACACCGCGTTTGCCGCGACGGTCATCACACTGCGAGAACCGCTGCCGGTGTCTCCGATGCGGATGACAGGATTGCGGAACAATTCTTTGAATGCGGCCCCCACCCCCCTACCCTCGGGATCATTGGCCGAAGCCCGCACGGCATCCTTTACGAGCAAGACGATCTTCGTCAGCGTACCGACAATCATGCCGTCCAGGATGTCTGAGGTGGCCAACGTGACCACGACGTTGACCATGGCGACAAATATCTGTTCCTTGCCGACCGAAAAGATCCTCTTGAAGACTTTGTTCGAGCAGAGTTTCCATCCGATCCACATGAGCAACCCTGCCAGGGCCGATTTTGGAATTTGATTGATGAGGGCTGCGGCGAACAACAGGATGATCAACTGAAAGCAGGCATAGTAGAAGTTGGCCCAGAGAGTTCGGCCCCCTGCGAGCATGTTGACCGTGCTTTTCAGCCCGCCAGGGATGATCGTCAATCCACCCAGCAGACTGGATGCGGTGTTGGAGACCCCCATGGCCCGCAAGGTGACATTGGGGTTGGACTTTCTTTTAAACGGATCGATCTTATCGATGGCGGCGATCGTCGCGAGCGACTCGGTGCCGTCGATCAAGGTCAGGGTGATAATGATGAGGATGAGAGACCCATATAAATCTGGTCTGGAAAAGGCTTCAACGAAATGGGGAAAGACGATGCCATGTTCAAAAATATCGAGGGGGACATGAATGAGCCATTTCTCCTCGAGCCCCAGAATCCAAGAGGCCAAGCCGGCTAGAACGATCACGACGAGGGGCACCGGGACGAGCTTCGGCCACGTTCCTTTTATACGGGCAAGGATGCCACTAATAAAAAAGAGAAGGAAGAGGGTCACCGCTCCAATCACGGTGATCAACGGATTCAAGCCCATGACATGTTCGGGGATCAGCATGATGGCTTTGGGAATGGATTTAATGGGCGGTGTGATGTACCCGAGAAATGCCGGGATTTGTTTGATGATGATCAGCATGCCGATCGCCATCAACATGCCCTCGACCACCGAGATGGGGAAAAACAGCGCGAATCTCCCGGCATTGAAGATACTGAGTATCACCTGGACGACACCGACGATAGAAATGGCCACCAGCAAGAGCGGATAGCCCGCCTCCAAATCTCCATGACCCAATGCGAGCGTGCCGGCCATCAGCGCCGGCGCCAGGCCGGCGGCCGGGCCGCTGATCGTGATATAGGCGCCCCCGAGGAAGGGGAAGACAAATCCCGCGATGATCGCCGAGATCAGACCACAGACCGGAGGCGCACCGGAGGCAATCGCAATACCGAGCGAGAGCGGGATCCCCATCATGGCGACTTGGAGCCCCGCCATGAGGTCGTATTTCCAATGCTTCAGCCCAGCCACCCCGTTCTGGGGTTTCTCTATGTCTGGAACATCTGCTTCGAGAGTTGCCGCTCCATGCGATGCCATGCCGTGCCTCCTACATCTCCGGTTGCCCTGCTATGCTGTGAAACTATCCACTCGTTGGACTGTGCTGACGTAAACATTGCTTCCTAGTTCCGTGCGCATTGAAATCTCTGTTAGTTCTGTCACATCCGATCGAGTCCTGCTATATCACTCCGTGCACTCGATCATCAGGATGGCCTGGCGCTGTGCAAAAATAAGAGGCGGGTTGACTGAGGTGCTTGCGGGCTTGAGCAAAATGCTATAGCTCCTAATTAATGCTCGTATGACTTTGGCATAATACCCCGTCAGAGCCACCTACAGCAACATAGGGAAGGCCATCTGTCCATGATTTTTATGGCCCAGCGCTATCCTTTCAACTCAGAGTCTGTTCGAGAAAGAATCGCAATCCATTACCTTCTCGTTTGAAGTGACCAGCCGGGAGTTTTTGTACCATCTACCATGTTAGTTCTCAGCTCGCTTGGTCGGCCCTCGATTTCTGTACCAGGGCTACGGAGAGTTTCCCGCAGTGATGAGGGGCTCGCAGAGCTGATTCTCCGCGTGGGCCCTAGCGAATTCTTCGGGTGTACGATCCCGGAGCGCCCGGTGAGGCCGACTCTCGTTATACTCACGCCACCAGGTCTCGATCCGGTCGTGAGCCTCCCGCAGTGACTCGAACCAGTGTGCATTCAGGCACTCCCGTCGCAACGTCGCATTGAACGATTCCACGTGCGCATTGTCCGTTGGCGTGCCTGGTCTAGAGAAGTCGATGGAGACCTTGTTGTGATAGGCCCAGAGGTCCATGAGCTGACTCCTGAACTCACTCCCGTTGTCACAGCAGAGCCTCCTCGGCGCGCCTCGATGGGCTGTGAGCCGATTCAATACCGCGACAACGTGCTCGCCGCGAAGACGCTGGCCCACCTCAATGGCCACACACACTCGCGTATACACATCGATGACGGTGAGGGCGCGAAATCGGCGGCCATCTACCAGTTGATCAGCCACACAGTCTCGTGTCCACGCGTCATTCGGTCTCGTTGCCGTCGGCCGATGCACTCGCGGCATCACCGATTTTCTCCGCCGGGGGATCCGGCGACGGAGCATCAGGCCTTCTTCTCGGTAGAGACGATACACGAGATTCTTGCCCACAGCCCACCCTTCCCGATTGAGGAGCACCCGAATTTTCCGGTACCCGTACCGGACCCGCGTCTGGGCCATCTCCCTGAGCCGCTGCCGGAGTGCGGTGCGGGGATCGCGATGACTCCGATAGTAGTAGGTGGCCCTCGCGCAGCGGATAATCCGGCACGCTCGCCGCTCACTGATCGGGTAGGTGCTCTGTAGATAGCCCACCACGATCCGTTTCCGCGAAGGCCTTAGATTTTTTTTGAGAGTACGTCCTGCAGCATGACTGTGTCCAATGACAAGTCCGCCACCAACCGCTTCAGCGTGGTATTCTCATCCTGGAGCTGTTTGAACTCCCGGACCTGCTCCGATTCCAGTCCCTCATACCGCTGCGTCCACCGATAGAACGTCTGCTCAGCAATCCCGAGGTGGCGGATGAGGTCGGCAACGGGGGTCCCCATCTGCGCCTGCTTGAGTACTGCCACAATCTGCTCGACACTGAATCGTGTTCGTTTCACGGCGTCCTCCTTCCCCTTCCCAGGGGCGATGATGCCGGAAACTCTCCCTCAAATTGGTATCAAAATCGGGGAGCTGACCACCGGTAACTGAGGGAGTACGCGAGATACCAACGAATGCTTTGCAGGATCATGTCTTTCTGAAAATGTCGGCCCTTGAAGAATATTTCTGCCATGATGGCCTCCCTTAAAATAGCCTCAGGTTAACACACCCAGCTATTTGCGACGGAACCAAAAGAAGCCCGTCCTCTTCTGATACGTCCTCTTATCCGATGATCAGGACGGGGACGGCGACGCGGTGGAGGACTTTCTGAGCGACGCTCCCGGAGATGAACCGGACCGCGCTCTGAAAGCCATGGGATGCCATAATCACGAGGTCCTGCCGGGCCGATTCCTCGACGATGACCTCAGGCGGATCACCACTGGAAACTTGGCCATGTGCCTTGTAGCACCCGCCTGCAGGGGCGTGGGCAGGTGTACCGCTGAGCTTTGCCACGACGTTATCCACAAGGTGTTGTCCCCAGCTCACCGAATCCTCATGCAGATTCTCATGAAATCGATCATGATGGGCCAATGAGCTATCGTTGCGATACGCCTTGAGCGTCGGCACCACATGCAGCACGGTCATCTCGACCGGGTCGTGAAAGGGGTTGGCCAAGAGCCAGCGTTGGATTTGTGCAGCGTCGTCAATCCCATTAATGGCGACCAGCACGCGACGGATCTGTTCCGGCATGTGTTTGACGACCAGCGTCGAGCAGGGGGCATGGCTTGCGACCCGGTCGGAGACGCTGCCGACTGTGAACTCTCTCTCTTCGCTACTGAGCTCGCGCGAGCCGGTGACGATCAAGTCAGCCGCCTCCATCTGCGCGGTGTTGATGATCACGCGCGCCGGGTTCCCCAGCTCGCACACTTGCTTGACCACGAGGTTCAATTCAGACGGGACGGATTTCGCCGCTTGCTCCAGGAACTTGTGACCGGAGTCCAGCAGGGGACGCAGCTCTTCTGGAGCCATTCCTCGACGTATAGGCTCCCTATCCGGATACCGCGCAAGCCCGTGATCGACCGCATGCACCAGCGTGAGCTCAGCCGGGGTGTAGAGTCGAGTGACCGCCTGCACCAGCTTGAATGTCGGATCGGATCGATCGACTGCCACGACCACACGCATACCCTTCTCCTTTCTCAGGCACCGTTGTTTGTCAAGGTCGATGGAGATTGTACCACCTTGCTGAAACGCTTGGACTTTGCACGGACCCGGCGTATGACGAAACGCGCGTGGACGGTCATGGCGCGGTGAACACTGCCGTGATCTGGAGCGGCTGCACCTGCGCGAGGTTCTGCACGAGGATGGTGACGCTCGCGTGCATCAGATCCAGCATGACGGTCGGGTAGAGGCCGATGACAAACACCGCCAGGGCCAACGGAATCACGCACGCGATCTCGCGGCGATTCAGATCGTGCAAGGTGGCGCTCTGAGGGGAGACAGGGCCCAGCACCAGCCGTTGAAACATCCCGAGCATGTAGGCGGCTCCCAGCACAATCCCCGCCAGGACAAGCAGGACCATGAGGTAACTATGAGACACGGTTCCGGCCAGGACGAGGAACTCCCCGATGAAATTGCCGGTCCCCGGCAATCCGAAGGACGCCACGGTGAAGAGGCTCAAGACCACCGCGAATCTCGGCATCACCTGATGCAGCCCCCCATAGTTGTTGATCGTCCGGTCATGCGTGCGGTCGTACAACATCCCGACGACGAGGAACAGGGCGCCGGTGGTGATCCCGTGATTGACCATCTGGAGGACGGCGCCCTGGACGCTTTGAGTGTTGAACCCAAAAATACCCAGGGTGACGAACCCCATATGCGCGATGGAAGAGTAGGCGATGAGTCGTTTGAAGTCATGTTGCGCGAGGGCCATGGCGCCGCCGTACAGAATGGCCAGCACGGAGAGCCACTGGATGAACGGGGCGAACGCCGCCGAGGCCTCGGGGAGCATGGGGAGACAGAACCGGAGCAACCCGTAGGCCCCCATCTTCAGCAGGAGCCCGGAAAGGATGACGCTGCCCGCGGTGGGCGCCTCCGAGTGAGCTTCAGCGAGCCAGCCATGAACGAGGAGCATGGGCACCTTGATGGCAAACCCCAGGAACAACGCCAGGAAGATCCAGAACTGGACTTTCGGCGCATACTCCACCTGCATCAGAGCCAGCATGTCGTATGTGCCCCCGACGTGGTGCAGGGCCAGAATCCCAGCGGGCAGTAGCAGGCTCCCCGTAAAGTTGAACAAGAGGAACTTGATCGCCGCCTGGGTCCGCTGGGGGCCTCCCCAGAACGCAATCATGCAATACGTGGGAATCACCGTGATTTCCCAGAAGATAAAGAAGAGAAAGGCGTCCAGGGCGGTGAACACGCCCATCACGGCCCCTTCCGCCAGGAGGATGAGCATCATGAAGGCCTTCACGTTCGTCGCGATGCTGCGCCAGGAGCCCAGCACGCACAAGGGGGCGAGAAACGCGGTGAGCAGGACCAGCAGCAAGCTAATACCGTCCACACCCACCGCGTATTGGGTGC
>OBEQ010498470.1_pt1 | contig 13411 bp, 12 predicted proteins | sample 1670901 | NCBI WGS metagenome assembly OBEQ01 (sample SAMEA104232315, study PRJEB22302) | groundwater metagenome | biome: forest; feature: aquifer; material: groundwater | place: USA | collected 2011-08-07 | depth 5.4 m
ATCGAATGATTTTGATGGATAATGCACGCCTATTTACTTGATCTAACCTACGCAGTGAAGCAATGAAAAAAAAGATAGAGGAACTTATCCTGCAAGCCGTTGAAACACTTAAATCAAACGGTGTTCTGGCTCAGGAAATCGCCCCGAACGTTACTATTGACCGCACCCGTGACCCGCAACACGGCGATTTTGCTTCGAATCTGGCATTAATGCTGGCGAAACCGGCCAACACCAACCCGCGCCAACTGGCCGAAAAACTGATTGCCGCGCTACCTGAAGATGCAGCCATTGTTAAAGTTGAATTGGCCGGCCCCGGCTTTATCAATTTCTTTATCGATCCTACGGCCCAATACCGGATTATCAAAGACATCCACGACCAAGCCCGGAAATTTGGTTTAAGCGATGTAGGAGCCGGTAAAAAAGTCCAAGTCGAATTTGTTTCCGCCAATCCTACCGGGCCTTTGCATGTAGGGCATGGCCGTGGAGCCGCCTATGGTTCCGCCGTTGCCGATTTATTGCAGGCAGTCGGTTTTGACGTGCACCGCGAATATTATGTCAACGATGCCGGCCGGCAAATGGACATACTCGCCACCAGCATCTGGCTTAGATACCTCGAAGAATGCGGCGAAGTGATGCATTTCCCCAGCAATGGCTACAAGGGTGAATATGTCCGCGAAATTGCCTGGGACATTCATACCAACGCCAATAACGAATATCGCAGACCGGTAGAGCTGGTGTTTGAAGACATTCCTCTCGACGAACCTGCGGGCGGCGACAAGGAAGAACATATCGATGCGCTGATAGCCCGAGCTAAAACTTTGCTCGGAGCTTCGTTATATCAGGACTTTTTTCAAATCGGCCTGAACAACATCCTGAAAGACATCAAAGTTGACTTAAGCGAGTTCGGCGTCGACTATCAGGAATGGTTTTCAGAGCGTCAATTGATGGATGACGGTTCGGTGGAAAAAGCGCTGGAGCGTTTGCGTGCCGGCGGTCATCTTTATGAACAGGATGGCGCGACCTGGTTTGCCTGCGCCAAACTGGGCGATGAAAAAGATCGGGTGGTGGTTCGCGATAACGGCCAATCCACTTATTTCGCGTCCGACATTGCTTATCATATGAACAAACTGGATCGCGGTTTCGACCGGATCATCAACATTTGGGGCGCCGACCATCACGGCTATATTCCACGGGTCAAAGCGGCCATTCAGGCTTTGGGCGCCGATGAGTCCAAGTTAAAAGTACTGTTGGTGCAGTTCGCCTCGCTTTATCGCGGCGAAGAAAAAGTGCAAATGTCGACCCGCTCCGGCGAGTTTGTCACCTTACGGCAATTGCGCAATGAAGTCGGCAAAGATGCGGCGCGTTTCTTTTACGTGATGCGTCGTTCCGAACAGCATATGGACTTCGACCTGAAACTGGCGACCTCCAAGTCCAACGAGAATCCGGTATTCTATGTCCAATACGCCTACGCCAGAATATGCAGCGTGTTACGCCAATTGGAGGAAAAAAACTGGGATCGCGATTTACTACAGGGCATGGCAAACCTGACGCTATTGACCGAAGAGCACGAAAACGATCTGTTGGGCACATTGGCCCGCTATCCTGAAGTACTGGAACGTGCCGCGTTACAATACGAACCGCACCAGCTGATCCAATACCTGCGAGAATTGGCGACCGAATTCCATACTTATTACAACGCACATCAATTCCTTGTTGATGATGCGAAAATTCGTAATGCAAGACTTAATTTGATCTGCGCTGTAAAACAGGTGTTGGCAAACGGCTTGGGCTTGCTGAATATCAACACACCTGAAGCGATGTAACATGGCTAAAGACTACAAACACAGAGCGCAGAACAAAAATGCGCACCGGCGCAATTCAGGAAGCCTTAGCCTGTGGCGATGGATGCTGATTACGGTGCTGATCATTTCGTTTGTAGTCTTTCTGGTGTATTTACGCGGCACCGGATCGAAGCAGGTTACGCCGCAGGATGCACCAGCCAAGCCGGAGGAAGCAAAAGCCGAAGCGCCCAAACAGGAGAAAAAACCTGAACCGGGGCCGGTGTTGCCGCAATTCGATTTTTATACCATCCTGCCCGAAAAAGAAGTTATCGTGCCGGATTACGAAATCAATACCCGCGCCAGGGAAGAACGGGTAGGACAAGCAAAAATCACCAGTTATATTTTGCAGGCCGGCTCGTTCAGGGATTTTAAAGATGCCGACAGCTTAAGAGCCAAGCTGGCTTTAATGGGCATTGAATCCAAAGTTGAAAAGGCAAAAGTCGGTAACGTAGTCTGGAACCGGGTCAAAATGGGGCCTTATACCCAAATGGCCAGCGTCGGCACTATTCGAAATCGACTAAGGGAAAACGGTATAGACGCCGTCGTGATGGAAGTTGGACGGCAATAAAAGCACGGTCTTTCCGAGAATGCGAAGAAGACGATCTTATCTGCTCTAGCCCGTCCCTGGGAACGTGTCTCCTACATTGACGGGCTTATTGTATCGGAGTCGTCGACCAATCTTTCATGGCTTGATCGCCCGGCCGATCCACTTTAATCTTACCGTCCTCGGTTGAAGTTACCCAACTTACCGGAATGTAATGGTGCTGTCCGGTCTTATCTTTTTTCAACTTGATAGTATTCTTTCCCTCCATATGATCGACGGTGGCAAACTGACCATCTTGAGAACAAACAACGGGCATATCAGGCTTAATCGCGTCAGTGTTAATCATTGTGCTAGTAGTCATAGTTTTCTCCTGTTAGCTCAACTTGAGCGAGTTATAAGGAAATTATAATCAGTGTTTCAGGCAAGGTTTTAAGATACAGCGAGGCGGATTACCGGGCTTATTCTTAACGTTCTTACATCTTCTTGTCTGTATATTAAATTTACACCTACAACTAAGACCAGTCTGTACGATCACACACATAGAAAACCGCTCAAGTCTGTCTCAGCACTTTCGAAATATCAGATCAAGGAGTGCAAGCTCTGCTTGCAGACAGGCAAAACCTGTACTCCCGGCTTATCCCATATTAAACTGAACACCAAAATCGACAGCATTGCCCTTGGAAGAGAACCTGCAACCCTATCGAAGCCCCGAAAGGATGCCAGGAGCATATGCGCTGTGTTATGCTTTTTTCCATCAATAAAGGTCTGCATGAAATACACGAGGAAACTGATATGGCTTTGGCATTAAAAGATACTCAGCACCATTGTTACAGCGATTACCTGACTTGGCCTGATGATAATCGCTATGAACTAATCGATGGCAACGCGTATGCGATGTCTCCGGCTCCCGATCTGGCGCATCAGGATGTGGCGGGAGAAATTTACCGGCAGACAGCTAATATCTTGATCGGTAAACCGTGCCGCGCTTTCATTGCCCCGGTTGATGTCCGCCTGCCAAAGCACGATGAAGCGGACGAAAGCATCGATACCGTCGTGCAGCCGGACGTCTTGGTGATCTGCGACAGCAACAAACTGGATCGGCGCGGCGTGCGCGGCGCGCCGGACTGGATCGTCGAAGTGTTGTCGCCGTCCACGGCCGGCCACGATCAAATCAAAAAACGCAGTCTTTACGAGCGTCATGGCGTAAAAGAATATTGGCTGATTCACCCAATTGATCGGGTATTGACCGTTTACCGGTTGATCGACGGCGAATACGGCAAGCCCGAACTGTACGAATTGAACGGCGAAAACCAGGTCAGCGTGTTGCCGGATATTGTGATTCGGTGGGATGAATTAGTTGCGCGGTTGCCGGTTGATTATTGACCTTATGGCTTGGATAAAAAACAAATGATGGGGAGGTAAAAATGCCGATTTTGTCCATGTTTTATGGCATTGTGGTTTATATGTACTGTTATGACAATCAGCGTCATCATACGCCGCACTTTCATGTTGAGTATGGTGAGTTTACTGCTGTTATTGCGATTGAGGATGGTGAAGTGCTGGAAGGCGAGTTACCGCGTAATAAAATGAAATTAGTGCAAGCTTGGCTTGAAATTCATCGTGATGAAATAATGGCGGACTGGAGTCTGGCTGTTCGAGGGATACAGCCTGAGCGAATTAAGCCGTTACAGTAGGAGGCTCTAAATGAATAAGGTTATTACTGTATACCCCTTGTTACACCAACATCTGTTTGTCGAAATGGCTGATGGTCAGTGCGGTGAGTTTGATATGACGCCATACCTGGAAAGCGATTTTTTTTCTGCATTAAAGGATGACGCCTATTTCAAGCAGGTAACGGTCTTTTTTCGTGGCGTTGGCTGGCCTGATGGGCAGGATATTGGACCCGATACGATTGTAGCGGGATTGGTAAAGTCCAGAAATTCGTAAGCATCGAAAAGGCGCGCGCACTCCCTACCCGACCGGCCGCAATGTGCCGCAGCAGTTGCGCATCGACAAGAAGTTTCCTGCCGCCAGCATTTCAATCCGTTTCACCTTGGCAAGGCGGGAGGCAAACTCCAATGCGGCCATAATATCTTCCCTTTCCAAGTCCTCGTAATCTGCAAGAATCCCGTCAACGCTCATACCTGAACTCAGCCATTCCAGGATATTTTCAACCGGATAACGCAACCCCGGGATAGTTAATGTTGAAGTTAACTGGTTTACGTAGCTTTTCACGCAGGACCACTGGAATAAATAGCTAACGGATGTAATGCAGTCCAGTAGGGCTGAATAAGCCGGTCCGAGCGGTAGCGGAAACCGGCGTTTCCGGCAAACACCGCCCAAACTGCACGATGGAATTTATTCCTCCTCTAATTTATAGCATTTCGTCTGATAGGCATTCATCTTTTCATCCTCTGCTGCTAATTTTTCTTGATACCCCTCTTCGTCGACAAATGTTTCAATAATGCAGTTTTTCGCTCCCCTATATAAATCAACCAAAGTTGGTCTTTCCGGATCACGGTTTAAAAACTCTGTCATTGAATATTTCAAAACATTAAAATCATGAGAAATTTTATTCGGAAGATTTTTATGGGCAATCACTTCACGGTTATCAGGACCATCCAATCTCATTTTTATGAGTCCCTGACTTTTCAATTTCCTTAACTCTTGCGCGTGTTGTTGATCCATTGGCATCACCTCTGTTACATCCAAGCCATTCGGCTTGGCAATAAATTTAAATAATTTTACTGATAATTCGTTGATCTTACAGAACAAGTCATCGGGCGGACATGTTTTTTCTGCAAAGTCGTCCATTCCCACGTCATAGCAGGCTTTCTTAAAATCATCGTTGGATGTAAAGGCCATAATTGGAAAATACTTACGGTATTCCTAATGATTTTTGTTGCCTCAATTCCATTCATTCTCGGCATTTCAACGTCCATCAAACAAAAATCATATTTACCGTTATTTTTCTTCGCGAGCTCTACAGCCTCCAGACCATCTGAAGCCAGATCAAAATCATAACCCCAGTGTTTCATTTGCTCACTATGAACCATTTGAATGATTAAGTTATCATCTGCTATTAGTATATTCATCGTCCGTACCTTGCTTCGGATAATTAATATTAGGCTTAAAGTATTGCGTCATTTGTTTGCCTAATAATTAATCCATCGTAGTTTCATTCTGCTGTGTGGAAATTTAGGGAGCATCACATAAAAACTCATAGCACGTTGATTGGCGGTTTCACACCCAGCAATTCTCATTATGGAAATTAAAATTAAATCAGCCTTGTAGGCCGGAATAAGCCAGTTCGAGCGGTAGCGAAAACTGGCGTTTCCGGCAACCCATACCCAAACTCGCCGGAAACGCCACCTGGCGCTACGCGCTTGGATGGCCTTATTCCTGCCTACCCTCCTTCCTCCTTGTCATCCTCATCCGCCGCCATATCCGAAATCTCTTTCAACCGTGAAATAGCCTTACAATTAATACTCCCTTCCGGATAAAAGCCGTCGCTATCTAACACGCCAGCCGCTTCCCCGGTCAATAATTCCAGCGTTTCATCGACGCAACACACCGCATAAATCGCAAACTTGCCTGCCGCGACCGCATCGATTACTTCCTGTTTCAACATCAGGTTGCGCTTGTTGGCGGCCGGAATAATCACGGCATGCTCGCCATTCAGGCCGCGCGCCTGGCACAACCTGAAAAAACCTTCAATTTTTTCATTAACGCCGCCGACCGCCTGCACTTCGCCGTACTGGTTGATCGATCCAGTCACCGCAAAGCTGTGCTTGATCGGCGTCCGTGTCAGCGCCGAAATCAGGCAGCACAGCTCGGCTAACGAGGCGCTGTCGCCGTCGATATAACCGTAGGATTGTTCAATCGCGATGCTTCCCGATATGGCCAACGGGAATTGCTGGGCATAGGTGTGGCCCAGATAGCCGGTCAGGATCATCACGCCTTTGGAATGAATGGCTTGGCCCAGTTCTACCTCCCGCTCGACATCAACGATGCCCCTGGAACCCGGATAAACGCTGGCGGTAATCCGTACCGGCGCGCCAAAGCTGCTGCCGCCGACTTCCAGTACGGTTAGGCCGTTGACTTTGCCGATCGCCTCGCCTTCGGTATCGATCAGTATGGTGCCGACCAGCATTTCTTCGAGGATGTTCTCGGGTATTCTGCCGTTACGATGATCTCTTGCGGCCAACGCTTGTTCGATATGCGAACGGTCGCAAACCGGCTGATTGTCCCGTTTGCAGAACAGATTGGCCTCAGCGATGATTTCCAATGAATCTTTAACGCGGGCGGAAAAATGATGCTGGTTTTCCGCAATACGGCAACTGTGCTCGATCAGGCATTCTATGGCCGACTGAGTTAACGGCTTGGCGCCGGAATCCGCAGCATGCTTGATCATCAGTGTTATAAAACGTTGCGTCGATTCGCCGTTGCGCAGAATGTAATCGTCAAAATCGGCCAAGATTTTGAACATTTCGTTAAACTCGTCATCCAATTCTTCGAGCAAATAGTACACATCCCTGGAACCGACCAAAATCACTTTAATATTTAGCGGAATGACTTCGGGCTTGAGGGTAATGGTGTTAATGCCCAAGTCGGAATAAGGCGATTCGATTTCAATCAGGCCTGATTGCAGCGCGCGCTTAAGACCTTCCCAAACAAACGGGTAAGTCAGCAGCTTTTCGGCATCGAGAATCAAATAACCGCCATTGGCCTTGTGCAATGAACCGGCGCAAATCCGGCGATAGTTGGTGACCAGCGTGCCCTGGTCGCTGACATATTCAATACGCCCGAACAGGTTCTGGTAAATCGGATGCGGTTCGCAAATCACCGGCGCGCCGCTTTCCTGCTTGTTATCGACCAGGATGTTAGGCGCATACAGTTCGGTCAGCAGTTGCCGTTTTGCAGTCGTATTGTCTTGCTGCTCCGGCGTCCGGCTCGGCATCAGGTAATCGGCGATGGTGTTGCTTAAATTCTTTTCGATTTCCGTCAAATAGGTGATGACATCATCGATATTCCGGTAACTGTCGTTCAGTTCGGCAAACAACGGCTCTATCGCCAGACTGATGGTGTCGTTATCCAGCTGTTTGATTTTCTCCACCATCTCTCTGCGCCACTGGGGCAATTCCAGCAATACATCGCTCAGGTATTCTTCCAGCTCTGCAACATGCTTGTGAAAGACTTCCCGCTCCGGGACCGACAATTGGGTAAATTGCTCGTCATTCAACGCCTTGTTGTCCCGGATAGGCGCAAAAGAAATGGTTTCATTTTCCCTGAACAACGCAGTGTTTAACGACTGGGCCTTTTTATCGACCAGATCGATAGCGCTGTTATAAAGCTGATTATAATGCCGCTCGATAGCGCTCTTTTTTTGTTGATAGGTAGGACTTTCAAATGCGGCGGGGAAAGTCGCCAGCAGGTTATCGATCAGCTTTTCAATATCCTTGCTGAGCGTCTGCCCATATTCTGCGGGCAATTCAACCGCTACCGGCTCTCTCGGGTTATCGAAATTATCGACATAAGCATAGGATGGCGGTGCTGGCAGCGTTTTTGCCTGGGCTTCCAGATAGTTGGTAACCATCGACAACCGGCCCAAACCCGGCTCGCCCATCACAAAAATATTGTAGCCCGGGTTGCTCATCGCAACGCCAAACTCCAATGCGGATTGAGCTCTGGACTGGCCCAAAATGGTGCCCGGCACATCAAGTGCGGTTGGGAACTCAAAGCCAGCCAAATCGATATTTAATTTCAGTGATTCAAGGGGGAGCTTTAAGTTGTTAGACATGGTTAAGAGAAGTTCTCGGATTACATAAATCGGCAATTCTACCATTTATTAGCGTTTTATCCGATATGAACCAAACAGGGCCGCAAGATGGGAGATTTATTCAACATCCATACGCATCAACTTAAGAAAACTCATATCCCTCCCGTAGCTGCACCCACGTATTGGGGCGGGTTAAGCGCTTATTTTGCCGGCAGCCTATCTTGAAACGCTGCGCCAACTCGCGCAATAACCGGGCTAATGCTTTCACCTCGTTAAAACAGACGGCCAAGCGCGCGGATTGCTCTCTGATCATCTGCCCACCTTTGACCAAGCTTCGTTCCGGGATGTCCCACAACCCCGTTAAGACGATCCAATGCTGAACCATAACGGCGAGCAACTTGGCATAGACTTCACACAGGATGCGCCAGGGATTGGCACTATTGGAGTGCCCCAGTTTACCGTGGCTTTTCCAGAGTTTGAACAGTAATTCGATCTGCCAGCGTACGCTGTAAAGCAGAACACAGTCCTTAAGGCTCAAGAGTTCAGTGCCGATGTTGGTGATCATGATCTTCCAGTCACACAAGGCCAAGCTGTCTTGAGTGGCGGTCCGGCCTTTGTTAGCCGCGTTTTCCTTCATTTTTTCCCGGCTTCGGGCCGCCGCTTCTTCGGGCAAATGCACCAGCAACAGTCTGGCTTTTACGCGCGTCTTCACCCCCAGTTCCACCTCGCATTCATGGTGTTTGACACCTGCCGTTTTGAGCCTATGCAGCCATGGCAGCAGTTCGATCGGCCGGCTTTGCTCATCAAAAATCGCCGTATTGATATGATAGCGCGAAATCCAGTACTCGCCCCGTTCTGCCTGTGCTTTCATGCGTTGCAGATTGAAATAACCGAGATCTTGCAGACGCAAACTATCGGGTTCAAAGACCGCTTCGGCCAAGGGGCTGCGGTTATCCGAGTGCTTGCCCGGCAGCAAGCAGCACTGCAAGTAGCCGGTTTTCAGCTCAATGCAGATATCTATCTTGACGGCGGCCCGGCTGCTGCCCGCCGCACCGCCCGTGCCGGGCCACAGCGGATGAAGTTCGTCAGGCAGAGTGATGACGCTACCATCGGCGACATAGACATGGCTGAATCGGTTCAGTCTGTTCACGTCAACCGCCGTTTTGGCCTTCACCACTTGCCCAAGTGCCTCTTCCAATACGCCCTTGACGAAGGCCGCTGCTTTTTCGGTAAAGCGCTTGTCCAGGCCTTACGCGGTGATCGTTAGGTCATGGCTAAAACCGGCCCTTGCCAGGGCTTCCACCGACGGATCAGTCTTTTGTAGCCAGCCAAACACCAAGGTTTTTATAAAATTGGAACCGGTCAATTTTCGTTGGCGGACAATAAAGCCGCTTTCCTTGCCCAGTTCATTGGCCCGGTCATTTAAAACAAACTGCAATAGGCGGGCGACTTTTAAATAAATGTTGTTTATATAAAGTATTCTCTTCGTTGTTAAGTCTTTGTTTAATAGCGTAGAGAAACCCACTTTTTTTTGCAAACTTCATTAAGTTGATGCGTATGGGGAGATTTATTCAACATCGACCGAAAAACATGAATGCTTCTGACGGCCAGACTTAATGCTGGCGCTGCAATACCATTGAAACAGCCGCCGCCCTAGTGACAACGCCCAGCTTTTCAAAAATATGTTCGAGATGCTTATTAATGGTACGCGGGCTGCTGCCCAGAATAATGCCGACTTCCTTATTGGTTTTACCTCTGGAGACCCACATCAGTATTTCCGCTTCACGCATCGTAAGTCCCAGCGAATGTCTTACCCAATCGAGATCCCACTCGCCCGAATGCTTTTCCAAAACCAGCAAAAATTCGCCGGTACTTTGGCACGGTGTTATTTTCGCTAAAAAACCGGTTCCGGCCCGATAACTTTCAAACGCTTCGGGTTTGTCGCCAAGCTGTTTAAGCCATTCAAGCATCGGTTTGGGCAATGGCGAACCGACTTCATATTGACCCGTTAATACGTGTTTTTGCAGAAACTCATCCAGCCAGCGAATGCCGCCGGGCGTTAACCAGGTGATGTTACCAACTGAATCGATTGCCAACGCGGAAAAAGGGCTATTGTTTAACGCATTTTCAACACGCCGCAGGTTTCTAGCCTGAGTCAGTTGCAAATCCACTCTGACCAGCACTTCAGGCGGGCGAATCGGTTTGACAATATAATCGACAGCGCCTTCATCGAAGCCGCGCAACAGGTTATCCAGCTCGCTTAACGCGGTCATAAATAAAACCGGAATATCGGCCGTTTCGGGTGAGGATTTGAGCCGGTTACAGGTCTCAAAGCCGTCAATGCCCGGCATCATAATATCCAGCAAAATAATATCCGGTTTCAAGTAAGCGATTTGTTCCAAAGCCGATAAGCCATCGGTCGCGACCAACACCCGATAACCGGCTTCCGAGAGCGTATCGGATAACAAGGCCAGATTGCCCGGCGTATCATCGACAATCATCGCGATTCCGTTAAATTTACCGGTCATTGCCGCTGAGTTCCTCATGAGTAATCTGTAAAAGTTTTTTGATTTCAGCCATATGAAATCCGCCGGCCAGCGTCATAATCCTCTGTGCAAAATAAGTATATTCCGGATGATGCTGAATCAACTGGGTCAGATATTGATTAAGTCCCTGTAAGTCGCCGATTCGAACATAGCCGGTCAATTCCTGAATAATATCCAGTGAAGGCGGTTGGATAGCGCTTTCCAGTTCAGCTTCATCGTCCTGATAAATCCAATCCAAAACCAAGTGCAGTTTAAGCTTGTAGAGTAGCTCGCTGACTTGTATCGGCTTGACTAAAAAGTCGTTACAACCGGCATTAATGGCATTGAGCCGGTCAGACGGATAGGCGTTGGCGCTTAATACAACAATCGGTATTACGTTGCCATTTTGACGAAGCAGATGCGCTGTTGCGGCGCCATCCAGTCCTGGCATCGATAAATCCAGCAGAATAAGGTCCGGCGCTTCTTTTTCAACTTGATCCAGGCATTCTTCACCGCCATCGGCTTCAATCAAACTGAATCCTAAGGGTTCCAGAATAGATAAAATCAACTGTCGATGATCCGGCTGATCATCGACAATAAGAATTTTCCGACGCTTGCCCCGATAAGCGATGATGTCTTCTTCCTGAATATATTGCTGTTCCCCGCCCAAATTGGGCAGCAACAATCTTACCGTAAAGGTGGAACCTTTATGCTGATCACTGACGACAACCAGTTCCCCGCCCATGATTTCGCATAAAATTTTACTGATTGTCAGCCCCAAGCCGCTGCCGGAATTTAAATTCTCATTCGGTAACTGGGTAAAAGGCTGGAAAATATTTTGCAGCTGATCTTTATGAATGCCGGGACCGGTATCGACAACCTGAAAAGTGGTAACTCCGCAACTGTAGCCGATACGAAATACGATCTCTCCTTTCGCGGTGAATTTGATCGCATTGCCGAGCAGGTTGATCAATATTTGCCCGACCCGCTTTTCATCGCCGCGCACCCGCTGAGGCAGGGTGTTGAGAATTTGGCAGTAAAACGACAGGCCCTTCTGTTCGGCCCGCAGCTTAAACACGCTGACCAGATGTTCAATAAAACCGGGAAAATCGATAGGCTCCTGACGCAATTCAAATTTACGTGCTTCGATACGGGCAATATCCAGAATGTCTTCGATCAGCGCGGATAAATGTTCGCCGTTACGCTTTAAAATATCCACGGCCTGTCGTCTATGCGCCGGTATGGTCGGGTCTTTTTGCAAAATATACGCGTAACCGACAATGCTGTTTAACGGCGTACGTATTTCATGACTCATGCTGCTAAGAAAACGGCTTTTCGCACTATTAGCGCGATCCGCCATTTTGGTGGCTTGTTGTAATTTGGAGTCGGTCTTTTTATGTTCATCGATTTCCATTAATAAACGCTGAGTTTGCTTGGCGATTTCTTCATGGGCAACGTGCCGGCTTTCGTCGTTCAAAACCAGCCACCAGGTACACAGACCGATAAATACCAGTAATGAGGCATAAACCTTAATAAAATTTGCCAGTAACAGATTGAACGAAGGCAGGTACTGTTCGGCAGCCAACAAATCCTGGTAGTAAATAATCCCGACAAATACGCTGGTTAAAACGGCCAGAAACAAAAACAATAGGCTAAATCGTATCAAGCGCAACCTAAGGCTCAAATTGACCCAACCCGGCAAACAGCATTCAGCAAGGCTTTGCAGATAATCATCCAACCGAACGCCCGGCTTGCAGGCATCCATGCAACGCGCATCCAGCGTACAACAAAGCGAGCAGATACTGCCCTCATAGACCGGACAATACGCCACATCTTCACGTTCAAAATGATTTTCGCAAATACTGCAGCGACTGATTTGTGTCTGATTATTAAATTCGATGTCACGAGCAAGGTAGCGTTGGCTTCCGTACAGCAGAGCAATGCATGGGACCAATAGAAAAGCCAAACTCAAGGCAATAAACGCTGAAAATGCCTGAGCGAACTCGCCGAACAGTCCTAAATAAGCCAATATAGAAACGATCGAAGCGCATAAGGTGGACAGTATGCCGACCGGATTGAGATCCGGCAGGTAAGCGCGCTTGAACTCAACGGCTTTAACGCTCAAGCCCAACGGTTTGTTGATCAGCAATTCCGCGGCAACCGCACTGATCCAGGCGATCGACATATTGGAAAATAAGCCCAACACTTTTTCTAAAGCGCCGAACACGCCGAATTCCATCAACAAAAGAGCAATCGACACATTAAACACCAGCCATACCACCCGTCCTGGATGGCTGTGCGTCAAACGCGAGAAAAAATTCGACCAGGCCAGCGAACCGGCATAAGCATTGGTGACATTGATTTTGATCTGGGAAATCACCACAAACAAGGTCGTGACCGCCAGTGCTAATTCGGAATTGTCGAATAAGTCGCCGTAAGCGACCAAATACATTTGCGTCGGTTCATGCGCATGGATCGGCACTATGCCGTGACGAATCGCAAGATGAGCCAGCAACGCGCCACCCAGTTGTCTGGCCATGCCGAACAGAATCCAGCCCGGTCCAGCGATAATGGTCGCCAGCCACCAACGCACTCGGTTTTTTTCGGTCAATTCCGGCATGAAGCGCAAAGAATCCACTTGCTCACCGATTTGCGCGACCATTGAAAAAGCGATCGTGGTCGCGCTGCCGAACATCAGCCAGTTAAAACCCTGGCCGCTGCC
>OBEQ012846764.1_pt1 | contig 13410 bp, 8 predicted proteins | sample 1670901 | NCBI WGS metagenome assembly OBEQ01 (sample SAMEA104232315, study PRJEB22302) | groundwater metagenome | biome: forest; feature: aquifer; material: groundwater | place: USA | collected 2011-08-07 | depth 5.4 m
ATCTACGGGTCACTACAAATGAAAACTGAAAAAGATATAATGCTGTTATTAAGGTAGTTGTAATTTTAAACTTACTAAAAACTCATGAAAAAAGATGTTTTTTAGTGATTTTTCAGGCACAAATTTACAAGATGGGCTAAGGATTAAAAACAAAAATGAGATTATCCAAAAAGACAATCTCAATTCTGCGTCGCTAAACTAAATTATTTATTTTACAACATCAACTTTAATTCCATTGGAAATTTTATCAGCTGAATTTCCTTCCCAAAGAACAACAACAACTTGTAATTTATCTTTGTTCCATGCGCTATTTGTCGTAATTGTATAACTACCTTCAACTGTTTGATTCGCTGTAAATGATGTTCCTAACGAAACGGTTCCTAAATCACCTGAAGATCCTGTTGCAGATGCTCTTAGAACATTGTTATGTTCTACATTTGTTGGTCCACCTGATACTAATGATTGTGATGCCATGACACCGTCTTCCACTAAATAAACTCCAATCCAATGTTGACCAGTAGCAGTTGAAAATTTTGTTTTTGTTTTAACTGTAATCGTATTTCCTGAAATAGAAGCAAACGCTCCAACTCCTGCTTCTGGGGTTTTTGCTAACATACTATTAATAGCTGCATCTGTCCAAGAGTTGTTTGTAGATTCTGAACTTGAAAATCCATCGTCACTAAATGTATATCCGTGACTTGAATAAAAGATATGAGGAATTCCACTACTTCCTGCCAATGTTGAAAAAGCACTTCCGAATATTGGTCCAAAATCAGTATCATCACTAATTGCATCTCCAGCTTGAACAGAAATTAAAGCAACATTATTGCCATGAGCAGATTCTATATGTGCTTTAGCAGGTTCACCATTTGTCCCACATGGAGGACACCAAGTTGCTCCTAAATATACCGCAACTGCTCTTTGTTTAATTTCAACAGTAACATCATTCGTATCAGTTGAATTTGAAACATATCCTGAAGGTTGATCTACAGATAAAATTGTAACATTTAAATTTCCTAATCCATCGCCATCGGCATCTTGATACCAAATTGTTGCATATTTACAAGAGCCATCGTCTTTTTTTGCTTTTGCATCATAATTTGCAGCTGTTGAATCGATACATCCTTTCTTTTTACAACTTGGAATTGTAATAATTGTACCGCTTATGAGGGTAAATAACAAAATTGATTTTTTCATGTTTTTTAATTTAATTGAGGATAACAGTTTTATTTAACATTTGTGATATTATATTAACACATTGTAAAATTAAAATCAATTTCGTTTAATTAAAAATCAATATAGTATCATTCTTGTTTTCTTATCGTGATAATTTATATTACATCAAAATTGTAGATTTTTTCTTTCAATTAAATTAGTTTAATAGACTTTAACATCTGTATTTGTGTTATTTACAAGATTAATTAACTTTCTATATATTAATAAAAAATGAGCCATATTTGTTTCTTAAATGTTGTCATTATTGGATTGATTAATACAGTTTTAAGTTAATAAAGTATCACTATTTTGGTGATATATTGTTTTACGAATTGAAAATTATGGTTGGAGAAACACTATTTTAAAGAGATTTAGTGTATTACTCTATCTTCAAATCTCATTTGTATTAAAATATCTCTATTTTTGCAAACATGGTAAAACTATTTAACGCATACATTTTTGTCTGCCTTTCTTTTAACACAATTTCTCAAGATTATTTAAACCGTTTTGAAGAAATAGATGTTCTAAATTATTCGATTTCAATCGATTTAAACGATTCAAACAATGTGATTCAAGTTTCAGAAATAATTTCGATTTCATTTCTAAAATCCGTTTCTTCTTTTTATTTAGACTTAGTAGATCAAGATGCTGATCAAAAAGGAATGAAAATTAGTCAACTACTGGAAAACGGGAAAGCTATTAATTTCACACATTCTAAATCAATTTTAACAATTGAACCAAAAGATATTAAAGTAAATAAAATAACAGATTATACGATTGTCTATTCTGGCATTCCGAAAGATGGTTTAGTAATCGGAAAAAACAAATACGGAGACAGAACTTTTTTTGGAGATAATTGGCCAACTCGAGCAAGAAATTGGATTGCCTCTGTAGATCATCCTTCTGATAAAGCAACTGTTTTATGGCAAGTAGAAGTGCCTAATCAATACAAAGTAGTTGCGAATGGTAAATTGATTGAAGAAACAAAAAGTTCTAAAAATAGAATAAAAGTAACTTATAAAGAAAACATAGAAATACCTACAAAAGTAATGGTCATAGGAGTTGCTCAATTTGAAGTGGAACAAGCTGGAAATATTTACGAAATTCCAATTTCAAGCTGGGTATACCCTCAAAATAAAACAATAGGTTTTCATGATTATGCACTGGCAACAAATGTATTTAAATTTTTTGTTGATCATTTTGGAGAGTATTCTTATGAAAAATTAGCCAATGTGCAATCAACAACTCGTTTTGGAGGTATGGAAAATGCCAGTTGTATTTTTTACGATGAAAACAGTATCAACGGAAAAAGAGATTGTGAAACGTTGTTGGCACATGAAATTGCCCATCAGTGGTTTGGGAATGCTTGTACTGAAATGGATTGGTCGCATTTATGGCTAAGTGAAGGTTTTGCGACGTATTGCACCAATTTATATATCGAAGAAATAAAAGGAAAATCGGCTTTTGAAAAACAATTAGAAGAAGATAGAAACAAAGTGATTCGCTTTTCAAAATTGAATAAAGTTCCAGTTATTGACACGATTTCTCAAAATTTAATGTCGCTTTTAAATGCAAATTCCTACCAAAAAGGTGCTTGGATTCTTCACATGTTGCGTCGAAAAATTGGAGATGATCTATTTTACAAAGGAATCCGTTCTTATTATGATATCTATCGTTTCTCAAATGCAACTTCTGACGATTTTATAAAAGTAATGGAACTAACTTCGGGACTAGATTTAAGTTTGTTTTTTGATCAATGGTTAAGAAAAGTGGGACATCCTAAATTATCGATTAAAACGAAATCAAGTAAAAAGGAATTACAAATTCAAATCAAACAGGTTCAAGATAAAGAAGTTATTTTTAATTGTCCGCTTGAAATAAAATACATTTATTCGGATGATACTTTTGAAATTAAAACAGTTGAAGTCACCCAGTTAAATCAGTCTTTTTCGTTTCCTATTTCAAAGAAAATTAAATCTATCATCATCGACCCGAATGTAAATCTACTTTTCGAAGAGGTAAAATAAATCACTATGAACAATTTTAAACTTCAACACATTCTTATAATTGGTGCTGTATGGCCCGAACCAAATTCATCTGCTGGCGGAACTAGAATGATGCAATTGATCGATGTTTTTTTATCAAATGGTTTTAAAATTACATTTGCTTCTTCCGCTTCAGATAGTGAGTTCATGTTTGATGTTCGTGAATTAGGAATCGAAAAAATCGCAATTGAATTAAACAGTTCTTCTTTTGATACTTTTATTAAAGAATTGAATCCATCGCATGTCCTTTTTGATCGTTTTATGATCGAAGAACAATATGGATGGAGAGTTGCTCAAGAATGTCCAAACGCAATACGAATCTTGGATACAGTTGATTTACATTGCCTGAGATTAGCCCGACAAATAGCATTGAAAGAAAACAGAGAAATGACGACTTTTGATTTGATGTCAGATGTTGCAAAACGTGAAATAGCAAGTGTTTTTAGATGCGATTTATCCTTAATGATTTCAAAAGTGGAGGTAGAACTATTGAAGAAAACATTTAAAGTTGATTCATCAATTCTGTTGTATATCCCTTTTCTATTAGACCCAATTGATTTAAAACAAATTTCAACATGGAAATCATTTGAAGACAGAAATCATTTTGTGATTATTGGGAATTTTATCCACGAACCAAATTGGGATGCTGTCAAATTTTTAAAAGAGTCTATTTGGCCATTGATTCGAAAAGAACTACCAAAAGCTGAAGTTCATGTATACGGTGCATATCCAACTCAAAAAGTATTGCAATTAAATAATCCTAAAGAAGGATTTATCATCAAAGGAAGAGCTGAAAACGCAGCTGAAGTTGTTTCTAAAGCTAAAGTTTCGTTAGCACCATTACGTTTTGGAGCTGGAATGAAAGGGAAATTGGTGGAAGCCATGCAATGCGGAACACCCACTGTTACGACTTCCATTGGAGCAGAATCTATGCATGGAAAATTAGCATGGAGCGGAATAATAGCAGATACTTCCGAAGAAATAGCAAAAGCAGCTTTTGAACTGTATACGAATTCTGAAAAATGGATCGATTCACAGAAAAATGGAATTGAAATTATTGAAACAATCTTTTCGAGAACAATGTATTCTAAAGTTTTGATAAATAAGTTATTTGAAATTGAAAACCAATTAAAGGATCATAGACTTCAAAATTTTACAGGAGCAATGTTGATGCATCATACCTTAGCAAGTACACGATATATGTCGAAATGGATTGAGGAGAAGAATAAATTTTAGATAAAAGATTTTAAGACATAAGACTACAAGACTTAAACCAGCTTCTGAGCAAATTCAAACTGATCTGAATTGTTTTCTAACATTTCTAAAATATCCAAAATTTCTTGTAAATCATACGTTGAAACCAATTTTAAACGGTGTTCTTTGAAATGAGCTATTCCTTTAAAGTAGTTGGTGTAATGACGTTTCATCTCGTTGATTCCTAACCCTTCTCCTTTCCATCGAACACTCATTTCTAAATGTTCTCTCGTTGCTTGAACACGTTCTTTAACTCCAGGCGTAGGTAAATGTTCGCCTGTTTTCATGAAATGCTTTACTTCATTAAAAAACCAAGGATACCCAATACTTGCTCGACCAATCATAATTCCGTCGACACCGTATTTATTTCTGTATTCTAATGCTTTTTCCGGAGTTGTGATGTCTCCATTTCCAAAAATAGGAATGTGCATTCGAGGATTATTTTTCACTTCCCCAATCAACGTCCAATCTGCATCGCCTTTGTATAATTGTTGACGTGTTCTACCATGAATTGAAATAGCCTCTACCCCAACATCTTGTAATCGTTCTGAAGTATCAACAACAAATTTTGATTTATCGTCCCAACCCAAACGGGTTTTAATTGTCACTGGAAGATTCGTAATTTTCACAATTTCCTCCGTCATTTTGATCAATTTCGGAATATCTTGCAACATCCCAGCACCAGCACCTTTGCAAGTAACCTTCTTTACAGGACAACCAAAATTAATATCAATAATATCTGGATTTGTTTTTTCAATGATTTGAGCTGCCGTTTTCATGCTTTCGATATCGTACCCGAAAATTTGAATTCCAACAGGTCTTTCATATTCGTAAATATCTAATTTTTGAACACTTTTAGCTGCATCCCGAATTAATCCTTCAGACGAAATAAATTCTGTATACATTAAATCAGCCCCATATTTTTTACATAACGCACGAAACGGCGGATCACTCACATCCTCCATCGGAGCAAGTAACAAAGGGAATTCTCCCAATTCTATATTCCTAATTTTTACCATTGATAGCGCAAAGATACGGGTTTTTTATTATTTAGAAAAAATTCGTTTCGAGCTATAGATATTTTCCTTAAAAAAGGAAACAATTTCTTAAATTCGAGTATCATTAATCTAGTAGTCCCAAGTCTATTAAAAATAATCAGCCTTTCTCATCCTTTTAAGCTTATAATTATATAACTTTACGGTCTATTATTGAGCTTAAAATAGATATGGATAAAGTAACATACGTAGGAAATGCAGATGTCACAGCGATTGACCATTTGTACAAATCATATCAACAAGACCCTGAAAGTGTAGATGTCGGCTGGAAGAAATTCTTTGAAGGATTTGATTTTGCACGAACGAATTATGAAGAAGGTGGTGATATTCCTGAAAATTTTCAGAAAGAATTTAAGGTGATCAATTTGATCAATGGATACAGATCTCGTGGACATTTATTTACACATACCAATCCTGTTCGTGAAAGAAGACAATATACACCAACTTTAGCACTTGAAAATTTTGGATTAGATGCTTCTGATTTAGATACTGTTTTTCAAGCAGGTGAAGAAACAGGAATTGGAGCAACAAGTTTAAGAAACATTATTACACATTTAGAAGCAACCTATTGTGAATCAATTGGAATTGAGTTTGCTTACATTCGTGCACCTGATCGAATTAGTTGGTTAAAACAAAAAATAGAATTAAAGAATCGTCCAAAATTCGATACAAATCGTAAAATGGAGATTTATAAAAAATTAAATCAAGCAACAAATTTAGAAGCATATCTTGGTAAAAAATTCGTTGGTCAAAAACGATTTTCTATTGAAGGTGGTGAGGCTTTAATTCCTGCATTAGACACCTTGATTTCTAAAGGTTCTGATCTTGGAATTGAATATTTCGTTATGGGAATGGCTCATCGTGGTCGTTTAAATACATTGATCAATATTTTTGAAAAACGTCCAAAAGATATTTTTTCTGAATTTGAAGGAAAAGAATTTGAAATTGATCATGCGTTTGATGGAGATGTGAAATACCATCAAGGATATACTTCAACTGTAGAATTGAAAAATGGTAAAACAGTTGGTTTAACTTTATCTCCAAATCCTTCCCATTTAGAAGCGGTTGATCCTGTTGTTCAAGGAATTGCTCGAGCTAAAATTGATTTATTTTTAAAAGACGAAACAAAAATTTGTCCTGTAATGATTCATGGAGATGCTTCAATTGCTGGTCAAGGTATTGTTTATGAAGTTTTGCAAATGGCTCATTTAGATGCATACAGAGCTGGAGGAACAATTCATATTGTCGTTAATAATCAAGTTGGTTTTACAACGAATTTCACGGATGGTAGATCTTCAACTTATTGTACAGATGTTGCGAAAACGACTTTATGTCCTGTTTTCCATGTAAATGGAGACGACGTTGAAGCAGTTGTTCAAACATTGGAAATTGCGATGGAATACCGTCAACAATTTAATAGGGACATATTCATTGATTTATTGTGCTATAGAAAATACGGACACAACGAAGGAGATGAACCCAAATTCACGCAACCGAAATTATATGATTTAATTGCAAAACACCCAAATCCAAAAGACATCTATTTTGATCAATTGGAAAAAGAAGGTGTTATCACAAAGGAGACAGCTAAAAAATTAGAAGAAGATTTTAATGCTCATTTAGATGCTGAATATGAAATTTCTCGCAAAAATGAAAAAGCATTGGTATATGATTTCTTGAGTAAAACGTGGGAAGGCTATAGACACAGTAATTCTACAGATTTTAATTTTTCTATTGATACTGGAGTTGATAAAAAGACGTTATTAGCTTTAGGAATAAAATTAGCAACTCTTCCAGAAGGAAAAAAATATTTCCGTAAAATTTCTAAAATATTCGATGACCGTTTAACTGCTATCAAAACAGATAAATTAGATTGGGGTTCAGCTGAAATGTTGGCGTATGCTTCTTTATTAGTAGAAGGTCACCCTGTTCGTGTTTCTGGTCAAGATGTTGAAAGAGGAACATTCTCTCACAGACATGCAGTTGTAAAAACTGAAGATACAGAAGAAGAAATCGTAACATTGAATTTATTGAATGATACGCAAGCACCTTTCTCAATCTACAATTCATTATTATCTGAATACGGTGTTCTTGGTTTTGATTATGGTTACTCATTAGCTTCTCCAAATGGATTAACAATTTGGGAAGCACAATTTGGAGATTTCTTCAATGGTGCTCAAATTATGATTGACCAATTCATTACAGCTGGTGAAGATAAATGGGATACTCAAAGTGGTTTGGTGATGTTACTTCCTCATGGTTATGAAGGTCAAGGTGCTGAACATTCTAGCGGTAGAATGGAACGTTTCTTAGTTCAATGCGCAGACGATAATATTCAAGTAGTAAATACTTCAACTCCGGCGAATCATTTTCACTTGTTGAGAAGACAAATGAAACGTGAATTCAGAAAACCATTGGTGGTATTCTCTCCAAAACAATTGTTACGTCACCCAGAAGCAGTTTCTTCATTAGATGAAATGGCAAAAGGTGGATTCCAAGAAGTAATTGATGATGCTGCAGCGGTTGTTGGAAATATTGGTACGGTTGTTTTCTGTTCAGGTAAATTTTACTATGAAATGAAAGCAAAAGCAAAAGAATTGGAAGTGGAGAATATGGCTTTCGTTCGTGTTGAGCAATTGTATCCGTTACCGAAAATTCAAATCGATGCAATATTGGCGAAATACAAAAATGCTAAAAATATCCTTTGGGCACAAGAAGAACCAGCCAACATGGGTGCTTGGACATATTTCGCAATGGCATTGAGACATTTGCCAATCATTGGAGTTTCAAGAAATGCAGCAGCAGCAGCAGCAGAAGGTTCATCTCAATTGCATAAAAAACGTTTGAAACAATTGTTCGAAGAATTATTCAAATTTGCACAAGTAAAAGCGTAGGATTACAAATTGGCAAATTGCAGATTGCAAATTGACAATAAGAATTTAGAAATTTAAGATTTTAAAAAATATACGATATGTCAGTATTAGAAATGAAAGTTCCGAGTCCAGGTGAATCGATTTCAGAAGTTGAAATCGCACAATGGTTAGTAGCTGATGGTGATTACGTTGAAAAAGATCAAGCGATTGCAGAAGTAGATTCTGACAAAGCTACGTTGGAATTACCTGCAGAAGAAAGTGGGATTATCACATTAAAAGCTGCTGAAGGTGATGCTGTAAAAGTAGGCGCTGTCGTTTGTTTAATTGATACTTCTGCGGTTCGTCCAGCAGGAAGTGCTCCAAAAGTTGAGACAGTTGCTGATGCAAAAGTAGAAACAGTTGTTGCTCCAATAGCGGCAGCAGTTGTTCCAAGTCCAAATCCAGTAAATGAAAAATCAGCATCGTATGCAAGTGGAACTCCATCTGTTGCAGCTGCAAAAATCATCGCTGAAAATGGAATCAATACTTCTAAAGTTCCTGCTTCGGGAAAAGATGGTCGTATTACAAAACAAGATGTTGTAGCAGCAATGGCGGCAGGATTTGCTCCAGATGCAGCGCAAGGTTGGGGAGGATCACGTGAACAAAAACGGGAGAAAATGTCAATGATGCGTCGTAAAATTGCTGAACGTTTAGTGGCAGTAAAAAACGAAACAGCAATGTTAACTACTTTCAACGAAGTAGATATGAAACCAATCATGGATTTACGTGCGAAGTATAAAGATGCTTTTGCTAAACACCACGATGTTAATTTAGGATTCATGTCGTTCTTTACAAAAGCAGTAACAGAAGCATTGAATTTATATCCAGCAGTAAACGGAATGATAGACGGAAACGAAGTTATTTTCCACGATTACGCTGACATAGGAGTTGCAGTTTCTTCTCCAAAAGGATTAATGGTGCCAGTTGTTCGCAATGCAGAACAAATGAGTTTAGCAGAAATCGAAAGAGAAATCAAACGTTTGGCTATTAAAGCAAGAGATGGAAAAATTACACCAGACGAAATGACAGGTGGGACTTTCACTATCACAAACGGAGGAGTTTTTGGTTCGATGTTATCTACACCAATTATCAATCCACCACAATCAGCTATTTTAGGAATGCACAACATCGTTGAACGTCCAGTAGCTATAAATGGAAAAGTTGAAATTCGTCCAATTATGTATTTGGCACTTTCTTATGACCACAGAATTATCGATGGGAAAGAATCTGTAAGTTTCTTAGTGAAAGTAAAAGAAATGTTAGAAAACCCTGAGAGAATGATTTTTGGAAGCAAAGATCCTCATGCGGTTTTATTGGGATTATAGTTGTTGAGACAAGGCATACGTTGAGACAAGGCATGCCTTGTCTCAACATTAAATTATATTAAAAGCTTCGAATTATCGGGGCTTTTTTCATTGAGATCAATATTTATGGGTGAAAAAAATAAGCATTGACAATAGCATCGTTAAAATAAATGTTGAAACAAATAGAGTAAATTTTATATAAAGTGTTTTCTTATAAAGTGATGGATTTTTATTAATTTTAAAAGTACTTATGCATGATAAGATAAAACTAATAAACAAAAACAATAATCCTAAAGTAGACAATAGACTAAGCAAAGTTCCTGTCAATGGAGAAATAAAAACTACTAAAAAAAGTGCTAGAGATACAGCCAAAAATCGGAATGATAACCAACCAACGGGTTCAATTATTTTTCCACTTTCATTTTTCTCGATTTCATTTTTCTTTTTTTCGATTTCCTCCTTTTCTGATTGAATATTTACTTCTTTTGCTTCTGCTAATACATTGCCTTTTTCATCTGTTTTAGTAGCATATTTTATAGAATGAATATTAGATTTATAAAGTTTTATGATAAAATTTGTTTCGTCTCCACACTTAATATAATCGATTGTTTTTGGTGTTGATTTTTTTATTTCTGCACTAATTTTAGTTCCATCAAGTAAGACAATTGTATCACATTTTTCAATAATTGAATCTTCTAACGATTGAAACAAAACAAGATTCTCATTACTTGTTGAACTGGCTTGTATCGTTTTAGAATTATTTTTTATTTCATCCTTATTTTCGTTGTTGTCAATAGAAATAGAAGAAGTTGAATTATTCCAATCAATGTGATAGCCAGGAAGTACTTTTCTCTTGGTTACTGAACATGAAAACAGTAAAAGAGTAATTAATAAAAGGAGTGAATATTTCATATTGTTGACGGATTCAATTTGTTCTGTTTTCTTTTTTTAAAATCAATTTTAAATTTCCAACTAATCGATGGAATAATTGGAAATAAACTGGCCTGCATTAATTTTGTTGTTTTTCCTTCGTGTTGAGTAAATAAATAGAATGCATTTTGTCGGTTATATACATTATAGGCTGAAATTGATAATACAGTTTCTCCCCACTTGTTTTGCTTTGTTCTATTCGCACTAATGTCCATTCTATGATATGCTGGCATTCTATAATTATTAATCGTAGAAACATATCCTATTTTTTGATTGATATATCCTGAAGTGATCGAATTGGTGGCTAAATTATAATTTTGAGTAGGTAAAGTAATAGCATTTCCTGTTTCATAAACGAAGACAAATCCAAAATCCCACGTTTTATTTAATTCATACGTCATCACAAGGCTCATATCATGCCTTTTATCATACTTATATGGAAATTTAACCCCAAAATTTATCTTGTCGAATTGCCTTTCAGACCAACTTAAGGTATAACCAATCCAGCCTGTTAATTTTCCTTTTTTCTTTTCTAACATAATTTCTCCTCCATAAGCCCACCCTTGGCCAGCTTCCACTTTATTTTGCCAATCAATATCATCACTAAAAAAACTTGAACCTTCTTTGTATTGTATTATATTATCCATTTTTTTGTAATATCCTTCCAGAATAAGATTAAATTTTCGTTTAATTTCAAGATTGTATCCTAAACTTACCTGATTAGCAGTAATTGGAGCAATTTTTTCTGTTACTGGAACCCATAAGTCAGTTGGTAGACCGATCCCTGTATTGGTTAAAAGATGTAAAAACTGTGCATTTCTAGAATATCCAAATTTAATACTAGAATTATCCGTTAAGATATAATTCGCAGAAATTCGAGGTTGAAATTGATGGTATTGTTTCTTTCCAACGAAAAAACTGCTATGATGGAAACCATAATTTATTTTTAATTTGTTGTATATTTTATGCTCGTCTTCAATATAAGCAGAAAATTCATGTGCATAATGAAATTTTGAACCTGTTGATATCGATTCATTAAATCCTTCATAATTATATAATTCTGTTGAAACTCCAGGTTTAAATGTGTGGTAAATATTTCCTGTTCCAAATTTTATGTTGTGATTTGAATTGGGTAAATAGGTTAAATCTATTTTCCCAGTCCAATCATTGATTCCTGAAAAATATATAAATGATGAGGAATAATTCGTTGTAACACCTTTTTCTACACTTTCACTATCAACTTTTGAAAATACTTGAAACTTGTATTTTGAATAATTAACCGTAGTAAGGGCAAACAATTTAGGCGTTATTTTATAATTCCAGCGTAAAGTCGTAATCGTATTTCCCCAATTTAAACCTGCTTTTGATTTTAAAGTATACAAACTTGTATCTGTTGAATAACTATACTTATTTTCAAAAGTTGCTTTATCTTGTCCAAAATATCCACTTAAAAACAAGTGATGATTCTTGTTGATTTCATGGTTTATTTTAGCGTTTATGTCAGAAAAAAAATAGCCTCCTTTACTGTTTCCTTTTAGAAAAGGTTTTACGAGTGCATCAATATACGTTCTTCGAGCGCTGACAATAAAAGCTGTTTTTCCTTTATTAATTGGACCTTCAACCAATAATCGACTTGAAATAACACCAATTGAACCTTCTACATTGAATTTTTGATTATTCCCTTCTTTCATTCGCATATCTAAAACAGATGAAACTCTTCCTCCATAACGAGCAGGGAAAGCTCCTTTTGTTAAAGTAACTTGTGACAATGCGTCGGAATTAAAAACAGAGAAAAATCCAAATAAATGGGATGCATTGTAAACAGGAACTCCATCTAATAAAATCAGATTTTGATCTGGTCCACCACCTCTAACGTATAGACCACTTGAACCTTCTCCACCCGATTTGACTCCTGGCATTAATTGAAGGATTTTTAACACATCTTTTTCCCCCATAAAAACGGGTAATTTATCTACTTTATCCATGGATAATTCCATCGTTCCAATATTGGTACTTTCGATACTCCTTTTTCCGCTTGAAACTACAAATTCTTCTAGTTCTTTCACGTCCGCCAGAAAAACATTCAATTCGGTTTCTTCTACTTTTACATCGATTATTTTTGTTGCATATCCAAAAGAAGTTATAACAAGAACAGTAGATACATTTTGAATTGTCAAACTATAAAAACCGTATTCATTCGTTATCGCTCCTTGTTTATGAACAGTGTCTAGCAAAGCTGCTCCAATTAGTTTTTCTCCTGTTTTTTCACTATAAATATAACCGTGAATCGTTTTTGTTTCCTGTGAAATTACACTTAATCGAAAAATTAAAAATATGATGGATAGTATTATTCGCATATATAATTGAATGTAAAGTAGTAAATCTAAGAATTAAAATACTCCTTTATCAAAATACTATTAATTTTTTCATTAAACAAATTAATTTTTAGCTAATTTTTAAATATGACGAAATACTATCTGATATTTAAAATAAAAACTATTAATCTTGAAATTTTTCATTCGTACTCTTAGATTTAATTAAGACTTAAATAATTAGATTCGTCAACGGTTCCTACTTTTTAGCATCGCCCTAAAAAGTAGGCAAAAAGGTCTAGCACTTAATAAATTAAATTACCCATCACGATTAAAAAAGTGAAATTTCAAAAACTCATCCCGAAGAAAAATCGGGATTCAAA
>OBEQ011979738.1_pt1 | contig 13409 bp, 8 predicted proteins | sample 1670901 | NCBI WGS metagenome assembly OBEQ01 (sample SAMEA104232315, study PRJEB22302) | groundwater metagenome | biome: forest; feature: aquifer; material: groundwater | place: USA | collected 2011-08-07 | depth 5.4 m
AAGGTAGTGTTGAGTTAATTTGGTCATTGAGTTCTGAATTCTGAGATTTCCTTACTGATATTGATGGCTCTATCCGCATCGTTCCTTTTTCCATATCAGCTCCAGAAATGCCCAGGTAGCGCACAATTTGTTGCAGATTCCTGACAAAGCCGTACGCCTTTGGCGAACTGCTGGCGCGCCTGCGCGCGTTGATCCGCCGGGGCGGGCAGCCGGTCCTTCCCGAACGCCTGGTCGTGGGACCACTCACGATCGAAACGAGAAGCCGCCGCGCGCGTGTCCGGAACGAAGAGGTCCTCCTGACCGCGAAGGAGTACGCGCTTCTCGAATACCTGGCACGGCGCGCCGGCGACGTCGTGAGCCGCGGGGACATTGCCGAGCACGTCTGGGACGAGCACTACGACCCGATGTCGAATGTCGTTGACGTATACATCCAACGCCTTCGGCGCAAACTGGATGCGGGCGGCCCGGTGTCGTTGATTCGCACGCGCCGAGGCGAGGGGTACCAGCTCGCGTTCGCATCGGAGAGTGGGTCATGACGCTCTCGCTCCGCGCGCGCCTGACGCTCTGGTACACAGTTGTACTCGTCGTCATGCTCGCCTTGTTCGGGGTGGACGTGCTCATCGTCCAGCACCGGCTTGGTATCCGCCGCGCGGACCGCGAGCTCGACAGCGTGCATGCCACCCTCGCCACGATTCTTCGCGAGGAATTGCGCGAACTGGACAGCCCGGCGCTCGCCGCCACCGAAGCGCGCGACGCGATCGCATCTCTGGGCGGCGTGGTGGCGATCCTCGACGCCCGCGGTCAACCGCTCGCGACGCGTCTTGGTCGCGTGGCGCTTCGCGACCTGATGCCGGTAGCAGGAGTTCCTGCCGTCAGGACGATCGATACATCTTCCGGTGAGTGGCGCGTGCACACGGAGCCCGAGACGTTCGGGTCGACGACATTGACGCTGGTCGTGGGGCGGCCCCTGACCGACATCGGCCGTGAGCAGCATGAGGTGCAGGAGGCGATGTTCGTGGGCATTCCCATTGCGCTGTTGCTCGCAGGCGCAGGGGGAATGTGGTTGGCATCGATCGGTCTGCGCCCGATCACGATGATGGCGCGCCGCGCGGCGAGCATGCCGCTCACGGGCCTGGAGGATCTCGGAGAGGCGCCCCGCGACGACGAGCTTGGACAACTCGCGCGCGCGTTCAACGGGTTGGTCGCCCGGCTTCGCGCGGCGCTCCAAACGCAACGTCAGTTCATGGCCGATGCGTCGCATGAATTGCGGACGCCTGTTTCAGTGATCCGGACGGCGGCCGAGGTCACCCTCAACCGCGATCATCGGGACGAAGCGGAGTACCGCGAGGCGCTCACGATGGCAGGCGCGCAGGCGCGGCGGCTGGGGACGCTGGTCGATGACATGCTCGTGCTCGCGCGTGCCGATGCGGGAGGATACCCGCTGCGCCCAGTTGATTTGTATCTCGATGATGTCGTCGACGAATGCCGGCGAGCTGTCGCCGTCCTTGCCGCGGACCGCGGGATCACCGTGACGTCGAGCGGCGCGGCCGACGTCCCGGTGCGCGGCGACGAGGAGCTGTTGCGTCGCCTGCTCGTCAACCTCCTGCAGAACGCGGTGCAGCACACGCCGAAGGGCGGGGCGGTCTCGGTGGATGTCAGCCCGAACGGATCGCGCGTGTATGTTCGCGTGACCGATACCGGTCGAGGAATTCCAGAGGCGGATCGCGACCGAATCTTCGACCGATTCGTTCAGCTCGATCCATCGCGGCGCGCGGCCGGCACCGGTCTGGGCCTGACGATCGCCAAATGGATCGCCGAGGCGCACCAGGGATCGCTCAGCCTCGAATCAAGTGGTCCGAGCGGCAGCACGTTCTGCGTGGTGCTGCCCGTGAGCCACTAAGGCCACAAAGACGAATTGGTTTTGTGTTCTTTGTGTCTCTTCGTGGCTAATCCGTCTTCGTGGCCTTCGTGGCCAGCACGGCGATGTTGAGCATCGCAGGCCCGAGCACTCCTCCGAGAGCGTCGATGCGGCGCAGCAGCGGCCATGTCGGCCGGAAGAGTGGTGGGACGAGATGAAACCCGCGCATGTGCTCGATGCGCGCATGGAGCCGCCCGAGGATGCGGCGGATCTCCCACCACCCGAGCCAGTGTTCGTATCCCTCGAAGGGACGAAGCTTGAATGTCTCCGCAATCGTGGCCGAGAAATGCCACGCCTGATTCGGCACGGTGATCAGGAGACGACCGCCTGACCTCGTCACGCGGTGAATTTCAGCGAGGGCACGCCTCGGATCGAGGGTGTGTTCGATGCACTCTGACGAAATCACCAGATCGAATGCCGCGTCCGCGAACGGCAGGGCGCAGGCATCGGCGTTCACGCGGGCGGTCACAACCTTCCGCCGCGTTTCGTGCAGCAGCTGCAGGGCGATGTCGAGCGAGGTGACCCGCGCGCCGCGCCGCCGCGCCTCGCGGCTGAACCATCCGCTGCCGCAGCCGACATCGAGAACCGACACTCCTGTCAGATCGTCGGCCCCGAGCAGCTCCCCGAAAACGATTTCGAGGCGCCGCCGAAGATCGTACGCGTTGACCAGCTCGTCAAAGCGGTCGGCTATCGTGTCGTAGAAGTACAGCCTGGGATCGCGTTCGGCCATTCGTTGGGCGACGGTCATTATCCCACGCGCTTCTGATACCCTTGTCCGTTGATGCGGACCATGCGGATTCCCCCCCTTGTCCTGTGCCTCGCCGCGGCGCTCGCGGCCATCACGGCGGATGCGGGTGCGCAGTCAGTCTGGGCTCCAGGCTGGATCAGCGCGTATCGCGACACCGCCACACGGCTCATCAAAGCGGCCACCGCCGATGACTTCGCGTGGCAGCGCCTTGCCGAGATGACCGACACGTACGGCAATCGTCTCAGCGGATCCGAGAACCTCAATCGCGCGATCGGGTGGGCGGTCGAGACCATGAAGAAGGACGGTCTCGAGAACGTGCGCACAGAGAAGGTGGTGGTGACGAAGTGGGTCCGCGGGCGCGAAAGCGCTGAAATCATCGATCCCGCGCGGCACTCGATCGCTGTGCTGGGTCTCGGCGGAACGGTGGCCACGCCTCCCAGCGGCCTCGAAGCCGAGGTGCTCGTGGTCGAAAGTTTCAACGACCTGCGTACGCACGCCGCCGACGCGAAAGGCCGCATTGTCCTGTTCAACGAGCCGTTCACGAATTACGCGGACACCGTGAGTTACCGCACCGGCAGTGCCCGCGCCGCGGCGCAGGCCGGGGCGGTGGCATCGCTGGTGCGCTCCGTCGGCCCGACGGGGTTGCGCACGGCCCACACCGGCAGTGTGCAGTACCAATCGGACATGCCCCCGATTCCGGCGGCGTCGATTGCCGCCGAGGACGCGAACCGGATTGCGCGGCTTTCGGCACGCGGGCGCAAGGTTCGTATACACCTCATGCTCGAAGGACACAACGAAGGCGACGCGGAGTCGGCGAACGTTGTCGCGGAGATTCGCGGCCGCGAGAAGCCGGAGGAGATCGTCGTGCTTGGCGGACATCTCGATTCATGGGACGTCGGCGCCGGCGCCTCTGATGATGGCGTCGGGTGCGTGGCGACGTGGGAAGCGCTGCGACTGATGAAAAAGCTCGGCATCCAGCCGAGGCGGACCGTCCGTCTGGTGCTGTGGACCAACGAGGAGAACGGCACGCGCGGCGCCACGGCGTACGCGGAGAAGTACGCCTCGATCGCCAACAATCACGTCTTCGCGCTTGAAGCCGATTCCGGCGTGTTCGAACCGGCGCGTTTCGGATTCTCGGGAAGTCTTGCGGCGCGCAGCGTCATTCGCGACATCACCACGCTCATGACGCCGCTCAACCTGGCCGAGACGATTTCAGGCGGTGGCGGCGCCGACATCGATCCGATCGCGCAGGCCGGCCGCGTACCGACGATGGCGTACATGGGCGATCCCACGCGCTATTTCACGATCCACCACACGCCGGCGGACACCGTCGAGCGCATCGCACCCGAGGAGGTCGCCAAGGCGGCCGCCGCGATCTCCGTCGTGACGTACGTGATCGCGGACATGCCGGAGAGACTGCCGAGATAGTCGTCTTGCCACGATGACACGAAGTTCTCGAAGCATACGAAATTCCAAAAGGTTTTTCGTGACCTTCGTTCCTTCGTGACCTTCGTGGTTAGAAGATGATTACCGGAGTTCCGTGAGTGTAACGTCGAGGACGCGCGTCGCGCGGGGCGCCTGCTGCCACTGCACCAGGATCGGGCTCTGGTAGGTCCCTTCAACGATTCCGACGCTGCCGTCTTCGCGCTCCGAAACCAGCAGGCTGACTGAGCGGCGCATGCGGAAGAAGCGCGCGGCCGGAACGGCAAGCGTCCGCGCGAGCAGCTTCTCGATCACGGAGCCGCGGAGCCGCAGCGTGTCGAGTCCGGTATTCATCACCCGCACCAAATCGTACTTCGCGTAGCCGAGCGTCTTGGCGGGCACCGAGCGCGGGTCCTTCATCACGTTGCGGTATTGCTGGGCCACGAATCGCATTGGATTGCGCAGCACCTCGGCCAGGTCGTACTTCATCAGCAGCGTTTCGTACTCGTTGACCGTCAAGGCCGAATGCCGTTCGGTCGGATCGAGGACGATCCGAAGCTGTCCCTTGCCCGAGCCGGTCCGGGCGACGAACTCCGACAGCGCCGGATAGATACCGAGGCGCGGATCCCTGAGATTGATCGAATCGATTGGATGCGCAGAGACCGGCACCTCGATACGCGTCCTGCCGATCACGCGCTCGCTGCGGAAACCGATGACGCGCGTGAGCCGGCGGCGGGGACGCCCCTCGACAACGCCGTCAAGGTCCACGAAACAGACCGCTTCACCGGGCCGGTTCGGATGCGTGACGCAGGGCCGGAGGCCGCTTGCGATGAACGCGAGGTGCGAGTCGGCGTTCCTCGGCTCGACCGCGCGCTGGTCCGCGTCAAGGTCGGTCCGCCGATCCATCTGGTCGTGCTCGTAGCCCGCCCCTTCCGGAAACAGCGTCCGGAACGCCTCGACGTAGTTCGAGACATGCTGGGCGCTCAGACGGGTCGAAATGCTGCGATCGAGGAAGCCGGCCGTCGTGTGCGACGACCAGTAAAGGCAATGCGAATAGGCCGCAAGCGCCTCGTGTTCGGCCGCGAACCGGGCCCTCATCTCGACCACATCGAAGCGCGACTTCGGAGCCACCTCGAGGGTGAGGTCCAGCGGTTTGACGGTCATCGCGATACAACAGCGTAACACACCCCCTGCGCCGCGCCGGGACCGCGGGGACGAGCTCAGGGGGAGCTTTTTGCACGTGTTTCAGCGATGTCCTGGCCGCTAATCATCGTCCTGGTGGTCGCCGGCGCCGTAGCCACGTTCTGGACGCTGTATCTGGTGTGGCGCCTCCACGGCGTCTGTTGCATTCGGCGCGCCGGGCCGGCGAGCGGAAGGATCGAGGGCGTAACGACGCTGACGCGCGCCCGTGGGCCGGTGGGCGAGGACGGCACGTTTTCCGGCGCGCGGTTCGAGCTCGAGGATCGGACCACCCGCATGCTCTTCGACGAGTACAGCGGGCGTAGAACGACAACCGTTCGTCGGCACGAAGCAGCTCGACGGACTCGAGATCGTGGCGATGCTGCTATCCAACTGGGACGCCAAAGAGCGTCGCGATGTCGCGCGCGGATCGAATACCGCGATCTTCGAGTATCGCGTCTCCCGATTCGGGTCCGAAGCGCGCTACCTCATCATTGACTGGGGCGGCGCGATGAAGCCGTCGTCCTGAACGAAAGTCGTAAGACCCGGCCGGACGAAGGCCGACGTACGATAAAGACCGCATGACCGACGACCCAGAGGCGCGCCAAGGCGCCTCTCGATCAAAGCGGGTGGCCCGCCGCGTGAGGCTCGTGGCGCTGGTGCTGGTTCTCGCCGCTGGCGTCCTCGCAGTTGTCGTTCATACGCCTGCGTTCCGTCGTCTCGTGCTGCGATACGCGGTCGCTGAGGTGCAGCGTCGCTACGGCATTCGACTCGAGGCGGAGAGGCTCGACTACAACCTCGCATCGCTGACGATCGGACTCGCACAAATACGCATCTCCGTCGACAGGTCTCCGGACACTCCCTTCTTCGAGGCCGACTACCTTCATGCGTCGCTGCCTCGCCGAATGCTCATGGGCATCATCGCCCTGGACGAGATTGCGGTGACCAACGGGTTCGTACGTGTCGTCCGCGGCGGCGATGGCAGGACCAACTTGCCCGACTCATCGGATTCGCGCGGGGCCGAACCTGCCGCGCTCGATATCGCGCGTCTGGTCGCGCCACGCTTCAGAGTCGAGGTTCAGGACGCGCAGACCGGTGTGATCCTTCAGATTCCTGGCGTCAACATCGACATCGGTCGTACGGCCGGCCGTATCTCCCTCGCTGCTCCCGCGACGCTCTCGGCCGGGATGCACAGTACTCGCCTTTCGGCTCTCGATGGTGGAGCGGCATTCGACGGACGTGCGCTGAAGCTGTCGAATGTCCAACTGAAAGCGGACGAAGGGTCCGTGCGGCTCGATGGGGCTGTGTTTCTGCTGGTGCGCGATGGTTCCGTCGATCTTCGCGCAACAGGCACCGCCGAGGTCGAGCGGCTCGCGCGATGGGGTATCGAGAACGGCGAGCTGCCGCGCGGCACGATTGCGTTCGAGGCGCATTCAACGGGAGCGTTCGCAACGCCTGTGACCGACATCCAGATCCGCGCGCCACGCGTGACATGGTCGAGCGGCCCGGACCCTGGAGCTCCGCAGCTGATTGTTGTGGATATCGCCGCGACATCGCGCGTCACGACGGGCGTGGCGGAAGTGGAAGACATGCGTTTCTCCTTCGCCGGCGGGGAGGTGACGGGGAAGGCGCTGATTCCCTTCGATGACTCGCCGGCACACCTGAACGCGTCGTGGAGCGATATGAACGCGATGTCGCTGACGGCCGCGCTTGCGAGTGGCGTTGACATCGCGCCGTCGGGGACCCTTTCGGGTGACTTCGAAGCGGTGGGACCGCTCGCGCGCCTTGCGCAATGGTCGGCCACGGCTCAAGTGCACGCCAACGGTGGGACGACGGGTCGAGGGCGCGTAGCGATTCCAGGCGACACGCGGCTGCAGCTGGCCGATGGGCGGTGGCGGATCGATGCGCGCCACCGCGCGGGTGACGTCGTACGGCTGACGCTTGTCGCCGCCGGCGAGTTGGACCAAGGGGCGATCGCGAATTCAACGATCGCCGGAACGCTCACGATCTCCGAGACGAACGTACCCGCGCTGCTCCGGTTCCTGCGCCTGATGGGAATCGCGGCTGCGCCCGACGATGTCGTGACGGCCGGCGTGCTACAGGCGAGCGTGACTCTTGGCGGTCGCCTCGGCAGCCCCGAAATCGACGCGAGCATCCAGGGACGCAGTCTGGCCGGATCGCAATTGAGCATCGCTTCCGTTAGCGCGACTGTCTCCGGGCAGCCGCTGCCTTCGCGTCTGGGGTTTTCCGTTCGCGCCCCGACCGTGACGGTGGCGGATCAGCGGCTCAGCGACGTCCAGGCGTCGGGTCGACTCGCGGGGAACGTCGTCCAGATCGACACGCTGTCGGCCGCTCAAGGTGAAGGCCCGGGCAGTCTCTCGGTTGCTGGCAATTACGATCTGCGCAGCGAGCGCTACGACGCCACGCTCGACGTGATGGGCTGGAACGTTGTCCCAGCCACCGATCAGCCCTTCGAGGGACAAGTCGAAGCGACGTTCCGCGGCGCTGGATCCGTGACCGAGCCACGCGGGAATGGTTCGCTGCGCGTCGCGCGCGCGTCGTGGAGCGGCACATCGCTTGGCGATCTTGCTGCCGATCTGCAACTCGATGGGCAGCTGGCGAACGTCACCGCGCGCGCGCCAGACTTCAATGCGACACTCACGGCGCGGACGAACGTCAACGCGCCGTACGACACGATCGCCGATGTTCGAGTCGAGGGCGTCGACCTGGAAAAGCTGAGGGCCGTCTCACCTTCGCCGATCCTGGTGACTGGCCGCGCGACGGTCGCGGCTCATGCAGAAGGTCCAATCCAGATGTGGCGTGATGCCGTTGCCAGCCTGGATGTGGCATCGCTCGACGCGAAAGCGGGGGAGTTGCCGGTCGGACTCGCAGAACCCGCCCGTGTGCGGTACCAACAGCGCCGCTTGAGCGTTGAAAAACTGGAGGTTGACGCTGGTGCGACGCGCCTCTCGGCGTCCGGCGACCTGCCAGTATTCGAGCCGACTCCCAACACGCGCGGCGCGGACCTTCCAGGTCCGCGGAACGGGGACGGGCTTGTCCTCACCATCACCGGTGACATTGGCGAGGCGGCGCGAGCCGTCGCGGCAACGGGCCTGGCGCAGGTTCCTATTACTCAAGGGTCTGGACCCCTCGCCCTGCTGGCGCGCGTGACGGGATCGATTGAGAGCCCGATCGTCGCCGCCGACCTCGAGGCCGGCCCGGGCTCGGTCACGATCAGAGACTTGTCCACCGCGTCAGACCTGACGGTCCGCGCGCATCTCGAGCACGACACGCTCGATCTTCGCGAGGCACATGCGTCGTATGAAGGGGCCATGCTGAACGCGACGGGATCGGTTCCGATCGCGCTCTTCACGTCGGCGCCATCGACGTCAACCGCACCGGCGTCGCTGCACGCGACGGCAACAGGTATTACGCCTGCGGTGTTGCGCGGAATCCTCGACCCCACCACACTCGAGGACATCAGCGGGGGCGTCGACGTCACGCTCAACGTCCAGACGCCGTCGCTCGACCTCACGCGCGCGACTGGGGACGTCACCTTCACGCGGCTCGATCTGCGGCTCGCGGGGCTCGCGGTCACGCAGCGCGTGCCGACGCGCATCGTTGCGCAGGACGGCTTCGCCAGGATTGAATCGTGGAACTGGGCGGGCGAAGGGGCGACGCTCGGCGTCGCCGGCCAGGTACGCCTTGCCGATCGACAGGCGGCGATCCTCGCGAATGGAGACATCGATCTCCGCGTGCTGACGCCGTTTGTCCGCAGCTCCGGCGTCGCCGTTGCAGGTCATCTGACACCTCGTGTGTCCGTAACAGGCCCGATCGAGAGTCCCCGCATCGACGGAGACGCCGCACTCGATGGCGGCGAAGTACGCCTTCTCGATCCGCGGATCATCGTCAATGGTCTGACCGCGCGCGCAGTGCTCACGCGAACCACCGCGACGCTCGCGCAGATCACGGGCACGATCAACGGTGGATCGCTGACGGGAAGCGGAGTGGTCGAGTACGAACCTGCAACCGGGCTGAACAGCAGGCTCTCGACCGACATCCATGACATGGCGCTGGAGTTTCCGGCGGGTCTGCGAAGCGAGCTGGACGCGATGCTGCAGCTCGATGTCTCGGCCGCTCCCGGTCAGAACACGCCGGCCGGAACGCTGTCCGGCAGGGTGACCATCCTGCGGAGCGCGTTCCGCGAGCCGCTGGCACTGGTCGGAGGACTGCTTGCCTCGATGCGCGCGCGCACCACTGCTGCATTGGCGGAATCGCCGTCGCTGCTTGCCGGCCTGGCGCTGGATGTGGCACTCATCACGGATGAAGATCTCATCGTCGACAACAACGTCGCCCGCGCTCAACTCGGCGCGAATCTTCGCATCATCGGCACTGCCGCGGCGCCTGCGCTGGCCAGCCGCATCGAGATCCGCCCCGGCAGCGAGCTCTTCGTGGGCCGGAACATCTATCAGATCGATTCCGGCGTCATTGATTTTCTGGATCCGACCACCATCGATCCTCAGGTGAGGATCCAGGCTTCCACGCGTGCTGGTGGAGAAGAGATCCAGATCGAGATCTCAGGCTCCGCATTCGCTCCGTCGATCCTGCTGTCGTCACCGTCGCGATCGGAGTTGAGCCAGGCGGACATCACGGCGTTGCTGCTGACGGGACGCACGCTGGATCAACTCAGCGCAGCAGACGCGTCGTTCATCGGCACGCAGGTGATCGGCAATCTGTCCGGCGACATTCTCGGCTTCGCCGGACGCGCCGTCGGTCTCGATACGCTCCGGCTGGGAAGTGTGGAGGATGCGGGCACCCGACGGGATTCCACGGCTGTCGCGACGGAGGTCGATCCCACGTCACGGCTCACGTTCGGCAAGAGCCTGGGCCGCAACGTCGACCTCACGTTTTCACAGAGCCTTCGCGATGCCGCGGCGCAGACGTGGATCGTCGAGTACCTGCCGTTGCGGCGCGTTGAGGTGCGCGTCGTCTCCGATGACAGCGATCTCCGATCGTATGGATTCCGCCATGACATGTCTTTCGGCGGCGGCGCCGCTGCTTCCGCTCCGGCTGCCGCCTCAGCCACCGCCCCTGCTGTTGCTCGGTCGCTCCCATTGCTGCGCTCGACGCAGGGCCGCGTCGCTGATGTCGTCATCGCCGGACAGCTTGCGTTTCCCGAGGATCGGCTGCGCATGTTGTTACGCCTGAAGGCTGGCGACCAGTTTGACTTCGGACGGTGGCAGGACGATCGCGACCGACTCGAGGCGTTCTATCACCAGAATGAACATCTTGCGGCGCGGGTCAACGCAGGCCGGATGACCGCCGGCGACGCCGTGACGTTGACGTACATGATTGACGCCGGCCCTCGGACGCTGATCGAGGTGTCGGGCGTTGAACCCGATCGCGTCCTGATGCAGCGGCTGGAGGGCGCGTGGGCGGGGTCGATCTTCGACGAGTTTCTGATCGACGAGGCGACGCAGATCGTCAAAGGCGCCCTGGCGCAGCGCGGCTACGTGCAGCCGATGGTGACGGCACGTGTAGTGTCCGAAGGGGACACCAAGAGGCTGCTGGTCGACGTCATGCCCGGGAATCTGAGCACCGAGACGCGCATTCGTGTCCAGTCGCCCGACGAGGCGCTGACCAGGGACCTCGAGGCGCGCATCGCGGAACGTCGCCCGGTTGACGAGGTCATCCGCGACCCAGGTACCGTCCAACGTGATCTCACTGAGTACCTGCGATCGCGCGGATACCTGCGCGCGAAGGTCTCTGCCGGTGCCCCGCTGTTCGAAGACAACGTCGCCGTTGTGCCAGTGACCGTCGATTCAGGGCCCGCATTCAGCATCGGGATGGTCACCTTCGAAGGGGCGCGTGTTCTTCCGGTTTACGACCTGGGAACCGCCGCCGGTTTCAGGACCGGTGCCCCCTATGACCCGCTGGCGGTTGATGCCGCTCGCGACAGGCTGGTTACGTTGTACCGCCAGCGCGGGTTTCCTCTGGCGATGGTCACGCCGACCGCGAGAGTCCGCCCGACCGAACCCGTGGCGGATGTCAGCTTCACGATTCAAGAGGGTTCCCGCCAGACGATCGGTGACGTTGTCGTCGTTTCGCAGAACACCGGCGTCGATGCCGACGTGATTACGCGCGCGATGGGGCTGAAGATCAGCGGCCCGTTGTACCCCGAGGACCTGGTGCGCGCCCGGTCGCGGGTGTTCGATACCGGGCTCTTCCGGCGGGTGGACGTGACCACCGAGGAGATCGAGCGCGCGCCCGGTGCAGACAGTTCGCTAGAGCTGATGCGTGTTCGGATTGCCGTCGAAGCGTGGCCGGCGCTTCGCCTTCGCTATGGCTTCGTCGCGGCAGAGGAACGGTCCGAGACGACCGCGGAACGCCGGCAGGTCGCGCCGGGCCTCTCGGCTGACGTCACTCGCCGCACGCTGTTCGGCCGCGCCATCAGTCTTGGCGGCTCGGTGGAGTACCAGCGTCGTGAGCGTTCCGCTCGAGGATTCCTGAGCTCATCAACGGTGATGTCGTTGCCGATCCAATCGGCACTCGCGCTGCAGCGGGGCCGCCGAGAGTTCGCGGCTGGTCGAACCGCAGACACCAGCAGTATCTCCTTGGGCCAGCAAACGCGCGTCGTGGATCACCTGAGCCTGTCACTCGCGTATACGTTCGAACGCAATCACACGTTCGTCACCGCGACGACACCCGGTGTACCGGCCTTTGACATCAGAGCTGCCATAGCCCGATTGACCGGAGCAGCGGCATGGGATACCAGAGATGACCCCGTGGACGCCAGGAAAGGGCTGCTGCTCTCGGCAAGCGCGACGTACGCGCCGGAGTCACTTGGTTCCGACTTCCGATTCACAAAGTACGTAGGACAGGCGTACGCCTTTCAATCCTGGCAGCAAGTTGTCCTTGCGTCGGCCGCGCGATTCGGCGCCGCCTGGGGGTTTGGTGGTCAGGAGCTGGTTCCATCGGAGCGATTCTTCGCTGGAGGTGCACGCACCGTGCGCGGCGTTGCCGAAGACTCGCTTGGTGAACAGGATTTCTTTGGACCAGTCGGTGGACGGGCGTTGCTCGTGTTGAATCAGGAAGCCCGCGTTCCCATTTACAAGTGGCTGCGCGGGGTCGGGTTTGTGGATGCGGGCAACGTGTTCACGCAGCCGAGTGGAATCAGGCTGCATGAGTTGGCCGGTTCGATCGGCTTCGGCCTGCGGCTATCGACGCCGTTTGCACTGCTTCGTGCCGATTATGGAAAGGTCGTGTGGGGCGCCGGCATGCGATCGAGCCGATGGGTAGTTGGGATTGGACAGGCTTTCTAAAATCCCAAAGCCCAAATCCCAAAGCTCAAATCCCAAGGTGCCTTGGGAGTTGGGAGTTGGAAGTTGGGCGTTACGTCTACCGTCCCCGCACCGTCCTCATGATCGACATGACTTCGGGTCGTTCCGGCGCATCAGCCGCCAGTTTCAGGAAGCGCTCGAAGTGAATCGCCATCTGGTCGGGCCGGTTCGCCCGGTAGTGCATCAGCCCGCCGTAATAGTACGCATACGCGTTCGACGGACTGAGCTCGGTGACCTTGTCAAACTCCGTCGCGGCTGGCGCCCACTCCTCGCGCTTCGCGAGCACGAGGCCAAGCTGGTAATGCGATTCGGCCATGTCAGGAGCGATCTCCACTGCGCGGCGCGCTGATTCGAGCGCTGCATTCGAGTCGGCACCCAGCAACTGCTGGCCGGACAGACCAATGTAATGCCACGCGTCGCCCTCGTCGCGGCCCGCGAGCGCCCCGTACGTCTCGACCGCGCGGTCCGTTTCGCCGAGCTTCTGGTGGCTCTGCGCCGCCGCGTAGAGCACCGCGGGATCGCCGTCAGGCTGAGCTGATTCGACGACGCGCTGGTATTGACCCGCCTCGAACAGCCTTTGCACCTGTGACGCGTTTTGCGCGAACGCGACGGGCGCCGTCAGTGTCAGTGCAACTACGAAAAATGTCTTCTTCATGATTCGATTGTACGGCCTCCATCCGGTCGTTCCAGTGTTTGGGTCTCAGGCTTGCCGTTGAAGTTACCGTGACGCAACAGTCGAGCCAACGTTTCAAGGAGTATTGTCAGAGGAAAGAACAGGCGGCGAAGGCCGCTGTCCTGTCTC
>OBEQ011371769.1_pt1 | contig 13408 bp, 11 predicted proteins | sample 1670901 | NCBI WGS metagenome assembly OBEQ01 (sample SAMEA104232315, study PRJEB22302) | groundwater metagenome | biome: forest; feature: aquifer; material: groundwater | place: USA | collected 2011-08-07 | depth 5.4 m
GCATGAGCCTTAGAGCACACGGCCGCCATCGCAAAGAGGTCGGCCCCGATATCCACCAGCCGACCGAGCAGCTGCTGACGGTACGCCAAGCGCGTCTGATAGTGCATCGCGCTATGGAACAAGGCACGGGCTAGACGATGGCTGGTCCGCTTAACGAACCGCACATGGCGCGTTAAGCGAGGGCCATAGCTGGCATAGCGCGGCCACCAGGTCCACGAGAGCCACTGCTGCGGGTACCAGATGGCATACCGAGCGCAGGCGGCCAGCGCCGCCTTAATCTTCCCCAAGACGGGTTGATGGGGATCCAGAAGGCTCGCAACGATCCGCATGTGCGCATCGAGCGCCTCGCGCGCGATGAAGAGCCGCATGATCTGGCTCGTTCCCTCAATGATCAGGTTAATGCGGCTGTCCCGCATAATGCGCTCCACTGGGATGGGTGCTTCGCCGCGCGCTTGCAGCGACCGCGCGGTTTCGTAGCCCCGCCCGCCGCGGATCTGCACCGTGTCGTCAACGATTCGCCAACACGCCTCGGAGCAAAACAACTTGGCCATCGCGGCTTCGAGCCGAATATCGATCGTCTTACGATCGGCCAACGCCGACGCCAGTTCCACAATGGCATCCATCGCGAAGGTCGTCGCGGCCATCTCGCCGATCTTCGTCGCAACAGCCTCGTGTTTCCCGATCGGTCCGCCCCACTGTTTGCGCTCTTTGGCCCAGTGCCGGGTGATCTGCAGACATCGTTTCGCCGTCCCCACACATGCCGCGGGAATTGCGATGCGTCCGGCGTTGAGCGTGGTGAGTGCCAGTTTCAAACCAAGACCTGCCCCCCAGACAATATTGGCCTTTGGCACCCGGACATTGGTGAACCGCAGGACGCCATTTTGAATCCCTTTCAAGCCCATGAATTCGCAGCGGTGAACCACCTCAAAACCTGGCATCGACCGTTCAACTAGGAACGCAGTAATCTGTTTGCGCTCTTTGCCCCCCACCGTCACGGGGGGTGTCCTGGCCATCACGATGACCACATCGGCGACAGGTCCATTGGTGCACCACAGCTTCTCCCCATTCAAGAGATACCACGCCCCTCCCTCAATCGGGGTCGCGGTCGTCAACATATTGGCGGGATCAGATCCCACCCCTGGCTCGGTTAACGCAAAGGCTGAGATCGTCCCAGCGGCAAGGCGCGGCAGATACCGTCGTTTCTGCTCCTCTGTCCCAAAGAGCATCAGAGGCTGTGGCGCCCCGATACTCTGATGGGCGCTGAGCCACACTGCGGGGGGGCCGCAATAACTGGCGACGAGCGCGATCACGCGATTGTAATTTACCTGCGATAATCCAAGCCCGCCGTATTCTTTCGGGATCTTCATCCCGAAGCAGCCCAGCCGCGCGAGACCGTCGATCACCGCAGGCGGCATCTCGCCGGTGCGGTCGATCGCATCAGGATCGACGTGCTCACGAAAGAACGCCTCGACACGACGGAGGAATTCGTCGCCGAGCCGCCGGTCCTCGTCGCTCTGCTCCGGATACGGCATGACCAAATCGGTCAGCAGCCGTCCCATGAACAGTTCGGCGACGAAGCTGGAATAATGCCCCGCCTCACGGGCGGCTTCCGTAATCTCCAACGCCTCGGGCGTCGTCGTGGGGCTCATGAGGTGCGGCTCACGAGATTGACGGGCGCGTGCTCAAGGTAGCCGCGGATGTTGGTCAGCGTGGTGTCCAGGATGCGCTGTAACGCCTCGCGGCTGTCGAAGGCGATGTGCGGCGTGATCACGACGTTTTCGCGATGCAGCAGAATGTGGTTCCGGATCGTGGTGATCAACCGTTCTTTCGGAAAATCCTTTTCCAGCAACTGTCGCTCCTCCTTGACCAGCTCTTCGCCCTCCAAGACGTCCAGTCCGGCGCCGGCAAGGATGCCCTCATCGAGCGCCCACACCAACGCGTTCGTGTCCACCAGCCCGCCCCGCGCCGTGTTGATCAGCAGCGCGCCTCGCTTCATCTGCGTAAAACTCTGGCGATTCATCAGGTGATGGGTGTGCGGGCCGTACGGAACGTGGAGGCTGACGATGTCGGCGCGGCTGAGCAACTCCGGCATGGCCGCATACTGAAAGTCGAGCGCCTCGCTGAGGAAGTGGTCTTTGTGCACGTCAAACGCGAGGACCTCCATGCCGAAGCCCTTCGCGATGCGGATCACGTGCAACCCGATGCGGCCGGCGCCGACCACGCCGATCGTCTTGCCTTTGAGATCGAAACCTTGCAGCCCTTGGAGCGAGAAGTCACCCTTGACCGTGCGGACGTACGCCTTGTGGACGTTTCGGGACAGCGCGAGGATGAGCGCGAACGTGTGCTCCGCGACGGTATTTTCGCCGTAGGTCGGGACGTTGGCGACGAGGATCTTGCGGCTGCGGCACGCCGCCACGTCGATGTGGTCGAACCCCGTGGAGCGCGTGGCGATGAAGCGCACCCCCTGCAGCCGCTTGATGACCGACGCCGTGAGACGCGAATAGATGAAGACGGACAACATCTCCGCGCCTTTGGCTTGAGCCAGATTCGAGTCGGTCAGCGGATCGGGGATGAAGCGCGGACGTAAGGCGGTGGCTTTGAGCGCGCGGGCGAGAAAGCGGCGCTCCCACGGAGCGGTTTCGAAGAACGCGACGGTTCGGGAGGCGGCCACCGGGCGGTTACCGGTCTTTAAATTGCGGTTGTCGCTTCTGCAGGAACGCGCCGATGCCTTCTTTACAGTCTTCGGTGTCGGCCACGACGCCGAAGGCCCGCGCCTCGGCGGCGAGCGCGGTATCCAGCGGCTGCTCAAGCCCCGCGTCGACAACTTCCAAAATCTTCCGAATCCCGATCTGCCCTTTGGACGCGATCTTGCGGGCCAGATCTTTGGCGACCTTCATGACTTGGTCCTGCGGCACGACATGATTGACCAGGCCCAGCCGATGCGCTTCCTGCGCGGTAATCACGTCGCCGGTGAGCATCAGCTCCAGGGCTTTGCCTTTGCCGATGATGCGCGGCAGCCGCTGCGTCCCGCCAAACCCTGGGATGATGCCGAGGTTGATTTCCGGCTGGCCGAAGCGCGTGCGGTCTCCCGCGACGCGCAGGTGGCACGCCATGGCCAGCTCATTGCCCCCGCCCAGGCACACGCCGTTGATCGCGGCGATCACCGGCTTGCCCAATCGCTCGAGCTTGCTAATGACCGCCTGTCCCTGCGCGGCGACCTCGGCCGCCTGCTGGCCCGGGGCGAGCTGCGAGATTTCCTTGATATCGGCGCCGGCGATGAACGCGAACGACCCGCCGCCCGTGAGGATGATGACCTTGACCGTGTCGTCCGCCTTGATCGCGTCGAGGCAGGCGTTGAGCTCCTCGATCGCTTGGCGATTCAGCGCGTTGACCGGCGGCCGGTCGATGGTGACCACCGCGAGCCGATCCTCCACCGCGATCTTCACAATCTGGCCTGATGCGACAGCGGGCATGCGGTCTCCTAGCTCGTGTAGTCGAAGAAGCCCTTGCCGGCTTTCTTGCCCAGATGGCCGGCGCCGACTTTGCGCTTCAACAGTGGCGAGGGCCAAAAGCGGCCGCCGAACTCGTTCGAGAGCCGCTGCAGCTCGGCGAGCACCGTGTCCAAGCCGATCTCATCGGCGACATGCAAGATCCCGCCTTTGGATTGCGGGAACCCGAGCCCGGCCACGACGGACAGGTCGACTTCCGCCGCGGTGCAGACGTGCTCCTCGAGGCAGCGGATCGCTTCGTTGATCATGGGCAGCACGACGCGGTTGATCGAGAAGCTGCCGGGTTTCGCGGACTTCAGCGCCCCGAGAATCTGGTCGAGCTCCGGGTCCGGCTGGCCGGCGAGCTCGCCGTACAGATAAAATCCCTTCCCCGATTTCGCGCCATAGCGGCCCTTCGCCGCGAGCCGATCCCACAGCGCGGCGGGCTGCATGCGATCGCCATACGCGTCGACGAGCACGTTGACGACCTCGCGGCACACATCGAAGCCGAGGTTGTCGACTAACGTGAACGGCCCCATCGGAAAGCCGAACGCCGTGACCGCCTCGTCGATCTGCCGCGGCGCCGCCGAGCCTTCCTGCACACAAAACGCCGCTTCATTCAGATACGGCATGAGGATGCGATTGACGAGGAACCCTGGGCACTCGTTGACGCGAACCGGCAGCTTGCGGAGGCTCTCCGCGAACGACGTCGCATCGGCGGTCGTTTCCTCGGACGTCTCCAGGCCGGGGATGACCTCGACGAGCTTCATGATGTGCGCGGGATAGAAAAAATGCATGCCGACGACTTTATGGGGCCGCTTTGTGGCCGCGCCCAGCGCCGAGATCGACAGCGACGAGGTGTTCGACGCGAGCATCGCGGTCTCCGGCACGACGCCGTCGAGCTCCCGAAAGATGCGCTGCTTGAGCTCGAGCTTCTCCGGCACGGCTTCGATCACCAGGTCGACGTCGCTGAAACCGTCGAACGTCGTCACCCCGGTGACCAGGGCCATCTTCTGCTCCATCTCTTCTTGGGACATCTTGCCGCGGTCGACCCGGCGTTGATAGATTTTGCGGATGACGGCGAGGCCGTTGTTGACGCGATCCTGGTCGACGTCCTTGAGCAGCACCGGCAGGCCGCTGAAGGTGATGGCTTGCGCGATCTCCGCGCCCATCGCGCCCGCGCCAACGACCGCCGTCTTATAGATGAACATCGCTCACGACCGCTCGAAGACCATCGCCACGCCTTGCCCGCCGCCGACGCACAGGCTCGCCACGCCGATCGCGGCGTTGCGCCGAACCATCTCATGCAGCAGCGTCACGACCACACGCGTGCCGCTCTGCCCCACCGGATGTCCCAGCGCGATCGCGCCGCCGTTGACGTTGCACAGCTCGCGGTTCAGGCCCAGCGATTTCTCCGCCGCGAGAAACGTCGCGGCGAACGCTTCGTTGATCTCGAAGAGTTGCACGTCCTTGAGCGACAGGCCCGCGCGCTTCAGGGCTTCGGGGATTGCCAGCGCCGGGCCGATGCCCATCCGATGCGGCTCCAGGGCGGCCACGGCGTAGGCGCGGATCTTCGCCATCGGCTGATAGCCGAGCGCCTTGGCCTTGTCCGCCGACATCACGAGCACGCACGCGGCGCCGTCGGCGTTGAAGCAGCTATTGCCGGACGTCACCGTTCCGCCTTCCTTAAAGATGGGCGGGTATTGGCTCAGCAACTGCTCGTTGAGCGCGGGATTAATGCCTTCATCTTGCGTGAACGGCTCGGGCGGCAGTTCTTTGCCGAACGCTTTCTTGGGCACCAGCACAGGCACCAGCTCCTGCTTGAACCGCCCCTCGCGGGTCGCGCGAAACGCGCGTTGGTGAGAGAGCAACGCGAACTTGTCTTGGTCTTGGCGGGAGATGCCGAACTCCTCGACGAGGTTTTCGGCGGTGCGGCCCATAATTTGGCCGCACACCGGATCGGTGAGCCCTTCCCAAATCGTGTCAATCAATTCGGCGTGACGCAGCCGCTTGCCCCCCCGCATGTCGCGGCTGACATACGGCGCGGCGCTCATGCATTCCACGCCGCCGGCAATTTGGACGTCGCGATCGCCGCACTGGATGTTTTGGTAGGCGTTGATGATGGCTTGCAGCCCGGAGGCGCAGTTGCGCTGGACCGTGTATCCAGGCGTGCCGTTGGGGAGGCCGGCGAGCAGGCCGATGACGCGGGCCACGTTCGGCGCGTCCGACGACTGGCCCACGCAGCCCAAGATGATCTCTTCAACGTCGGCAGGCTTGATGTGCGTGCGTTTGAGGAGCTCCCGAACCGCGACCTCGCCCAACGCGTGAGCGGTGAACGACTTCAGCGCGCCGCCGAACACGCCGTTCGGGGTGCGGAGTCCATTGACGAGGACGACGTGTGCCATGATCAGGCGTGTATCGTACCGGGACGGTTCGGGGTTGTCAACGCAGAGGCGTCGGAAGATCCGACGAGCCGGCGCAATTTCGGCAGATGGCGCAGCGCCTCTTCCTCGCCCCGCCGGATGAACTTCTCGGGGTGGGAAAACTCGAGCCAGTGGGAATCGGGCAGCGAGGGACGCAGGGTCACGTCCGCTTCCCGCGACGCGTGCTCGGCGATCTGATATTCCATGGCCTGCATCGAGCGCATGATGATATCGAACACCAGCGGCGTGAAACATCGGACCAGTTCCTGCCGGACGCGGGCCAGCAGCCGGACCGGCAGGCTGCGCGCCGCGAGCTGCGCATCCCACTCGAGCCGGCGGCGCTGGACCGCTTGCTGATGCGCCATCAGTTCCGGCGTGGTGGGAAAGACATTGACGGCGATGATGCGGCTGGCCCCTGCTTGCTTGAGCACGCTGACGGGGATGGGGTTCACGACGCCGCCATCCAGGCAGAGCTTGCCCATCAACGTCACGGGCTTGAAAATGCCCGGGATCGATACGGAAGCCCGGACTGCCTCCGCCAGCAGCCCGGAGTCGAGCACCATTTCCTCTCGGGTCATCGGGTTGGCGGCGATGATTTTGATCGGCAGCCAGGTGTCCTCGAACGTCTTGCCTTCGAAGTCGGCTTCGAGCCGGGCCATGAGCTGCGCGCCCTGGATCGGTCCGCCGATCAGCGGGCCCATCACCAGCCCCAGGAGGAAGCAGACAATGAACCCGAAAAACAGGCCCGCCCACAGCCCGGCGAGCAATCCCATCGCGATGCCCGCCAGGATGCCGGGAATCAGGCTGAAGATCGAGAGGCTGAAGTCAAAGATGAACAGTCGCCGCACGCTCCAGGGACTTTGGAAACGCAGCGCCAGCCGCTCGAGATCCTCGGCCGAGTGGCCCGAGGCCCACAGCGCGCCGATCAGCGCCCCAATGCTGGACCCTGCGACGATGTCGATCGGGATTTTTTCCCGCTCGATGATTTTTAAGACCCCGATGTGCGCCAGGCCGAGCGCGGCGCCGGAGCCGAGTGCCAAGCCCACTAACACGCCGCCGAGCTCGCGCGCGATACGGCGGACGCGGTTGACGTACGCCGATTCGCGGCGTTCGAAGAGCCGTTGGAGGTCTTCCCACGTGGTGGGCTCGCCCGATGGGATGTCGATCCTCGGCAGGACGAAGCTGGTCGGATGCTCCATCGACGAGGCAATCTCCGAGGGGCTGAGCGGCTCCCCCGCGCATTCGAGCATGTTGAGGACCACCTTCATCTGATCGTCGCGGAAGTTGACGGCTTCGCGGACCTGGCGGATCAGCGCGTTGGTGCGCGTCACGTTATCCCGCGCGCAGTCGGTGACCAGGTACATGATGTCCGCCTGGGTCAGCGCCTTGAGCACCAGCGGGCCGACCTCGACCGGCAGATCCATCAGGATATAGCCGTAGCGTTGCGCCAGCCCGCTGACCAGCGGGGCGACGAGCGCGTCGCCGTCGGGACCGGTCGCCAATTCGCCGGCCGACAGCAGATGAAAACCCAGCGGATGGTCGAGGATTTCTTGTTGGAGCGAATCGTCGGCCCACAGGTGGCGCAGCGTGGCGGGCAAGATCGGTCCGCGAGGAGGCGCGTTGCACAATCCGTTGGCTTCGCTGCTCGGATTGACGTCGATCAGCAGCACCTCCCGGCCCGTCTCCTGGCGCAGCGCGGTGGCTAGGGTGACGGCAAAGAGCGTCCGGCCGACGCCCTTGGCGGCGCCGTAGATCGCGACGATCGTCGCTTCGCCGGTTCCGCTGAGCTGATTCTTGGTGCGGAGACGCTTGGAGAGCAGGCGGCTCAGATAGAGCACCAGCGACGGGATCCGGTTGATGAGTTCGTCGAAGTCCTGCTTTTCCAGTTCTAACACGAGCGTGTCGTTGAGCGCTTCGATGGTGGCGGAGTGCGGTTCGCCGGTCAGCAGCGAGATCTCGCCGAACGTGTCGCCGTTGTGCAGGACGGCGATGAGCCGCTTCTGCCCTTCGACCATCGAGAACACTTGCAGCCGGCCGGACGCGACGATGTAGAACGCCTCGGCGCGGTCTCCTTCCCGATACACGGGCTCACTTTTCTTATATTCAACGAGGCGCGAGCGTTCGACGACGAGCTGCAGCTGCTCCTCGGTGCACGAGGCGAAAAGCGCGATGCGCTTGAGCATCGCCAATTTTTCTTGGGGCTTGGGTAGGTCGAACATGGTTACGTGGTGCTCCGCCCGGCGTGGCGGATCGCGGCGCCGATTCGATCCGGCGCGTTGGTAAACAACCCGTCGACACCGAGGCCTATCAGGCGGCGCGCCTGCGCCGGAGTGTCCACGGTCCAGGCGTGCACTCGCAGCCCGGCGTCATGGGCCCGCCGCACAAGCTGCGGTGTGATGAGTGAGCGCTCTGGATGCAGCGAGACGCACGCGAGCCGAACCGCCTGACGCAGCGCGGCCGGCGCGCGGCGACTGCAAATGATCGCGCGCGGAATGCGAGACTGTGCCTCGGCAACACGTTCGATGAGGCGGGCATCGAAGGAAGAGATCAGCACGCGCCGCCGCGCGCGAGTCCAGCGCAAGCATCGGATCAGCCGTCGAATCAGCAGCGCGGGATGCGTGGTGCGCTTGAGCTCAAGATTAATCCAGCACGGCGCCGGAATGGCCCGGAGAGCCTGCGAGGCCAAGAGAATCCGTTCCGATGAGAATCTCGGATGGTACCACGACCCGGCGTCGAGTGCGGCCAGGTCGCGGTAGCGCCGCCGGCTGAGCGGACCCCGCCCGTTGGTCGTGCGATCCAGCCGATCATCGTGAAAGATCACCAGCCGGCGGTCCGCGGTGAGTTGCACATCGAGCTCGATCATGTCCACCTGGCACGCGATCGCCTGCGCGATGGCGGCCCGGGTGCTTTCCGGCGCCCGGGCCGATGCTCCGCGATGGGCAATCAGCAGCCGCGGCGTGATCATGCGGTTCGAAGCTCGACGGCGTCGCCGCGGCCGGCTCGACACCGCTGGGCGACCGACGCGCCGAACACCGCCAGTTCGATGTGTCCGGTGGAGCCGACGATCGCGATCACGCCTCGGTTCCGCCCTTCCTCATACGAGGATACCACAGGCACCCAGCGGCGTTGAAACCGGATTCGGCTGCCCTTGCGCACCAACGCTCCGTGAAGATTGGTGATCAGGTTGCCGAATCGATCAGCGGTCAGGATGGATCCATGCCACACGTCTCGCCGCGGGACGGGATCAGGAACGCGGAGTTGCGTATAGGTGGATGTTCGGCGACCCATCGACGCGAGGCGTTCTCCCCGAGCCAGACGCGCGGCGATCGGGGCGATGAGGTCGCGCCCGTGAAAGGTCTGGCTCACGGCCGGCAGCCCGCGCTCGGCTCGGGTCAGATGCACGAGGCTCAATTGCCGCGCTCGACGGAAGACGAGCGTAAACAGTCCGTTGTCCGGCCCAACGAAGTAGCGTCCATCGGCGCGCGCGGCGAGCAATCGCCTCGCGGTGCCTACCCCGGGATCCACCACGGCCGTGACGACGGTGCCGGACGGCAGCCACGGCGTCGACCAGGCGAGGGTCAGCGCGGCGGTCATGACATCCTGCGCAGGAATGTCGTGCGTGATGTCGAGCAGGCACGCGTGAGGGCAGTACGTGAGGAGCACGCCTTTCATGGCGGCCACGTACCAATCCTGCGTTCCGAAATCCGTCATGAGCGCGATGATCGGGCGGCGAGTGGTGGTCATCCGGTCAACGAGTCTGGACCCGTATCCGGGGGATGCGCGTGAAGCCGCGCGCGGAACCGACTGAACTGTGACGCGAGCCGTCCAGGCGGGCCGGGTCTCTCCGAGATGTGCGGTCGGGCACCGTGGCCGCACGCCCCGCGATGCCGTGGGATCAGGACGCGCGTGATGAACGCGATGATCCCTACGCGTTGGGAACGGGGAGGTGCTGCTGCACGTAGCCGGCGATCACCGCGCGGTCTCGCTCGGCTAAGTCATTGAAGAAAATTGCCACGTCATAGCTCGTGCGCTGCGCCGTGGCGGCGGGGGGATGGACGCGAACCACCACGCCTTGGCAGCGAATGGGCTTGGGTTTTGGAGATCCGGGCAGCTCGAGTCGGACCTCAAGCTTGGTCATGAGCGGCAGAAAATGCGGCAGCGAACAGTACGCGCCGGAGGCGCTGATGTTTTCCGTGCGCGTGGCCATCTCGCGCGTCTGGTCGCTCAGGACCATCGACAGCCGGCTGGCTGTGCGTGGTGTGCGGCGCCGTTCGGTGGAGCTCATCGTTGGTTCTCCCCTGCTGGTTGCCGGATGTCTGTGTGAGAGGAACGCCAAGATCCCATCATCCCGGTGGCCATTGCATCGGCCGGCCGGCGAGCAGATGAATGTGCACGTGCCACACGCTCTGGCCGGCTTGCGAGCCGCAATTGATCACGACCCGATACCCTTGGCCAGCGGCATACTGTTTAGCCAGACGGTTCGCCAGGAGAAGTGACTTCGCCATGGTCGGCGCGTGGGCATCGCCCACCTCGGCGAGCGTCGGAATGTGCGCTTTCGGGATGACAAGCAAGTGGAGCGGAGCCTGCGGACGGATATCCTTGATCGCGAAGGCCTCAGGCTCATCGGCCACCATGTCCACCGGAATGGTCCGGGCGGCCATGCGGCAGAAGAGACAGTCGGTCATCGGCGGATTCCGCCCGCGGTCAACGAATCACCAATACGCACGTCAAGCGACGGCACGTGGACTCTATTTAGGAGGACGCTGCCGGCTGCTCGGTCGTCGCTTTTTCTTGCGCCGTTTTCCAGCATCGTTTGGAGCAGAAAAACTGGCCGTTGCGATAGTACCACTGCTTCTTGCTCAACCGCTTGGTGCATGACGCGCAGGCCGTGGGTCGTTCAGCCATTCGAAGTCCCCTCAAGTTGTCGTGGGAATGTTCCCAGCGGACAGTGGGCGCAGTCCGGATTTCGCCGGTGGCAATACTGCTTGCCAACCGCGACAAGCAGCGCATGAAATTCGTTGAACAGGTTCGCGCGGCGAGGCAACGCGTGCATGACGAGATGTCGCACTGTGCTGTACGGCTCGCGACCGTCAATGAGTTGATGCCGCTGAAACACTCGCCTGGCATAGGCATCGACGACAAACACCGGTTGGTTGCCGGCATAGAGCAAGATCGTGTCCGCGGTTTCCGGTCCGATGCCCCAGATGCTCAGCAACTCCTCGCGAAGGATCTTGAGCTTGGTCGCAAACATCCGGCTCGGCCTGCCCCTGTAGGTCGCTAAGAACCATCGGCTGAACACCTGGACCCGACGTGCTTTCTGCCGAAAGTAGCCGGAAGAACGGAGCAGCCGTTGGATCGCTGACAGCCGCGTGGTCGCTAGGGCGCGAACAGACAGCATGCCGGAGGACCGTACGCGGTCCAGCGCTCTCAGGACGTTGTGCCACCTCGTGCTTTGGGTTAGAATGGCCCCCACCATCACTTCGAAGGCGCTGTCCGCAGACCACCAGTGCTGAGGGCCGAAGGCGAGCAGCAGACGAGCGTACATTCGCCGAAGGATGGCAGCTCGTCGAGTGGGCGAAATCATTGCGGGCGTTATGATAACATAGCCTTCCCTGGCGGGTCAAACCTTCACGCAACGATGCTCACTCCAATGCGCCGGCGCCCTCGGGCCACAATCCGTTCCGTTAATCCTTCCGAACGAGAGCTTTTCTGGAGCCTCGTTCAGCTTGCGCGTCGGCTTCAGGCGCCCGGAGGTTGTCCCTGGGACCGGGCGCAGACCGTGTCCTCGCTCTTCCCTCACCTGATCGAGGAGGTGTGGGAAGCCTTCTGCGCCGAACAGTCGGGGTTGTCTGACGAATTTGAGGAAGAACTCGGGGATGTGCTCTATACGACACTGTTCTTGGCGCTCTTGGCAGAGCGCGAAGGATGGTTTACGCTTGCCGCGCTGCTGACCAAGACGCAGGAGAAGATGGTTCGCCGGCACCCCCATGTGTTTGGAGATCGACAGGCGGATACGGCGACAGAGGCCTATCGACAATGGCAGCGGATCAAGCGGCAAGAGCGGCCCAAGGCTTCCGATTCCAAGCGAATGCGCCCGTTGCTCTTGAGCTTGTGGCGGGCGCTCCGGGGCGATCAAGCGACGCGTGCCGCGGCGAGAGCCCTGCTGAAACCGACGACTGACCGACGGACTAGCGGAATGTCCACACCAGCCAGCGGCAAGCCAGCGAAACGCCGAGGCCGATCATTAGGCCCAGCATGATGTCGTGGAGACGTGGGTTCGGGATATTCACAGAGATCTCCTGGTAGGCTGGGGTATTCTACTGAATTCCTCGTCGGCGTGTCAAGCGCGTAGACAGAACAGTGAGCGCGTGTAGTTTAACACCACGCAGGCGCGTTCGAAACGGCAGGCCTCAGCTCTCCGTGCCTTGCGTCGCCTGCCTGTGCCCCCCCGCAATCTGGACCACAAACAACAGGGCCGCCCACATCGTGAGCGGCCCTGTTGTTTGTGGCCTCCTGGGCCCCTACTTGACCGCAAGCTTCAGGACCCCCATCACGCTCAAGATGACTAGCAACAGCTTATAGCCATCTAGCGGATAGTGCAGGCCAAGCGTGGCTCCCAAGAGAATGCCAATGAACACATCCATCGCTCGATCTGAGAGTTTCATCCGCAATTCACCTCCTCCGCGAACCGCTGAGATCGGTGGACTGCTGTCTGCTATGCGCCTCACGCTCACCTCCTGTTCGAGGCGTCTTTCGAACAAAGTATACCATATTTTAACTCACATCAATACAGGTAGAAACGTACAAATAATTGAAATTAAATAAGTTACTTCTGTACTGGAAGGCTATATTATTGCGGATAACTTTGAGGTCGAGCGATTGATATACATAGACAAAATACGTCTATTCTCACTGGAGAGGTTATCGAATGTTAGTCCGACAAAAAATTGTTCACTTTGAGGAATCGCCTGAAACCAGGAAACCACAGCCGGCACAGATAAAGCATTCGGGTCGCGGCCAAGGGCGAGTTCCACGTTCACTGGCGTCGAGATCGCTTGTTGAGCCGGGCACAGGCACTTCAGACCTCCGAGGCTGAGGTTTTTGCTGAGCGTCTCAATGGGGTATGAGGCCCCGCGGACAAGCAGGCGAACCGGCAGAACACAGGGAATGCGATGGTAACGTCGTCGCTCAGGAGGCATAAGCGGCATCACAGCACAGTTTTGACGGTTTGTCAATCTAGTCCTACCATCCAATCCGAGTGGTCTCCGGGATGAAAGGTCGAGTGATAGACGAAAGCTGGCGAAACAATGAACATTCCGAAGCGAGGCTTGCGTCCGAAGGTATCGCGCGCTAGAATGGCTCCCAACCCATGTATCTCGAATTTTTGGGACTGCGCGAGAAGCCATTCTCCGTCACATCGGACCCCGCTTTTCTCTACCTCTCACGCCGCCACCGCGAAGCCCTCTCGCACATGGTCTACGGCATTCGCGAGCGGAA
>OBEQ011340841.1_pt1 | contig 13407 bp, 15 predicted proteins | sample 1670901 | NCBI WGS metagenome assembly OBEQ01 (sample SAMEA104232315, study PRJEB22302) | groundwater metagenome | biome: forest; feature: aquifer; material: groundwater | place: USA | collected 2011-08-07 | depth 5.4 m
GACCCCAATACGGAATTCGACGAAGGCGGTTTGCTGTCGCGCCATAACATCCAATACAACGCGGACGGCTCGAGGGTGGAGACGTGGGACGATCAAGTTACCTCGGCTTCGGGCTCGGGGCGCGTGCTTTTGTCCGCGCACACATTCCGCGAAATCATCTACGACATCAAGAGCAACGTCCTCTCGCAATCGATCATGGTCACCGCGACCACCTGGTTCGACGTGCCCGACCACGTGATCTCGTCGACGTCGACGCGGCGGACCCGGATCACCTCGTCCGGCACCAGCATCCAGGAAAAATCCACCGTGTACCAGCTTGACGGATCGTACGTCAAAGCCGCGACGAACCGGGATTACAACGCCAGCCGCTCGCTCACCAACGAAGTGCGCGGCAGTTACAGCGTCAACGCCGCCGGGCAGGTTCTGACGTGGAGCGCTTTGAACGTCCCGGGCTCCACCCAGGCGGCCACTGCCCAGGAACAACTGGCCATCGCCCGGGGCTGGGTCGACGCGCAGTAAGCCTCATCGCAACACCAAACAAAAAAGCCACCGGCATTCGATTGCCGGCGGCTTTTTTAGTCCGCGCGAGGCGCCGGATGGGCGTTAGCCGCTGGCGGCCATGCCCGTCGGGTCCATTCCTTCGACGGCGAATTTCTCGAGCTGCTCTTTCGAGTAGCCGGAGTTCGAGCCATGCGAAACCGGCTGGATAAACATGCCCAGCAGATCTCCCGCCGCCTGAATGAGGAAGAATGCAAATAATGCCACTGCAAAACGTTTCATCATATCCTCCTATGCTTAATTAAAAATTTACATGTTTAAGTAATACCATTCAAGGCTTTTACCAAAAACTTACATTCGCAGGGAAGAATTGCTGGCTAATTGAGACGAATCGCGGTATAAGTAGTAGACAGGTTTTTGACCGGATATAAGCTTTGGCAGGGAAGCCTAAAGTTCCCGCATCATTTAACTTCAAAAGCCACAGGGAGTTGTAACTCTTCTGTGGCTTTTACGTTTTTTCGCAACCCAAAAAGGAGATCGCAATGCATACCGGAAAGATCAAAAAAGTGGTTCGTGAACGCGGTTTTGGCTTCATCAGCGACACGGACGGACGCGAAGTGTTTTTTCATCGGAACAGCCTTGACGGGTTGAATTTTGAAGGCATCAAAGAAGGACAGGACGTTTCGTTCGAAGTCGAAAATGGTCCGAAAGGCCCCGCGGCTGTCGGCATTCGTTCGTCCGCCGCATGACTCGGCTAGCCAAGTCGGCAATCCGCCCGCTCGGCTCGAAGAGAACGTTCACGGCCGAAGAGCTGAGCCAGGTCGCCGTGCCGCCGCCCTTCAAGAGCAGAAAGATGAAGATGCCGTCGCTCGTTCCTGACTCGAGCAAGTGGGAATGTTTTGAATGCGGCAAGGTCATCAACGAGAAGAAAATCTGCCCGTTCTGCGGTTTTCGCAGTCTTAATGCCTAAATTAGAGGCTCTAAAAAAAGAAATCCCGCCCGGTTTTGAAGCAGTTGTCGAAAAGCAGCTGCCTCTTCTGAAGACGGTCGAAGATTCCTGGCAGCCGAGCGACATCCTGCCCGATATGACGACCCCCCATTGGCGCGAAGAGATCCAGAATCTGCGCGAGAACGCCAAATCTCTTTCCAATGAGGTTCTGGTCGTGCTCGTGGGGAACGTCGTGACGGAAGAGGCGCTGCCTTCCTATCAGACGTGGCTCAACCGCGCCAGCGGCCTGGGCGATGCGACGGGGGTCGACGACACCCCGTGGGGCCAGTGGACCCGGGGATGGACCGCCGAGGAGAACCGGCACGGGGATCTCTTAAGCCGGTACCTCTTTTTGTCCGGACGCGTCAACATGCGGTCCGTCGAAATCACGACCCAGCACCTCCTCAGAAACGGTTTTGACTTGAAGTCCGGCAGCGACCCGTACCGGTCCATCGTGTATGCGTCCTTTCAGGAAAGGGCCACCAAGATTTCTCACACGAACACGGGCAGGGCGGCGGAAAAATGCGGGGACCCGCATTTGAACCAGATGTGCACTCTCATTGCCGGCGACGAGGCCCGCCATGAGGAGGCGTACAAAAGATTTTTCGGTTTCCTCGTCGAAACGTCCCCGTCGGAGTCCGTGATCGCGTTCGCCGACATGATGAGGCAGAAAATCGCCATGCCCGCCCGGCTCATGTCCGACGGGACCGACCGGGACGTCTTCACGCAGTTCGCCGTGGTCGCTCAGCGGAGCGGCATCTACACGACGCGCGATTACGCCGAAGTCGTACAGCACCTTGTCGATTACTGGCGGATCGGGACGTTGAAGGACCTCTCGCCGGAAGCTGCGGAATGCCAGGAATACCTCTGCGGATTGTCCGACCATTATCTGAAGAAAGCCGACCGGATCGGAACCGTTCTGGCCCGCCTCCCGAAGGAACCCTTCACCTGGATATTCGATCAGCTCGCCTGATCTCTCGAAGCTGAACCTTCCCGGCTCAATTTTTTTGAGCCGGGTCTTTTTTTGTTTTGGAGCGGAGCGGGGTTGAGTTACTATTGGCTGAAAGAGGAGGGATTGTGGGACAGAGAGTAATCAAGTTTCATTATAAATTGTCGAACCGGGCCGGGGAAGTGATCGACAGCTCGGCGGAAGAGCCGTTTGCGTTTCTCGAAGGCTCGCGCTCGATCATCCCGGCGCTCGAGAAGTCCCTGCTGGCCCTCCAGAAAGGCGACCGGAAAAAAATCGAGATCGCGGCGCGCGAAGCGTACGGCTTGCGGCAGGACAACCTCGTCATCCGCGTCCCGCTCGAGAAGCTGGGCGGCGCGGCGAAGGTCGGAGACCGGTTCAAGGGCGGAGACCAGGCCGACGCGCCGGTTTTTAGCGTCACGCTCGTGACGACGAAGGAAGCGACGCTCGACGCGAACCATCCGCTCGCCGGACAAGACCTCGTCTTTGACGTGGAGCTCGCCGAGATCCGCGAAGCGACGCCCGACGAACTGCAGCACGGCCACGCGCACCAGCCCGGCGGCCATCATCACCACTGATCCGAACACGTCCCGTACACAGGAGGCAGCCATGGCGTCTTACGTCGTTTTAGCGAGTTTCACGGAGCAGGGAATCAAGGGGATCAAAGAAACGACGAAACGGGGGAAGGCGTTCCGGGACACCGCGAAGGCGATGGGCGTCACGATCAAGGAAATCTATTGGACGCTGGGCGCTTATGATGTCGTCGTGACGCTGGAGGCCTCCAAGGAGGAGGACGTGGCGGCCCTGATGATGAAGTTCGGGTCGTTCGGAAACCTCAAGTCTCAGACCCTGCGGGCCTTCAACGCCTCCGAAGTTGACGGGTTCCTCAGCCGGTTTTAAAAAAATGAAAAATGTCGCGGAAGCGGAAAAAGACAAGTTCCGGCTGCTCTTCGAGCATTCGTCGGACGGCCACCTGATCATGGACGACACCGGCATCACGGACTGCAACGACGCCGCGGTCGCTCTCGTCAAGTGCGCCAGCCGCGACGACCTCCTGCGGATCCATCCCGCCCGGCTCTCGCCGCCCTTCCAGCCCGACGGCCGGGCTTCCATCGAAAAGGCCACCGAGATGGACCGGATCGCCCGCGAAAAGGGCTTTCACCGCTTCGAGTGGGTCCATCGCAAGATGGACGGCGAGGACTTTCCCGTCCAGGTCACGCTGAACTCCATCACGATCAACGGCAAGCCGAGCGTCATCGGCGTATGGCACGACCTCACGGAGTTCAAGCGCAACGAAGACATCCTGCGGCGCGCCAACGAGAAGATGAAAAAAGACCTCGACGCCGCCTCGCTCATCCAAAGGACGATGCTGCCCGTCGCCTCGCCGCTCATCAAAGGTCTTAAAGTGTCCTGGGCTTACAGGCCGTGCGACGAACTCGGGGGAGACAGCCTCAATATTTTTCCGCTCGACGACAGGCACGTGGGTCTTTTTGTGCTCGACGTCATGGGACACGGGCCGGCGGCTTCGCTGCTTTCGGTCGCGGCGAGCCACTTCCTCTCGCCGTATTCGGAAGCGTCGTTCGTGCGCGCCTCGAACGGCGGCGGCGCCCTGTCGCTCGCGCGGCCGGCCTCCGTGGCCCAGAGATTGAACCGGCATTTTTCTTCCAATCCAGAAAACACCCAGTTCTTCACGATGCTGTACGGCGTCCTGGACGTCAAATCGCACGAGTTCTGCTACATCTGCGCCGGGCATCCGTTGCCGGTCGTACTTTCGAGCACCGGCCGGCCGCGCGCGGTCGAAGGGTGCGGTTATCCGATCGGCGTCGCGCCGGATTCGGAGTATTCGGAAATGTGCCTAAAGCTTAAGCCGCGCGACCGCCTCTACCTTTATTCCGACGGGATAACCGAAGCGAAGAACGCGCAGCGGGACCTTTTTGGCGAAGAACGGCTGATGCAGATCCTCGAGCGGACCCGCAAGGACTCGCTCGCCGACAGTCTCGACGCGCTCGTCCGCGCCGCGGAATCCTGGGCCGACGGAAAGCCCGACGACGACGTTACCCTCCTGGGCTGCGAGTTCCAATGATCCTGGTGAGGCGGGCGGGCGAGAGAGGGCATGCGAATCACGGGTGGCTGGATTCGTACCACACGTTTTCATTCGCCGATTACCACGATCCGGCGTTCATGGGTTTCCGTTCCTTGCGCGTGATCAACGAGGATTTCGTGGAACCGGCTCAAGGGTTCGGCACGCACCCGCACCGCGACATGGAGATCATCACCTACGTCCTCGAAGGGGCCGTTGAGCACAAAGACAGCATGGGGAACGGCTCCGTCATCCGTCCGGTCGAAGTCCAGTGCATGACGGCAGGCACCGGCGTCACGCACAGCGAATTCAACCCTTCCAAGGACGAGAAGCTCCATCTCCTGCAGATCTGGATCCTTCCCGAGGCGGAGGGGCTCAAGCCGAGCTACGAGCAGAAGGCGTTTCCGAAGGATAAAAAATTGAACCGCCTGCGCCTCGTCGCGTCGAACGCTCCGAAGGGCGGCGCCGTCCGGATCCATCAGGACGCGTCGCTCTACGCGTCCCACCTCGAGAAAGGCAAAGCGGTCGAGCACAAGCTGAAAAAAGGCCGCTACGCCTGGCTTCAAATGGCGAGCGGCGCCGCGCACCTCAACGGAAAATCGCTGCGTGGAGGCGACGGCGCCGCCATCGCCGAAGCCGATACCCTCGAAATCACGGCCGGCGCCGATTCCGAAATCCTGCTGTTTGACCTGGCATGAAATCGATTCTGACGAAGATGCTGGCGGGGGAGGCGGCCTGCCACCGGATTCTCGAAAACAAAAAGTTCGCCGCCGTCCTCGAACACCGGCCGCTGCGGCCCGGGCACCTCGTCGTGTTTCCAAAAAAGGAAGTCGACGCGGTTTTTGATCTCGACGACGACACGCTTACCGGGCTCATCCTTTTTGCCAAGAGGGCGGCGCAGGCGCTCAAAGAAGAGGTGCCCTGCCGCAAGATCGCGCTCGTCGCCTACGGCCTCCAGACACCCCACGCCCACCTGCATTTGATTCCGGTGCAGGGGGAAGCCGGGGAAATCGATTTGTCCAGGTCCCGGCCGGAAGCGGCCGAGAAGGACTTGGCCGCGCTTGCCGCGCGCCTCTCTCGCCGCCTCGCGTAAGGCGCTTTACTCGTCCGAGATATCTTCGGGAATCTCCGGCTCCGCCCAATCTCCGTAGTAGGGATCCGCGAAATCCCCGTATCCGACGGACCCGACGGCCGAAAGGATTCCTGCCGCGACCGCGCCGCCCGAAGCCGAAGGCTGTTGGGGCGGAGGCTGCGGAAGAGGGCGGGGAGACGTCATCGGACGCGGCGCTTCTTCGCCGGTCAGGGCGCGGTACATCGCCGTGAAGCGCATGCGCGCTTCCTCGCCCTGCGGCGAAAGCGATTCGGGATGGTCCATGATCCGGACAGTCGCGTCGGATTCTGACGGGCCCTTAAATCCCACGATGACCGCCGTGATTCGGTAGAGGCCCGTGCTCAGCCCTTTTGTATCCCTGGGCGAAACCACGAACGAAACGGTCTCCCCGCCGCCCGGGCCGAGCTCGATGCGGGACCGCAGCATCGCCGGCGCGATTTTTTGGATCGGCCAATCGCAGATTTTCCCCTGCTCGTCGCGGACTTCGACGCGCACGATGTCGGTCCAATCCCTGGCCGCTTCGAGCACGATCGGCCGCTTGCGCCTCTCGGGGGGCGGGTCGGGATATTCGATCGCGGCGCGGACGATGAGGGGCCAGCCTTTCAGAACGAGTATCTCTTTGGATTCGTTGGCGAAGACCGAAATTTTGGGATGGGCGCGGGGCGAAACAGCCTCTTCCACTGCAATCGCGGGGGGACAAAGAAGGAATGCGAGCGACACAATCAAGGCCGCCGCTTGGGTGCGACTCATGAGGTAAAATATATAGTGAGAGTTTTGTATTGTCAAGTTTTGATAAAAATTGTATAAATAGATTTACAAGGATTCCTATGGTTACGCCTTCCGATATCAAGCGCTATCAAAACAACTGGCAGGGGGAAATGGACGGCGGAGCCCTGTACCGGACGCTCTCTCGCGCCGAAAAAAACCCCAAGCTCGCCGAAGTCTACGGGCGCCTCGCGGCCGCTGAAGAAAAACACGCCCGGTTCTGGGAAGCAAAGATCCTTGAAGCGGGCGGCGCGCTCCCGGCCAGGCGCATGAGCGCCCGCACGCGGCTGCTCGGATTCCTGGCCAGCCGGTTCGGACCGCGCTTCGTGCTCCCCACGATCAACGCGCTCGAGGCCGCCGACAGCGGGATGTATGACGGCCAGGCCGAATCCAAAGACACGTCGCTGCCGCGCGACGAACGGTCGCATGCGCGCATCATCAAGGCGCTCGGCATGGCGCGCCACGGCATGAAAGGGGAAAAGGTCGCCAAGCTCGAAGGCCGCCACCGCGGCGTCGGCGGCAACGCGCTCCGGGCGGCCATTCTCGGCGCCAACGACGGGCTCGTCCCGAACTTGAGTCTCATCATGGGCATCGCGGGCGCGCAGTTTTCGCACGGCCAGGTCCTCGTCTCGGGTCTGGCGGGCCTTCTCGCGGGGGCCTGTTCGATGGCCATGGGAGAGTGGCTTTCGGTCCAAAGCTCGCGCGAGCTCTATCAGAAACAGATCGCGATCGAAGCCGAGGAGCTCAGAGAAGCCCCCGAGGAAGAGATGAAGGAACTCGCGCTGATTTATGAGGCCAAGGGCCTGCCGCGCGAGGATGCCGAACGGCTCGCCGCCAAGCTCATGCAGGACAAAGAGAACGCCCTCGACACGTTGTCGCGCGAGGAGCTCGGCATCGACCCAAAGGAATTGGGCGGATCGGCGTGGGAAGCGGCGGGGACCTCATTCGTTCTTTTCGCGGTGGGGGCCATCATTCCCGTCCTGCCGCTGTTTTTCCTTCGAGGAGGCGCCGCGATCGCCGCCTGCGTCGTCGCCGGTTCGCTGGGACTGTTTCTCATCGGGAGCCTCACGACTCTTTTTACGGGCCGCAGTTTTATTTTTTCCGGAACGCGCCAGCTCACGATCGGCCTCGGCGCGGCGGCCGTTACGTTCTTCATCGGCCACTGGATCGGAGTTTCGATTTCTTAACAAAACCCGCGGAATGGGTTAAACCCCGGCTGCCGGCTTTGCGTCTAACAGGCGAGGACATCAAGATGAAAAAATTCGCCATCATGGGTTTTACGGCTTTCCTGCTCCTGGCGGCCGCGGCGGGCGCCGCAAGGGCCGATGAGCTCGAGGGCGAAATCGCCGATTTGAGCGGCGCGGCCACCATCGTGCGTTCCGACGGCTCCGAAGCCAAACTCAACGAAGGCGACACCGTCAAGATCGGCGAAACCATCAAGGTGGGCAAGGGCGGGGAAGCGGTGCTGGCCCTCGACGGCGACATGCAGAATGTCGTTTATCTTTCGGAAAACACCGACCTCACCGTGAATTCCCTGTACCCCACCCAGCTCGAGATCACGAAAGGCGACGTCCTCTCCAAGTTAAAGGCGCTTCCGAAGGGCTCGACGTTTGAGATCACGACGCCCAACGGCACGGCCGCCGTGCGCGGGAGCGAGTTCCGCACCGTATATGGCCAGGACGGGATGGAAGTTTTTAACATCGAACATTCCAACGTCTATGTGTTTAACCGCGAACAGAACGGCGAGATGTCGGACACGCCGGTCGTGGTGCCTCAATCCCAAACGACCGCGGTCGCCGGCCGCGGCGTGAAACCGACGGCGCCCCATCCGGTTCCGGCCAATCAGCTCAACGTGACGCAGTTCCGCGAAAAGCAGATGATGAATGCCGTCGCGCGCCGCGCGGCCCAGCCGCGTCCGCCCAAGATTCCGCGCATCAATGACGTGCAGCGCATGTACCAGGAAAAAGCCCGCGGAACGGGAGGCGCCCGCCCCAAGACCATCGAACGGCAGGAGCGGATGATGCAGCATATGGACGGCGCGGACCAAGGCGCCCGGGGAGAGAATCCCCGCGGTCCGAATCTGGACAACCGGCCTGATTCTAATAAAGAAGAAGGTCGCCCCGGCCATTTGGAATCACGCGAAGGTCAGGGCGGAGAGAAGGGCGGGCAGGAAAACGGGCGGGGGCGGGTTTTTGCCCCCAAAAAAGACGGGCCCGGCAAAGGAACTCCCCGCCAGCAAGTTCGCAGAGAAGAAATCCGCAAGTTTGCCGAGCGTAAAAAAGAAACGGGCAGCGGCCCGAACGACAAACAACCTGTCGACACGCGCGGCCAGACTAACGTCCATAAACCCGATATCCACAAGCCCGACGGCCAGGGCCAAGGTCAGGACGGCCAACACCCACAAGGCAACCAGCCGGGCGGCAAGCGGCCCGCCGCCCAACGGCCCGCGCCAAGACGGCAGGGTCCGTAACCGGATTCGAAGAGAGTTGTCGTATTACCGATTGATTAGATTGATGTGCAGAAGCGCGTCGATCGGATTGATCTGGCCGTCGCCGTCCGGGTCGAACTCGAGCCGGTAGGCCGCCTGGCCTCGCCGCGCGCCGATGGAAGCGAAAATCTGGTTCACGACCCGGTTTTTTTCGGCATCGGAGAGTTTACCGTCTCCGCTTTGATCGATCGTATGAAACATGTAGATGTTCCGGTCGGCCTTGTACGTCACGCGGTCCAGCATTTCTTTTTTGAGCCAGCGCACGTTTCCGAGATCTTGGGCGCTCAGCGAGGACCGGCCGGCGGCCAGAATGCCTTCCAGGATCGCCGTCATGTCCGCCATGTTTTTCGAGAATGATTCGGGGTTGTACTTGACCGTATTGAGATAGTGCCCGCCGATCCCGGCGAACACTTCGACATCCATCGAATCGAGGTTCAGCACGTAGCGCGGGCTGGTCGATCCGATGCCCTGGATCTCCACGGTGTTGCCGGTCTTTTTGACGGAACCGGCGGAGAGAGAGGCCAGATTGAGATTGAAGTCCTTCGCGTCCGCCGCGGGCCGGTCAAGGAGGCGGTCAAAGCGCGCCCGGACCTGATAGAGATGCGCCCGATCGTAAGAGGAGAGGCGCGGGTCCGCTCCGCCCAGAAGATTCTCGACTGCGCCCAGCATTCTGGCCAGTTCCGCGCGGTAGCCGTCCGGATTGGCGTCCGGGTCGTAGACGGTGCTTTGGGTCGAAACCGCGGCGGTGACCGTGAGCCGTCCCGTCTCGATGTTGAGCAGAGTCGTTTTTCCTTCGCGCCATCTCAGCGCCGACGGCGCGGTAAAAAGGTGGATCACATCTCCCTGCTCGGAGAGCAGCGTATAACCGGCCTGAGGGGATTCGGATGACATGCTGAAGTCGCGGTCCATGGCGGCGATGTAATGCTCGACGAGGACCTGGGCGGCCCTCAGGTAACCGCGGCCGGTGAGATCGAGATTGGCCCCGGCGCTCTGGAGCATGGAACCGATCGTGTCCGCCATTGAAATGAGAGACAAGTCGTAACCTGTTCGTATGTCGTTCGGTCCGGTGTAGGAAGTACGCGCGCCGCTCGAGGTGACGACCTGGATGGCCCCGGTATCGAGGTTCAAGGAATAACGGTAGCGGGTGCTTCCGCTCGTGATCGTGAGGTCCCGGCCGTTCCGCACGGCCGTTCCGCCGGCTAACCCCGCGACCGAAACGCTGAAGTTGTTGTGGTCTTCGGCTTCCGCTCGAAGGATGCCTTCAAACTGCGTTAATTTGTTCCGCACGGCCGGGTCCGCGGTCTGAGACGCATTCCGGTTCAGCTGTTCGGCCATGTCGAGCGCGCCGCCCCAATAGTCGAAGCTGAGCAGCGCCAGTCCGTTGGACAGGAATATGCCGCCGGTGGTGGCGCGGCTGTCCCGGGTCACGACGTTTCCGATCGACGCGGGGCCCGAGCTTTTCCAGCTCAATGTCTTTGATTTCAAATGAATCGTATAGATCGTCGCGCCGGATTGCCAGGTGCTCGGAGTGGGCCTGACGACCTGGACGAGATCGGCCTGTCCGTCTCCGTCGCGGTCCAGCGCGAGGACGCGGCTTACGTTGAATTGCGAGAATGTGATGGTCGCGTTCAGGACTTCGACGCCGCGGTTCCGGTTTAAATCATTGAGAGTGTGCTGCAGATCATCGCGCGCGGCCGGTTCGGCCGAAGAATTCAGGGCTGTTTTGACATCGCTGATGATCAGATCGAGGAAGAACAGCCATGAACCCGGCGAAGATTCGGCTGTCATCTCATAGCCCGGCACGCCAAAAGCGCCCGTCGCCAGATTGAATTGCAGCTCGAATGAGTTGCTGACCTGAGTGACGAAAAGCATGTCGCTGGTCCGCCGGACCCGGTAACCTCCGGCTTCGGTTTCGAAGTCCGCGCTCTCGGGCTGGTTGACCGCGGCGAGCAGCGCGTTGCGCGTGTCGACGGCTGACTGGTTGTTGGACTGGGACTGATTCAAGTTCTGGACCGTGTATGCGGGACCCGTCTGGTTCTGCGGGTTCGGGTTCTGCGATTCGGCGGCGCAGGCCGGAGAGGCCAGCGCGGAAATCAAAAACGGGACCACGAAATACCGGGGGGTGATCATGAGCTTTGCCTGCATGCGCGAAATCCCCAATGATGAATTTTGAATATTTAATTCGGTCGAGCAACTTTGAGCATAGTTTACCCAATGATTCGTTGTCTTCAATGCGTCAAGCGAAGCCCGCATTATATTTTGTAAATTCGCTTACATTGCGCAACAATTGATAATGATCGGGCGGCGTTGGTAAGAGATTTATTCGAAAATCAGGTGATTGCAGCCGAAAAATGTTGAATCAGGTTTTTGGGTGGTTTTGGATCGCGGCCGGGGCGCTTTTTATTGCGAAGCCGGGCATTCTGCGGGGGTGGTTCACCTGGAGCGCGGGCGGCAAGCTCAAATGGCTTGTCTGGCCCGTCGTGATCGTTCTGCTCCTGCATCTCGCGGCGCTGATCAGCCAGGTCCACACGCCGCTTTTCAAGAAGATCGGATGGGCGATTCTCGGGGTCCTCGCGGTGCTGCTCTGGACGCTGCAGTCGCGGGCCCGGACGGAGTTCCGCGCGTGGTGCCAAGGCCTGCCGCTGTGGATTTTTCAGGCCGCCGGAGTCTTGAACGTGCTGACCGGCGCCGCGCTCGTCTGGTTCTCCCGCTAGCGGGGGTCAGAACTGGCTTTTTTCGGTCGAGCCGTCCATGCTGAGGGTGTTCGCCTGGCCCTGGCTCGCGATTTCGGTCACCGCGTCGAAATAACCCGTGCCCACGAATTCCTGGTGGCGCGTCGCCTCGTAACCCAGTTTTTCCGCCTCGAATTCCTTTTCCTGCAGTTTTGAATAAGCGGCCATGCCCCCGTCGCGGTATTCGTTCGCGAGCGTGAACATGCTGTAATTCAAAACATGGAAGCCCGACAGCGTGACGAACTGGAACTTGTAGCCCATTGCCCCGAGCTCTTTCTGGAACCGCGCGATCGTCGGCGCGTCGAGGTTGGCCTTCCAGTTGAACGAAGGCGAACAGTTGTACGCGAGCAGCTTGCCGGGGTTCTGTTTGTGGATTGTCGCCGCGAACTTCGCCGCGTCGTCCAGATTCGGCTTCGACGTCTCGAACCAGAGGAGGTCCGCGTACGGCGCGTAGGCCAGGCCGCGCGCGATCGCCTGGTCGAGCCCCGCTTTGACGTGAAAAAAGCCCTCGTGCGTCCGCTCCTTCTTCTGCACGAACGCCCGGTCGATCGGGTCGACGTCGCTTGTGAGGAGCGAGGCCGAGTCCGCGTCGGTCCGCGCGATCAGGATCGTGTCCACGCCCGAGACGTCGGCCGCGAGGCGCGCGGCGATGAGCTTCGTGATAAATTCGCGCGTCGGGACGAGCACCTTGCCGCCCAGGTGGCCGCACTTCTTCACGGACGCGAGCTGGTCCTCGAAGTGCACGCCCGCCGCGCCTTCCTCGATCATCAGCTTCATGATCTCGAAGGCGTTCAAGGGGCCTCCGAACCCCGCTTCGGCGTCGGCCACGAGCGGCGCCATCCAGTACATCCCGTTCTCGCCCTTCAGATGGTGGATCTGGTCGGCGCGCTGAAGCGAATTGTTGATGCGCTTCAAAAGATAGGGGACGCTGTCCGACGGATAGAGGCTCTGGTCGGGGTACATGCGGAGCGAATTGTTCATGTCCGCCGCGACCTGCCACCCGCTGACGTAAATCGCCTTGAGGCCGGCGCGCACCTGCTGGATCGCCTGGTTCCCCGTCACGGCGGAGAGCACGTGGACGTAGCCGCTTTCGTTCAGGAGCTGCCACAGCCGCCCGGCCCCCATTCGGGCGAGCGTGAATCCGCGTTCGACCGTTCCTCTGAGGCGCCAGACGTCGGCGGCGCTGTAAGGGCGTTTGACGCCTTTCCAGCGGGGAGAATGCGACCATGCCTCGCTCAGCTTGCGGACGAATTCGCTTTTTTCCATTTTATTCTCCTTGTTGTCGTTCAATCGAGGTGATCGTAAGCGGCCAATGTCAGGAAATCGGGGCAATCCGCGGCAGTCGCGAGTTCCATAAAAATTTGCGCGGCTTCCGCGTGCCTGCCGGTTTTGGGCATGCCCGCCAGCTCTTCGGCGAGGACGGTCCGGGCCAGTTCGCGCGTGACGGCGCGCCCGTCGGACAGCTTCGCGCCGTGCCGGATCCACTGCCAGACTTGAGTCCGCGAGATTTCCGCGGTCGCGGCGTCCTCCATCAGGTTATATAGAGGGACGCAGCCGACGCCGCGGAGCCACGACTCGATGTAGAGAACGCCGACGTTGATGTTGGTGCGCAGGCCCTTCTCGGTGATGTTTCCCCGGGGGACCTGGAGGAGATCGGCCGCCGCGGCGCGGACGTCGGCGCGCGCGTTCGCGATCTGGTGCGGCCCTTCGATACGGTCAAAAATCTCGCGCGCGACCGGCACGAGGCCCGGATGGGCGACCCACGTCCCGTCGAACCC
>OBEQ012453432.1_pt1 | contig 13407 bp, 16 predicted proteins | sample 1670901 | NCBI WGS metagenome assembly OBEQ01 (sample SAMEA104232315, study PRJEB22302) | groundwater metagenome | biome: forest; feature: aquifer; material: groundwater | place: USA | collected 2011-08-07 | depth 5.4 m
CACCGGCCCGCGCGACCGCCACATCGGCGATTGCGTAGAGCGTTTCCACCTTCGCGACGTGCGCGGCGGTCCACGCGCGCAGCCCGGCGGCGGCATACGCGGCGCGCACGGCGGATTCGTCCGCCGCGCCGGTCAAATGCACGATCTGCCATTCCTGCCGCTCTGAGTCCGTCATGATCAGCGCCACCTGCATCATCAACCGGTTCACCGCCCGGGCCCCCTGGCTGCCGCCCAGCACCACCAGCGTTGGCGCCGACGGGTCCAGGCCGAACCACGCGGCCGTCTCGGCGCGCCGCGGGCGGCCGATTTCCTGCCGCACCGGCAATCCGGTCACAAACGACGGCGTGCCCTTCAGCGCGGACTGGGTTTCCTCAAAGGAAACCGCCACCCGATCCACCCACGGCCTCAGCCAGCGGTTCGCGCGGCCCAACTGCACATTCTGCTCATGCACCAGGCAGCCAATGCCGCGCTGGCGCGCCGCCAGCAGCACCGGGCCGGAAACCCATCCGCCGAATCCGACGACCACCTCGGGCGACATCGCATCGAACCATTGCTGTGCCCGGTGCCACAGCTGGCCGCAGTGCCACAATTTTTCAGGCCATCCCGACGCCGCCAGAGGAATCGCCGCCACCTCGACATCCTGCGCGCGGGCCGTCTGGCTGAGCCGTTCGGCCAGGGCGGCGATGCGGGGCCGGTGCGCATACCAGACCGTCGGCCGGACGCCGTGCCGCGCCAGCGCCTGGGCCACCTGCAGCGCGGGAATCAGATGCCCTCCGCTGCCGTCCGACACCAAGAGCACTCTCATCGGCCGCTCCACCCCGCCTCGGCGTGGCGGCTGGCCTGGAAGACCAGCGCGCAGGCGATAAGATTGACGACCATCGACGTGCCGCCGTACGAGATAAACGGCAGCGGCAGCCCCTTGGTCGGCATGAGGCCGGTGACGACGGCGATGTTGACCATCGCCTCCAGACCCATCATGCCGATGAGTCCGCAGACGAGATATTTACTGAACAGATCCGGCGCGTTCATCGCGATCCGAAACCCGCAGATGATCAGCAGCGCAAACAAGGCGAGGACGGCCGTAGCACCGATGAGCCCCAGCTCTTCGCCGATGATCGCGAAAATGAAATCGGTATGCGCGCTGGGCAGGAAAAAGAGCTTCTGCATCGAAGCGCCGATGCCCACGCCGGTCAGACCGCCGCTGGCCATGGAGAAGAAGGACTGCAGGATTTGATAGCCGATGCCGCGCGGATCCTGCCATGGGTCCATGAACGCCAGGATCCGCTGCCGGCGGTATTCCGCCGACGCGATCAGCACCACCAGCGCCACCGCCCCCAGGACCACGATGAGTGCCAGGTGCTGCCATCGCGCATTCGCCACGCTCAGCAGCAGCAGCGCCACCGCCCCCATGGCGATGGCCGTGCCCAGATCCGGCTGGATCAGCACCAACCCGGCCATCAGCCCGGTGGCGATCAGCGGCGGCAACAAACCGGTCCGAAAGTGCTGCAGCGTGCCGCTGCGGCGGGCGATCAGGTCGGCCAGATAGATGACGAGGGACAGCTGCGCGAACTCCGAAGGCTGAACGCTCCAGCGGCCCAGATGGAACCACCGGCGGGCTCCCCCGACTTCCTCTCCGAAGAGCATGACGAGCACCAGCAGCACGGCACTGGCCAGAAACAGCCACCGCGCGCTCTGCTGGATGCGCGGATAGGGCACGAAGAGGCAGGCGACGGCCAACAGCAGCCCGCAGGCAATGGAAACCACATGGCGGAAGATGAACCAGCTCGTGCCCCCGTAGGTCGCCTCCGAGGCCATCGCGCTGGAAGAATAGACGGCGATGATGCCCACCCCCAACAGCGCCGTGATGATGATCAGCAGCATCTGCCGCAGCCGTTTTGGGTTCATCCCCCCACCTGGCGCTTGGCCGGTTCAATGATGATCCATGATCGTAGGAGAACCGGCCCAGTTCGCCCGCAGCGTATCTGAATCTCTCGCGAACCGTTGCGCCTTCGGCGCAACGCGCCCGGTGGGGGGGGCATGCGCCGGCCCGACGGTTTACGATCTCTTTGAACGCCCGCCCCCGGGCCTCAAAATCCCGGAACATGTCGAAGCTCGCGCAGGCCGGCGAAAACAGCACGGTCGCACCGGGCTCGGCCAGGGCGGAGGCCGCGGCCACCGCGCCTTCCAGCGTCTCCTGTTCCACCACCGTCATGGAGCCGTTCAAAATCGGCCGCAAGCGCGCCCGGGACTCTCCGATCAGTACTGCGCCCTTCACGCGCGCCTGATGCAGCGGCTCGGCCAGCGGCTGAAAATCGAGCCCCTTGTCCCGCCCGCCGAGGATCACGACGATCTCGCCCGGCGTCTGGCGCAGGGCGAAGAGCAGGCTGTCGGGCGTCGTCGATTTGGAATCGTTGACGAAGCGGATGCCGCCGATCGTCGCCACATGCTCCATCCGGTGCTCCAGCCCGCGGAAGGATCGGAGCACCTGCCAGGCCAGCGGATCCGCAATGCCCATTAACCGCGACACCTGCAGGACCGCCTGTGCGCCCTCGGTCAGCGACCGACGGGTCGCCTCGGCCAGCTGCCGCTCAGGAGAATTCGAGCGGTTCTCGCCGAACCACACGCGCTTGGCGCGCAGGGACTCGGAGAGCTTCAGGACGTTCGGATCGGATCCGTTGAGCACCGCCCAGTCGTGCGGCGTCTGCCGCCGGAACAGCCGGGCCTTGGCAGCGCAATACGCTTCGCGCCCCTGATGCCGGTCCAAATGATTCGTGCCGATGTTCAGCAGCAGACCGATGTGCGGGCGGAACTGTTCGCACCAGAGCAGCTGAAACGAGCTGACTTCCAGCACCACGGTCATCTGCGGCGTCAGCCCTTCGAGCACCGAGGCAAACGGGATGCCGAGATTGCCGCAGGCGATGGCGTCGCGCCCGCCGGCCTTGAGGATGTTTGCGATGAGGGTCACCGTGGTGCTTTTGCCGTTGGTGCCGGTGACGGCGATGATCGGCGAGGGGCAAAAATGAAAGGCCAGCTCGATTTCACTGATGACGGGAATGCTGCGCGCCAGGGCCCAGGGAATCGGCCCGGTCATGTCCGGCACGCCGGGGCTGACTACCAACAGCTCGGCCTGATCCACGAACGGCTCCGAATGGCCGCCCAGCTCGATCTCCTCGACACCGGAAGACCGCAGCAGCGCTTCGGCCGCGCGAAGCTCCTCGGTGGCCCGCGCATCGGTCACTCGCACCCGGCAGCCCAGCCGGCAGAGCAGCTGGGCGGCGGCAAATCCGCTGCGGCCCAGCCCGACCACGGTGACGCGGCGGCCCTCCCAGGAGTGCCCAAAAATATCCCGGATAATAGTTCGGGGCTCGGCCGTGAGAGTGGTCATCCCAACCCCTCACGGCTCGCCAATCCCAGAACCGCGAGCAAGAGCCCGGCCATCCAAAAACGCACCATCACTTTCGGTTCGCTGAGCCCTCCGAGCGTAAAGTGATGATGGATCGGAGCCACGCGGAATACGCGCCGCTTGCCCCGCCATTTATAGGAAGCGACCTGGAGCATCACGGAGACCGCCTCGAGGACAAAGATCCCGCCGATGATGGGCAGCCAGAGCGCCGTCCCCGACAGCAGGCTGATCGCGGCCAATGCCGCTCCCAGTCCCAGCGCGCCCACGTCGCCCAAAAAGACCGATGCCGGATAGCTGTTGAACCAGAGAAAACCGGCGCAGGTGCCGGCCAGTCCGGCGCACCACGGCACCAGGCTCGCCTGCCGCGGATCGTTGAGCGCCCAAATGCCCAGCGCGGCAAACGCGATCGCCAGGCAGCCGGCCGCCAACCCGTCCAGTCCGTCGCTCAAATTGACCGCATGCGCGCAGCCCGTCATCACCAGCATGGCAAAAGGAATCCACCAGCCTCCCAGCGCAATCGTCCGGTGCATCCCGGGCAACTCCACGATTCCCGTCCCGCGGCTGGCGATGCCGAAGGCCGCACCGACTCCCATGGCCAGCAGCAGTTTGGGCAGGCTCCGGAGGCCGACCGCATTCGGCCCTGTGAACTTCAAGCAGTCATCCGCCAATCCGACGCCGCCCAACCCGATCACCGCCCCCAGTACCATCCAGCCCTCCGGCCGGGACAATCCGCCGGCTGCCGCTGCGACCAGCACGCTGATGCCCAGCACCACGAGCCCGCCCATCGTCGGCGTGCCGGCCTTGCCCTGCTGCTGCGCCAGCAGCGGCGGACAATCTTCGAACCGGACCGGCGCGCCATACCGCCCGAGCGCCCGGATGGCCGGCTGCCCCGCGACCAGCACGCCGGCCATGCCGGCGAGAAAGAGCGCGACCGCTTCAAGCAACTGCGGCACGCGGCCTCCCGCCATAGCGGGAGACCAGAAAATCGGTCACCTGCTCGAGATGCAGCTTGCGCGATCCTTTGACCAGCAGCCCGTCGCCCTTTTGCAGCATCGCGGGCAGCGCTTCGAGCAGCCCCTCGACGGTGGCATAGGTCATGGCGCCCTCGGGCCGCTCTTCGCGCACGCCGCGCGCCACGTCGTCCGCATAGTCGCCGACCGCGATGATCGGCTGAATCCCCAATTGGGCGGCCAGCCGGCCGATCGCCTGATGGGCGGAGGGCGCGTAGGCGCCCAGCTCGAGCATGTCGCCGACAATCGCCACCCGGCGGCGCACGTGCAGATCCCGCAGCGTCTCCAGCGCCCGCGCAAATGACAGCGGATTCGCGTTGTAGCAGTCATTCAGGATGGTCAGTCCGTTGCACTGCAACAGCTGCGAGCGCAGCGGCACCGCTTCAAACGACTGCAGCCGGTCCCGCATGGCCGACAGCGGCACGCCCAGCGCCCAGGCGCAGGAGAGCGCGGCAACGGCGTTTTCGACGTTGTGGTAGCCGACCAGCGGCACTTTCAGCGGGCTGACATGATCCCGCAAGCGCAGGGCCATGCTCTCCTCCGTCCGCTGCACATCGCAAATCTGCAGATCGCAGCGATCCGTCATGCCGTAGGTCACCACGCGCACGTTCGGCCCCAGATATTCGGGCGCCGCCAGGCAGACATCCAGCTGGTCGCCCGGCAGCACGGCCGATCCGCCCGGCGGCAGGGATTTCAACAGCGAAAGTTTTTCGCGCAGCACGCCCATCAGCGAACCGAAAAATTCCAGATGGACCGGCCCGATGTTGGTCAGCACCGCGAGATCCGGCTCGACGATGCCGGCCAGGTACGCGATCTCCCCGGGATGGTTGGAGCCCAGCTCCACCACCGCCGTGCGGTGCTCGGGGCGCAATCGCAGCAGGGTCAGCGGCACGCCGATGTGGTTGTTCTGCGTGCCCGAGGTCTTCAGCACCGACTCCGGCCCGCCGAACAGGTGCGCAATCAGCTCTTTCGTCGTGGTTTTGCCGCAGGAGCCGGTAATGGCGATCACCGAGGCCCTGGAGCGCCGGCGGTGGAACCGGGCCAGATCGCCCAGCGCTTCGGTCGTGTTGTTCACCAAGATCGTCGGCAGGGCCGAGGCCCCGTTGGTGGAAGCCGGCACATGCGAGACGATCAGGCAGGAGGCGCCCTGGTGGGCCGCCTGTTCAATGAAACGATGGCCGTCAAACCGCTGGCCGTGGATGGCGATAAACGCCTCGCCCGGCTGGAGGCTGCGGGAGTCGATGGCGATGCCGGTAATGTCACGCCCCGGCGTGCCGCGCACCAGCTGGCCGCCGGTGGCTTCAATCAGCTGAGGAATCGTCCACGCTTCCATGCGCGTCAGGTCCCGACCAGCGTGTGGCGGCGGGCGTCGACCCAGCGCTCGACGACGTCGCGATCCAAAAACGGCACGGCAATGTGCTGAAACATCTGATAGGCTTCGTGGCCCTTACCCGCGATCAGCACGGTATCCTCGGCGCGCGCCCGCGCCAGCGCGGCGATGATCGCCTGTTCACGGTCCGGAATGACTTCGTGCTGGGAGAAGCCGGCCTGAAACCCGTCCTTGATCTGCCGGATGATGTCCAGGGGATCCTCCTGGCGCGGGTTATCGGAGGTGAGAATGACATGGTCCGCCATGAGGCTGGCGATCTTGCCCATGACCGGCCGCTTCGTTTGGTCCCGGTTGCCGCCGCAGCCGAAGACGACAATCAGCCGCCCGCGCGTCAGCTCGCGCAGCGACCGCAGCGCCAGCCGCAGCGCGTCGGCAGTGTGGGCATAGTCGATGATGATGTTGATGTCCAACTCGTTGGGCACCCGCTCCAGCCGCCCGGGCACGCATTCGATGGACGCCAGCCCGCGCTGCAGCGCGTGCGGCTCAATGCCCAGCGCCATGAGGGTGGTCGCCGCAGCCGCGATATTCCAGATGTTATGCCGGCCCAGCAGCGGAGTGCTCACCGGCACCGGCCCCCACGGCGTCTGCAGCGTCAAATGAATCCCCTGCCAGGAGCAGCGGATGTCCTGCACCGAGATCTTGGCCGGCTGCTCCATGCCGAAGGTCAAGACGGTGCCATGCGGCAGCGTTTCGGCCAGCGTCCGGCCGTAGTCATCGTCGGCGTTGATGACCGCGCACCCCGACGGCCGCAGGTACTCGAACAGCCGGCGCTTCGCCGCCGCGTAGGCTTCCCGCGTCTTGTGGTAGTCCAGATGGTCCGAGCCGAGATTGGCGAAGATCGCGCCTTCAAATTCCAAGCCGGCGACGCGGCCCTGGGCCAGCGCGTGCGAGGAGACCTCCATCGCGCACCATTGCAGCCCCTCCCCGACCATCTGGGCGAAATAGCGCTGCAGCTCCAGCGGCCCCGGAGTAGTGTTGACTGAGGGGACGATGCGCTGGCCGATCTGGTAAACGATCGTGCCCAGCAAGCCCGCCCGGGCGCCGGAGGCCTCCAAGATGTGCTTTAAGATGTAGGTCGTGGTCGTCTTGCCGTTGGTGCCTGTTACGCCGAGCAGGCGCAGCTTCCGGGAGGGGTGGCCGTAAAACCGGGACGCCATCACCACCAGCGCCTCGTGGCTGTCCTGAACCACCACGCAGGGGCACGGGCGCGCCCCCGGCGTGCCGGCGCGCGGCCAGGCCGGCAGCCGCTGCGCCACGATCGCCGAGGCGCCGCGGGTAATCGCCTCTTCAATGAAGGCGTGCCCGTCCGATGCGGATCCTTCGATCGCCACGAAACAATCCCCCGGCCTGACCTGCTTGGAGTGGCAGGCGATTCCCGCAATGGGGAGGGCGGCCACCGGCCCCGAAGCCACTCCGTGCAACAAATCCCGTAAGTTCATTGCGTGACTCCCCTGCCGCTGTCCGGCAGCTGCGCCACATCCCCGGGCGCCTGCCGCTCGATGCCCCAATAACTGGCCAACTGTTCCACGATCCGCTTGAAAATCGGCGCGGAGACCACGCCGCCGAAATACAGCGGACGCGGCTCATCCACGCTCACCACAATCACAAACCGAACGTCGGGCACCGGCCCATAGCCGACGAAGGAGGCAACAAAACGGCTGTGGGAGTAGCGGCCGGTTGGCTCGAGCTTCTGAGCCGTCCCGGTTTTACCGGCCACCGTGAGGCCCTGGACATTCGCCAGCTGGCCGGTGCCCGACTGAACCACGTCAACAAGCATCGATTGAACCGCCGCGGCCGTATCCGGACGGATAATCCGCTGCGCGGCGGCGGTGGATGTTTTTCGGATGAGGCGCCCGTCAGCGGCCCGCACGCGGTCGAGAAGATACGGCTGCACCCGCCAGCCGCCGTTCGCAATGACCGATGTCATCACCGCCATCTGCATGGGGGTGCAGGCCACTTCCTGTCCGATGGGCAGGATGAACGGCGTCAGCTTCGACCACCGCGCCGGCTCGCTCAGAATGCCGCTGACCTCTCCCGGCAGATCCACGCCGGTGCGCTGGCCGATGCCGAAGGCCCGGATATGGCCGTAGAGCTCCTCCGGGCTCAGACGCTGGGCCGCCTTGGAGGTGCCGATATTGGAGGAGAACTTGATGACGTCGTGGAATGACAGCGTGCCGTGGGGCCGGTGGTCATGCAGCACGTGGCGGGCGATCGTGGGCCAGGCGCCGTTTTCGCAGAACAGCGGCTCTTCGGGCGTAATGCGCCCCTCCTCCAGCAAGGCGGCGGCGGTGATGATCTTGAAGGTGCTGCCCGGCTCGAACAGGTCGGTGACCGCCCGGTTGCGGTGATGTTCCATCGAGGAGCCGGCCGGATGATTCGGGTCATAGCTCGGCGAGTTCGCTACGGCCAGCAGCTCCCCTGTATGCGGATCCATGACGATGACCGAGCCGCCCTTGGCGTGGAATTTCTTCACGCCCCACTCCAGCGCTTCTTCCGCCGCCTGCTGCACCACGCTGTCGATGGTCAGCACCAGATCATGGCCGGCCACCGGCTCGGTTTCCGCCGTCCAGGGGCCGATCAACACGCTGCCCTTGGCGTCCCGCAGCGTCGAGCGCGAACCGTCCTGTCCGTGCAGGGTCTCGTTGAGCCCCAGTTCCAACCCTTCCAAGCCGCGCTGATCGATATCAACAAAGCCGATCAGATGGCCGGCGAGACGGCCCTGCGGATAGAGCCGCTTCGCCTCTTCCCGGATGCCGATGCCCTCATCCCGGAGCGTCAAAACAGACGGCGTCACGTCGGGATTCAACTGGCGCGCCAGCCACACAAACCCTTTGTCTTTTTCCAGCCGCGTCTGAATGAAGCGGGTGTCCCGCCCGACCATCTTGCTCAATTGCATCGCCACCTGGCGCTTTTCTTCGACATGCCGCGCGTCGGCGAACACCGACGGCGACGGCACGCTGACGGCCAAGGGGCGGCCGTTGCGGTCATAAATGCCGCCGCGCCTGGCCTGCAGGCTCTGGGCTGCCGCATGCTGCTCCCGGGCGTATGCCGCATAGCGCGGCGCCCCGAGCACCTGCAGCCAGAGGCATCGCACCCAGAGGATGCCGAGCATCCCCATGGCGACGAGCAGGGCGCCGATAATCCGGTCATTCGTTGGACGGGCCATCCATTAGTCCGTGGTGTCAGCGGAGGCGATGTTGACCGCAGGCGGCGGCGAGGAGACGGCGGCACTCACCGCCGGGCTGGACGGCCTGCCCATCCCGAAGGAGGGAGCGAGGGTCGACCAGGCCACCAGCTTCAGCCGACGCTCTTCCGCCACGCGAGCCAGGCGCGAGGGCGATTCCAGGCCGATGACGTCGGCCTTCAGCCACGCGACGTCGCGCTCAATCTCATGCACCCGCTGCATCCGTTTGCCGACCGCATACCCTTTCAGATAGACGGCGTTGCGCTGGGCCACCTGCAGGCAGCCCAGGCCGACCAGCACTCCGATGGCGAGCATCCAGCGCGAGAGATTCATGCGCGCTTCTCCACGGCCCGAAGCTTCGCCGACCGGGCCCTGGGATTGCGGGCGATTTCATCGTCGCCGGCCTGCAGCGGCTTTTTGGTCAGCAACGTCCAGAGGCCCTCGCGGCTGCCCTGCAGAAAGGCGCGCTTCACCAGCCGGTCCTCGAGCGAATGGTAGCTCAGAATGACGGCGCGGCCGGCGGGGGCGAGCAGCTGCGGCAGCGCGGCCAAAAACTCTTCGAGGGCGCCCAGCTCGTCGTTGACCGCCATGCGCAGCGCCTGAAACGTCCGGGTCGCCGGATGCAAACGGCCATGGCGCGCCGACGGCGGCACGGCCTGCGCAATGAGCCGGGCCAGCTGGGCCGTGGTGGTCAGCGGCGTATGGCGACGCTCCTCGGCGATCCGCCGGGCGATCCGTCGCGCAAACCGCTCTTCCCCGAGCGTCTCAAACATCGCCGAAAGCTCATCGGCCGGCAGCGTATTGACCAGCGCTTCAGCCGTCGTCGCATCGGCCGGATTCATCCGCATATCCAGCGGGCCGTCCTGCAGGAAGCTAAACCCGCGCTCTCCGCGGTCGACCTGGGGACTGGACATGCCTAAATCAAGGAGGAGGCCATCCGCCGCGGAGAGTCCCAGTGATTGCAGGGCCTCCGGCAGGCGGCGGTAGTTGTCATGCAGGAACGTGATGCGGGGGGAGAACTCGCTCAACCGGATCGTCGCGGCTTCCAACGCCTCGGGGTCGCGATCGAGTCCGATGAGCCGCCCATCCGGCAGCAGCTTCGGCAGGATCATCAGGCTGTGGCCGCCGGTGCCCAGCGTGCCGTCGACGATGATTGCGCCGGCGCGGGGAGCCAGCGCCTGCAGCATCTCAGTGCCCATGACCGGTTCATGCCACCGGGTCGATGGGGCCGTCATGTCCACGCCCGCCCACGCACGAGTCGCATGAGGGGGCGCCTGCAGGGTCTGCACAGAATCACTCGAGTATCAAACGCTCAGCGGTTTCTTCGAAGCTCTGCCGCGAGCTGTCGTAAAACGCCTTCCACTGCTCGTTCGCCCAGATTTCCATCCGGTCCGAAACGCCGAGCACGACCACGTTCTGTTTGATCTGCGCGAACTCTTTCAGCGGCCGCGGCACCAGCAGGCGGCCCAGGCCGTCGCACGCCACGTCGGAGGCGCCGGCGAAAAACAAACGGTTGAACTTCCGGCTTTCCGCTTTGGTAAACGGCATTTGTTTCAGGCGATTCTCGATCGTCCGCCACACCGATTCGGGAAAGAGAAACAAACAGCCGTCGAGGCCGCGGGTGATATGGAGGGTCGGCTGCTCCTCATGCTCTTTGAGGGCCTGGCGGAATTTGGCCGGAACAATGATCCGGCCTTTGCGGTCGATGGTATGCTCGTATTCGCCGTAAAACATCCCCGCTCACCGTCCTCGTGAGATACCGCGCGAACCACGAGTTCCGTATCCAAAATGATGTATTCCACTTTCTTCCACTTTGCCCCACAACGATGCAAAAACTATACCTTTCCCCGCCACCTCTGTCAAGCAAAAAACGGCCGGATTTTAGGTCAATTCACGCGGGAAAACGCTGAGGAGCGGATTGCGGAACTTACGGGGAAATCGGAGGATAGGACGGGCGTTAGACCCGGCCGGCGGCAAGCAGCCGGCGGGCCCGGGACCGGTCGCGGCCAATCTGCCGGGCAAGCGCGTTGGGGCTGGCAAAACAGCGCTCGCCGCGCAGCCGGCGGATCAGCGCCACCGACACCTTGCGGCCCAGCAGCGCGCCGGAAAAATTCAGCAGGTGCACTTCGCAGATTTGCGGCCCGGGGCCGAAGGTGGGGCGGACGCCGAGATTCATGATGCCGTCTCCGAGCCGCACGAACCCCGCGCGCGCGTCCAGGCCGAAGACGCGCACGGCATACACGCCGCGGGGCGGCAGCACGTCCGAGAGAATGCGCAGATTGGCGGTGGGAAATCCAAGATGCCGTCCGCGGCCCATGCCGCGCACGACGAGGCCGTAGAGCTCCGGCGCGCGGCCGAGGAGCCCGCGGGCCGGCGCCAAGTGTCCCCGCGCGATCAGCGCGCGAATGCGCGAACTGGAAATCGCCGCACCCCCGCGCATCACCTGCGGCACCGAGATGATCCGCAGCCCGCGCGAAGCTCCCAACGACCGCAGCAGCCGCATGTCGCCCGAGCGGCCGCGCCCGAAGGCGAACTGTTCCCCGACGATGAGAACGTGCGCGCGAAGCCTCCGGAGGAGAATGCGGTCGACGAATTGCACCGGCGTCATGCGGGCGAACCGGCGCGAAAACGGCAGCACCCAGATCAGGTCGATGCCGAGGGCGCGCAGCTGCGCGAGGCGGGCTTCCAGCGGCATCAGCGACGGATGGACGTGCGAAGGATGCAGCACCGCGTGCGGATCGGGATCGAACGTGACGGCGACACTGGTGCCCTTGAGCCGGCGCGCCAATGACACGGCGGCGCGCAGCAGCCGCTGATGCGCCAGATGCACTCCGTCAAATACGCCGACGGTGACGACCGACCGGACGGGAGGATGGCGCACCGCCCCCGCTCCCGACAGAATGCGGCTCATCCCACGGCGCGAAGCGCTTTCGAGGAAACCGGCTGCAGCGCGGCGGCGATAGCCTCCGGGGAGGTGGCTGAAATCCATGAGAGCGGATGCGCATCGGCCAAGCGCCACGCTCCGATCTGCAGGCGCACCAGCCGGCGCACATGGCCGACCGTGCCCAACCGCCCGGCGATCGATTCGCCCAGCGTGCGGATATAGGTGCCGGCAGAGCACGCGACCCGGAAGGCCACCGTCTCCTCGGTCATATCGAGCAGGGCCGTGTCGTGGATTTGCACATCGCGCGAGGCCAGTGTCACCGCCTGGCGGCGCCGAGCCCACCAGTAGGCCGGACGGCCTTTGACTTTTACGGCGCTGTACGCCGGAGGCGTTTGGGCGAGAGGGCCGCGGAAGAAGGCCAGCACCTCCTGCACGCGCGCGCGATCCAGCGGCGGCACCGGGGCGGTGCGGATCACCTCGCCTGCCGCGTCGCCGGTGTCGGTCTGCGCGCCCAGCTGCAGGACGGCCTCATACACCTTGTCATGGCCCTGCAGCGCCTGCTGCTGCTTGGTGGCGCCTCCCACGAGCAGGATCAGCAGCCCCTCGGCCATCGGATCCAGCGTGCCCGTGTGCCCGATGCGCCGGAGGCCCAGCCGGCGGCGCAGCAGTTCTACGGCGTCGTGCGAGGTGATGCCGGCGGGTTTGGCGACGAGCAGCAATCCTTCCATCAGCGCGTTACGGCGAGGGGGCGGGAGGCTGTTTGAGCCGGTCAAACGTCTCGCTGAGGGCGATGGAATGCTCGATCGACTCATCGTAGCGGAAGGTGAATTCGGGGATCACCTTGAGGCGAAACCGCTTTTTGATGAGGCCGTGCATGAACCGGGCGGAATGGCGCAGCGCCTCGTCGGACCGCGCCCGGTCCTCGGCCGATCCCAGACAGCTGTAGAAGACCTTGGCGTGCGAAAGATCCTTGGACAACTCCACCCGGGTGATCGTGACGAATCCCATCCGGGGGTCTTTCAGCTCCTGCTGGATGATCATCGCGATCTCCTGCTGGAACTGCTGAGCCAGCCGTGCCGTGCGCGTCGTTTCCATCAGAGGTACTCCTGGTCTACCCGGATCAGCTCCACCAATCGCGTCTGCCGCAGCCACTCCGTCACCTCGGTGAGGACGGCATTGAGGTAGGCGCGGTCGTCCCCGACGGCGGCGATACCCACCGTCGCCCGCTGCCATTTCTCCGTCGAGTCGACTTCGGCGACGGACACGTTAAACCGCCCGCGCAGCTGGTCCTTCAGGCTTTTCACCACCGAGCGGCGGTCTTTCAGCGACTGGGCCCGGGGCACGTGAAACTCCACTTCCAGCGCTCCCACCACCATCTTACCGCTCCGCCGCCCGCTTCGCCTGCTCCAGCAGCATCGCCAGGCGGTGCAGGCAGGCCTTGGGATCCGGCTCCTTCATCATGGCGTCGAGCTCTTTTTGAAACCGGCCGGGATTCAGCCAGCCGAGCGCGCCGGAGGAGACCGCCTCGTGCAGCCA
>OBEQ011243066.1_pt1 | contig 13405 bp, 11 predicted proteins | sample 1670901 | NCBI WGS metagenome assembly OBEQ01 (sample SAMEA104232315, study PRJEB22302) | groundwater metagenome | biome: forest; feature: aquifer; material: groundwater | place: USA | collected 2011-08-07 | depth 5.4 m
GCTGCTGGCGCGGCTGAGCGACGCTGATTCGGCGGTGTGTGAGGCGGCTATCCCCCTTCTTGCGCCTCGTGCCACCGCCGCCGATGAGAAGTCACCGCTCATTCAAGGGCTGCTGGCGCGGCTGAGCGATTCATCCTGGGCGGTGCGTGAGGCGGCTATCACCGCTCTTGCGCCTCGTGCCACCGCCGCCGATGAGAAGTCACCGCTCATTCAAGGGCTCGCCAGACAGTTAAGTGATCGCGAGCCTAGCATTCAATTGCTTGCTGCCTATGTCCTTCGGCAGGCTTGCTATGGGGAAAGAGTGAGTCGAAAGGTTCTTTGGCAGGATAGCCTTCGCATTGCTACCCCTACCGAAATCCATCATGGGTGGCTTGGGTTCCTTCACGCACCTTCCCATAATCAATTCCTAACCTGGCTCCGTAGTCCTCTACTTCAGTCTCGCGTTCAGCTCACCAGTAAGGTACCGGAGCCGATCCGGTCATCTGCGCAGGCGTCGAGGGAGATTGTTTTGAGCGATCGCGCACAGTGGCTAGGCCGCTCAATTATTGAACCTGATGAGCGGAGTGCTGGAGCGACGATCTATAAAGTTGCCCGTCCAACTGAATCACTTGAAAGTCTCAACGTGGAAGCGAGCCTTTGGAACAGACTCTATAATGAAAAGGCGACTCAACGGCAAGCGAAAGTACTCCAAGCACGATTACGAAATTTCCCGCCTCAAGGGGCTCTCCCTGAACTTACTGCCAACCCGCGAGTGACGCTACTACGCTACCATGTGGAGGATATTCGCGCAGTAACCACCTATCCACTGGACTGGCGTGTTCAGAATCCTGTGGAATTGACTGATTGGCTCGCGCAATCCGTTGGGCAGCTCGCCCAACTAGCTCGTCTCGGTTGGGGCTACCGTGGTCTGCTGGAATATTACCATGACGTGGCTTCAGGACGACGCTACGACTTGGCCGTTTCACCAGTTGGTTGTCTGGATGATTACACGAAAGCGCTTCGGTTTGCGAATGTGCGTGCGCAGGGGCGGGTCGTTGATCTGAGTCCTGAGCACATGGTACGTTTCGAGCCAACTGGTCCAACGGCAAGTCAGTTCGCTGAGGTGCTGCGCGATCAGGCTTTTCAGCTCGCTCTCGTCGGTTCGATCGTGGCTTTTCGGCATGGTTTCACAGAATCTGATACGACCGTTATGTTGCGACAACTTGGGCATGACTTCAGCGAGGCCTATCAGGTGGAACCGACTGCCTGGGAGGCGCAACTTCCGCTCAACCTCTCGACTGTGGCTAGCGAAATGCTCGAAGCGTTACGCCACCCGCAAGGTCCGGGTCAAACTGACTTAGGATTCGACAACGGCGTCTTCAGCGCCCCTAGTCTTGTCGCGTATGCGGAGACGATTTCATCCGCTATTGTTTCAGAGTTGCTCCGCCCAGGATCCGTACGGGGTACGGAAGGGACAGGTTCGTCTTCCGAAGGGGTATCGGTGCCTGCCGCGTCAGCACACGCTGCCCTACAACATCTGACCGCTGAGCAGCTCGCTGCTCTTCGGCAACAAATCCATCAGGCGGTAGTTGAGGGACAGGAGCGCCACACGATTATTAACCTCATCCTCCCCCAACTTCCGAAGGACTCTCCGATCCATCGAGCGGTGACCACGCTCCACGAGCAACTGTCCGCAGGACAAGAACCGGATTTGGATGTGCTGTCACAGGCTTTGACAGATGAAGAACAGGTTCTCCTTGCCTTACTCATCCAACCTGGCCAGGGAGGCGGGGGGACGAGAGAACCACCAGCGAAGAAGGATCAAGAAAAAGTAGTACTTGGAAATATCTGGAGCCAAGAACTAGAACACTCCCTCAAGAGACTCTTTAGGGATTACTTCAAGCGGCCAGAAGACTTAGACCGAGCCATCGCACGAATTCGCAGTCAGCCCCCACGTGATCTGCGGGAGCTCCACCGTACATTGGCTGTCCGGAAGCTGTCTTTTGAGGATTTTCAACGGCAGTTCTCTGATCGTGTTGAGTTTATCAAGCCATCTATCGCATCAGGACCCCACCCCTCAGGTCTTCGCTCCTCTACATGGCCATCTGATAATGTGATCGCACCACCCACCGATCAGTATCATGAGCAGGACCCCCAGAGGATGATCAATGACGAAGTAACTTCGGAGCTCGTCAAGGAGGTTGTGAGACTGCTCTTAAACGCGATCCCTGGTACGAGGCCAGAGCGAATCCCCCAAGTGAAATTTGGGTCCTTTTCCAGAATCTATAGAGTGGAGATCGGGGAAGAGAAATTTGCTGTAGAAGTTCCTAGCTTTAATGACGATCCGACTCCTGAGCGGAAATCACGTCGTGAGACCGTTCGTCAAAACGCCTTGCATTTCAACCACTACTGGAGCAAGGGGCTGAGGCGGTTTGTACCTGAGCCACATCTGTTGTTTGATATCAGTGGGATTCCCATCGGCGTGAACGAATTTCTTGAGGGATATGAGGAGTTGAACTTTGGCGAGGAGACACTCCGAAGATGGGTGACGGCACCGCAGAATCGGTTCGTGGCCTTTGCACCGGGTGAGGTCGCCAACGTCTTAACCGAATTGGTCGCAGCGATCGTGTATCACTACGAACCAAACCTTGATGGCGGAACGACCATCACCGATGTCTCCCTCAATAACGGAGACTTCATCTATAAGCGTAACCCTGACGGCTCCCCAGCGGTTCGGTTGATTACCATTCGTGATGTCAAGCGGGGAGTACCGCCAGCATTACTCATTAAATCCCTCATTCAACTGGCGGCGGCTGAAGAGCTGAGACCAGATGAGGAGAAGATCACCTTTCCTAAACGACCCACGCTGATCTATCATGCTCCCGTCCTTGTCTCAAATCCTGCCATCGCCTTTGAAGGCGTTGTGAGAGGATTGACCTATCGTTATCGTGATCTAGGGCTCGCAGATTACGCGACCCGAGCAAGGCAAGATGCCGAGCGGTGGGTGCGCGAGTTTGGTGCTGACGCGGTAGGGCGCGGTTACGAACCGTGGGTTGAGAAGTTTCTCTCCAGAGAGCTGCCGCTCACATTTGGTCATGACCCCAATGAAGGACAGCCGTCAGCGGCGCTGTTGCGGGAGTTTGTGCATCGAGCGCAAGTCGCATTGAGTCAGTCGGAAAGCAAACTACTTCCCGAAGAACGTGCCGATCTGGATCGGGCAGTTCATTACCTTGAGGGTCGAATTGCGCAGCGACCTTCCACGTTCGATGAGCGTGGATCGGTGAGGGAATTACAGCCCCGACAGCCCAGCGGACAGTTTGATAAAAAGCCCGGCGGCGACTGGAAAGCGGTGCTCGAAACGATTCTGGCCACCCCTGTTCTATTGGAACTCGCAACAAAAGGTGAGCTGACGATTACCAAGTATAGGGACGTAGACAGTCGTGTCAGCGAGTCCACCAATCGGAGGGACTTTGCCAGCCTAGTGGACGAGGGATACTTGATCGTTGATACCTCCACGAAGCCGCGTACGTATCGCCTAACCGATAAGGCCGAGGAGTTCCTCGCGCTACCGATGCCGAGTGCGCCGCTGGCCACGCCACCAGGTGTCCCGCAGACTCCGACCGCCTTGCGTGATCGTGACCGCCATCTGGCCATCATCCGAGAGGTCTGGGCCACAATCAAGCAAGGCCAGGGAGAGGAGCTGGATTTCCTGAACATCCGCCGACTGGCGATCCAGGCTACTAGATCAGGACTTGACCGGTCATGGTTGGAGCAGGCTTTGGTCCCAGAGGCCCCACACGAACTGACGGAGCCCGTGTCCATTGAGATACCTATTAACCGTACCCAGGCGCACCTCGGCGCCGATGGCTTGCATGTGCTGCGAGGGCTACGAGCGGATATTGCCACACTGACCAAGGAAGAGTCGGATCGATGGTTTGCCAGGCGGTTAGGTGGGCTGCTGGCCGTCCTAGAGGCGGTTGAGCGGTTGCTCGTGGAAGTCCGAGCACCAGTCATCAGCGCTCCGTTGACCGTGAAGAGGCTCTTACGCCAGACTGCGGAAGCGGTACAGACCTATAACCGTATGCGGGATCGCCGAGGACAAGTCGTACTGAAAATCGGTGGTCAAGTCATTGGAGCGGCTTGGGCTCACGTAGATATTGGACAGTTGAGTGATGCCGAAGTTGTTGCGCTGCAACTTGGCGTTCATCCGCCTACAGGCAGTCCTGGCCCATCGACGCCACCAAGTGGTGTGCCACCGACGAACAGTGCGCCGCCATTTCCAACCACGCCAGTGTCCACCACGCCGATCACCAGCACACCTAAAGCTATTGAATCTACAGAAGCCGGAGTTCAACCTACCGCAGAACCTACAGCCTTCCCATCGGAAACCAATGAGCGGATTCCTGTAGAACAAGAGTCACCCCTCGCCAAAGCGGCCCGCCTCATCCGCACCCTGCGCGAGACCAGTCGGGACCCTTGAGCTTTAACACGACCACACGCATCCAGGTTTCCCCAGCAGCCTACGCCTTGCTCCTGTTCCCTTGTCTCAATTGAGGCAGCTGTAAGAAATTCTTGCCACCCACTTGAGAGCGTTGTATATTATATACAACAGAAAGGGTGGGTTGTCTGAAGACTTCGGCGGTCTTTGGGGAGTTCTTCAAGGCCAAGCGTCAGGCGCTCGGCGTGACGCTACGGGAGTTCTGCCTCAAGCACAAACTCGATCCCGGGAATCTGAGTCGGCTGGAGCGGGGGCTGCTCCCCCCACCGCAGGATCACGGGGTGCTTGAGAAATACGCCAAGCATCTTGAGTTGGAGCCTGGCACCGATACCTGGTACACGTTCTTTGACCTGGCGGCTGCTGCCAAGGGCCGCTTGCCTGCGGAGTTGATGGAAGATGAGAGGGTCGTCGCCAAGCTGCCCCTGGTCTTCCGCGTGCTCCGTGGAAAGCGCTTGACCGATCGTCAGCTGAAACAACTCGCGTATCGGGTACGTCGTGGCTCACGGTGAACCGCAGATTTCCGGGTTGCCGAGCCTGGTTGAACAGTGTATACTTACAGTGGATACTAAAGGAGGGGACCCCTGATGCCGGTGGAACACCTGAACATCACCATGCCCGTGCGGTTGAAAGCCGCCTTGGATCGCGAGGCAAAGCGCGAACGCACCAAGCGCAGCACTTTGATCCAGCACGCGGTTGCCCTCTACCTGCGCGTGGCAGAACAGAAGAGTCTCCGCGACTTGCTACGCGAGGGATACGTGGAAATGGCGGCAGAGGCCAGAGCCCTGGCGCAGGCCTTTGAGGTGCTCGATCGCGAAGCGCTCAAGTATGCCGATTAAGCGCGGGGACCTCTTCTACGTCAACCTCAACCCCACCAAAGGGTCGGAGCAGGCGGGCACGCGACCGGTCCTCATGATCCAGAACGATGTCGGCAACGAGTACGCGCCCACCGTCATCATCGCCCCCTTGACCACCACCCGCTTCTCCAAGCCCTACCCCACCAACGTCCAGCTCCCCAAGGGAACAGCTGGATTACGAGAGGATTCCACGGTGTTGCTCTCGCAGATTCGCACGATTGACAAGAGCCGCTTGGAGCGTAAGCTCGGCCATCTCCCACCCGCCTTGATGCACCACGTCAACGAAGCCATCCAGATCAGCCTGGGGCTCGTGTGAGGCCCGATGTCCTATACGAAGCGTTCAGCTTGAGCAGGTCCTGCAACGGGTGGCGGCAGAGCCCCTGAAGCGCTTCATCGTCTGTTTTCAGCTTGACAGGACGTGCAGGGTTCATAGAATGGAAACAAGATGTTTATGATTTGTGAACGACGTGTTTCCGCCGGATGACCCTGGACCGTTTGACGTCCACGACACAGCGCCTGGCGATCCTCAACGCCGTCGTCTTTGCGACGGGTCGCCTGAGCGTCAACGCCCTCGCGAATCAGCTGAGAGTCAGCAAGGGACTGGTCTCTCGCTACTTGGATTTACTCGTCCGAGAAGGGCTTGGCCGCAAGGTGGATGGCAAATTCACCTTGATGGAAGCTGTCCCATTGGTGAAAGGCCTCAGAATCCTGCTCACCATCGGGCGGCTGAAGACCGGGGTCTTCAAGAAGTACCCCTTCGTGCAGTCGGTAGGCCTCTATGGGAGCTGCGCAAAGGGGGAGAACACCGAGGCTTCCGACCTCGATCTGTGGGTTCGCGTCAAACCAGCCCGTGAGGCGGACCTGGCCCGATTGACGTCTGAGCTGCGACGCGCAATCGGTGCGGTGAGTGTGCTCATCCTCTCTGACAGCAAGCTGAAACAGCTCAAGCAAGACGACCCGCTCTTCTACCACGCCCTCAGCTTTGGTTCCATCATCCTCTACGGAGCGCCCAATGCCCTTGAGCTATGAGGAGTGCCTGCGCCAGGGGCTGCTGAGGCGCATGCCGCCATCGAAGGACAAGGCTGCCCAGTCGATCCAGAAGGCGCAGCGGTGGTTGGCCGAAGCAAGACAGACGCTCAAGAGTGGGGCCTCGGGTGCTGCGGTGCTCGCCGCGTACCTGGCGATGTTCCATGCGGCCCGCGCCCTCCTTTTTCGTGACGGGTTTCGGGAAAAGAGTCATGCGTGTGTCGCCCGCTACCTGGATCACTATGTCAAGCAGAGCCTCTTGGAACAGTCATGGGTGGATCTCCTCGACCATAGCCGAGAGACACGCCATGACGATCAGTATGATTTGAGCTTCATCTCCAGCGCCGAGGACGCGCACCAGGCGGTGCAGTCGGCTGGGGCGTTCCTCAAGCGTCTGCAGGAACTCTTGCATGCCCTACACAAAGCATCTTCAGCTTGAGCAGGTCCTGCAACGGGTGGATGCAGAGCACCTGAAGCGTTTCATCTTGAAGGACACCGCTTCGGAGGCGCTCACCGCGTTTGCGAACGCTGGCCAATGGTTTGAACTTCTGCACCGCATCGATGGCCAAAAACGAGAGCGGATCGAGGCAGAACTGGGCCGGGTCGGCGACATCGCCAATGCGAACGGCATGCGGATGCTCGTGGATCGGCTCAGCGGAGCCAACGTGGTATTTGATCCAGAAGCCACACCACACCAGTTGGCCATGTTCTGCCGTCTTGAGCACCCGGGGGTCTTTGATTACGTCTATGACCGGTATTGGTTTGAGCAGGGTCAAACGTTTGTCGAATACAGAGCTGCCGAGGCCATTAGCGGGGACCTGACGAAGGAAGCTGTCGGTCGGCTCGCGGAAGCAATCAAACGGGAAGCTAGCCAACAAGCCGAAGGGAAGCGTTGCGCAATTCGGTCATATACCGAAGAAGACCGCTGCTTCCTCATTGTGCACCATCTGGGTTACCGGCAAGTGATTGAAGAACTGGACGAATCTGACCAATCTGACCAAGTGGTGCCACGCATCGTGCGTCCGACTGAAGTCTCCGCAATGATCTACGAGAAAGCCTCCGGCAGACTCAAGATTCACGCGGCGAAGCAGCATGTCCAAGAGCGTCTGCGAAGGCTGGTTGGTGAGGTTTTGTTTGAGAACAAGGACCTCTTCAACAATCCAGAGAGCCAGAATGTGTACAGCTTAGAATCCCTAAAAGACCCTGGTTTTTCTCTTGTTTACGAATCAGGCGATCCCATTGAGGGTGTGAAATTGACCGAGTTGTCAATGCGCCTGCCGATGCAGACCAACCCGCGTGTAACAGTCTATACAAAATCGGGCATTATGCTTGCGGTCGAAAACCTACAGCTCAAAGTAGGTTCTGCTGATCTGCTACAGGCGAAGATTCAATTCCAATTTTCAACAAAAGGGAGAAAGGGCAAGACCCTCACCGTCACAGTGAAGCCACCAAACACTTGCACCTACGATCATGGCTCACCCAATGCCCACTACGCGGAGAAATACCTCCGCAGCAAGTGGCAAATCGCTCGTATCTGAAGCCTTCACTGGCTTCCTGCTCCGTCGAATTGACGCGGTTCCAGCCCCCATCATTCGTGCCCAGGAGCTAAGGGCATTTCCGAGAACTGCGGTCAAGCCCTTCATTGATTGGGGCATTTTGATTGAAGCTGGTGCGCCTGAAGCGGTCACTTGCTACCACCCTTGCCACAAGTGCGATGAGGACCTGAGCCTCCAGCGTGATGGCAGAGCGTTCGTGGCGTTGTGCCCTCTGAACGAGTGGCCAGCGACGCCCATGGCCGCTGATGAAGTGGGCATCTTCAAGGTCTCGATTGACCAGTTCGCCCGGACGCTGCGTCAGCATAACAGGTGGAACGGCGAGGTTGTTGCCGTGGACGAGCACCTCTATAGCTTGGGGTGGACGTTCCACGATGCCAAGCGAGTTGCCATGGTACTCTTCATCCGCGCAGAGCAGGAAGCTAAAGCGGTTCTGCTCAGTCTTGGTCAGCGGCTACCGGGCCGGTGGAGCCATATCGTGGTGCTGACACCGACAGCGAGCGTGCGGGAATTGGACTTCCTGGGCCAGCTGGAGGCAAGCGGGATCTCAGTCGTGGCACTGGATAATGTCGTGACGAAACGGGACAGGCTTACCATCGCCCTCCCACCGGGTATTACCGAGGGCCGGACCGTACTGGGGCCTCCCAGCCTGCCGGTCCTGTCTCAGAAGCAGGCAAGGGACCGCGACCGCTGGCACTACCGCTGCCGGGACGCGCTGACCTTTACTGGGCGGGTGCCCTGGAAACGGAGCAACGAGGTGGTCGTGAATGACACGCCGGTCATGGTGCCCAACGCCCTCATGCTGCTTCTCCTCCGCCTGGTCCAAGAGCTTCGGAAAGGGGACGGTGGGTGGGTGCACGTCCAGACGCTCAGGGGTGACGAGATTGTTGGGGAGGACGAGAACGCCCCAGCGAGAGCGGCTGGGTTGCTGGCGGAGCGACTCCGAGTTGGCCAGCACGACCCCTCCGCTTCCCTCATCGAGAACGTCGGAACCGGCGCGTATCGAGTCTCCACGCATCCGGAGTTCATCCGTTACCGAGGCATCACGTGGCTAAAACTGTACAACCGGGTGCGCGCTGAAGTGGATGAAGAACGAGAGCGCCGGGGGCAACTGCTGGCCAGACGTGCGCGGATAAGGACTTGAGGCGGCGGAAGGCGTCAGGCGGCCAGCACCTCAATCTGCTTATGGTTCCAGCGCCCGGGTGTTATTTTGATAGGGACTTCATCCCACAGGAGTGCGCATTGCACCGACACTCCGGGGAGCCAGTTTGAACGTGGGAACGCAAGCCGTTCTGTGGGTCTCTGTCCCACTTGAAGTTAGGATAGAGAAGGCGGGTTCCCGCAAGGTCTACGTGAGCGCCCGGAAGGTCAGGTGGGCGCTTGAACCACCTAAGGCAGCGGAGGGCCATAAGCTCTCCGCTGCTTGCGTTTAGACAGCGCCACACAGCCCAAGAACACGGCAAATCGGACGTTCGTGGGGTGGGGGTGGAGGGGTGCTTGTTCTCTCCTTCACTCTCTCGCGGCGCGCGCAGAGTTTTCGCTCACGGGAACCCTGAACCTTTGAGTGCCAGTTCGAGCCCTGTCGCCCCCGTTCTCTTCTTTGACAGTCTGCAGTACAATGGGTTCCGTGAGGCCTGCTTTGTAATGGCCCAGTTCTTGTGTGGAAGGTCACACAGATCCCGCTTACGTCTCTTTCCTTGGAGGCTTTGATGGTGACTATCTTTACCCACCTTGCAGCATGGCTGGATCGCTTTACTTTGGGCATGCGAGCGCTTGCTGGTGGCGTAGGGGTTTTTGGGTTACTTTGGCTCATCCCGTACACGCGTAGAATCTTTTTCTCTTCGGTAAATCGTAGATCGTTAGCCTGGGCTCTATTCATCGCGTATGAGTCTGCCACTCTGGGTGCGTACTTGGCCGTGAAGGACACACTTCGCTTCGAAACCGCGAGAGAGCAACAAGAGGAGCAAAAAATATTTGGTGATAAGTTAACAGCACTCTCGTTTGAGACAGCCTGCAATCTTTATCTCATTAAAGAGCTGCGAAGTACACTCAACTCACCGGTGATAGACATACGAGAACTCCGGGTAGATACTGCCAACACCATCGTTGACGACTACATCACGTATGCAGATGGATCGCAGGGCTTGTTTCAACCAGTGTGGGCAATGGTTGCCGCCATTGATGAGGTCAACAACCTGACCGATGTCGTTATCGATAATTTAGAAAACCGTAAAGGGCCAGCAACAAAGACGCTGAATGCAATTAAAAGGGCACTGGATCGAGCGGAAGGCAGTATTCTAGCAGTGCGGAAGCAGTTAGAAGTCTATAAGTTAAAGTTTCCTCCAGCTGAAGGGTGGGAAGAGTCAACTCCGGAGCAGATTCAGTCGATACTCAACGGATCAAAGACTTAGGAATGCTGCGGTGAATGGGTTAGAAGTCCAGCAGCTTGGACGGCGTGAGCTTGAAGGCTTTGGCGAGCTTGTCCAGCGTGTCGATCTTAGCCGGTGGAGGATTCTTGAGGCTTTCCAGCCGCTGGATGTGGCGGTAGGCCAGGTCAGCCCGCTCGGCTAGCTCCTCCTGAGTCCAGCCAGCCTTCCTGCGCAGTTCCCGCAGGCGTCCTGCGAATTTAATCCGTATCTCGGTTGCCACAAGGGCATCTTAGGCTCGGTAGTTTCGGTAGACCACGACCTACAAGGCGTATATCTCTAGACGAGGCACGTGAGTTATAGTATACTGTCCTTGTTTTCTCATTTTCCTCAATCCCTTTCATCCATTGCGATCGTGTTCTCTTCAAGATTGGCGTTAGTTCGAGTGCCCAATACTTCAGCATAGAGCATTGTTGACGCGGAGGAGAGAGAAATGAGGAAAAAGTGCGGTTGGATGCTTGCCCTCTGCTCATGGTGTCTTGCCACACCCTTACCCGCCTGGGCCGTCTCCAAGCAGAGTTTCTTCCCTACTCAGAAGGCACGGGTGCTTGCTCTGTCTGGTACCACGCTGTTCGTAGGCGATGGGACTGGTGCCCCTGGAGGAGCAGATACGCGTGTGCTGAGCATAAACATCTCCAGCCCAAGCTCGCCGGTCCTGTTGCAGACCTTGCCGATTCCTAGACCGATTCCTGGGTCTGGCGACGCACCGACAACCCTCGACACCAACGGGACGATACTCGGTACCAACGGCCCAGCGGGAATTGTCTTAATTGATGCGTCGAACCCCAGCGCCATGATGATTCGCTCAACCACTGAGACGTTTACGACGCTCACGCAAATTGTCGTGAACGGGAATCTGGCTTATGCAGTCACTACCAATCAAGGTTTCCAGGTGCTCGACATCACGAATCCAGACGCACCTACGGTTCTATTTACAGGTTCACACTTTTCTCCAGCTACGACCGCAATGGAGGTAGTGGGGAATATCCTCTATGGAGTAGATGGTGAGCATCTAGTTCGTGCCGATGTCTCAGTGCCAACCTCGATCCCGTCCGCTGATTCCGGTGGGGGTGGTCTCGGGAGTGGCCTGGTGATTTTCGGAACCACCGCCTACGCAGGGACAAACACGCGCAGCTCATTTAGGGTGCTGAGCCTGACAACGCCCCATCCGACGGTTGTAAGTGAGGTTCCCACAGGTGGGCATGTCCAAAGCATGACGAGTGAGGGGAACCGACTGTTTGTTGGAGAGGATGACCGTCTAGAAGTGTACGACATCACGACTCCAACGGCACCGGGCTTAATTGGAAACTACATCTTCAAGTTTGAATTATCTCCTGGTTTGATCGGAGGAGTACCGTCGATCAAGGTTGCTGGAAATACCGCTTACCTTGCACTTGGAGAGGCGGGTGTTGGAATCTTGGATGTCTCATCGATGAGTACCACACCAATCCCTCCTCCACCTCTCCTTGTTTATGAACCAGACCATACGGTGGAAGTTGTCGTGCCAGATGTAGGTGCCACAAGGCTGGTAGGATCGCCAAGTCTTGCGCACGATACGAAGGGAAACGCCTACTACGTGAAACAATTTGGTATGGATCAGGGACTCATGAAAGCGACCCCCGACGGCTCGACGAGTCTCATGGCGCTGGTGGTCTCACCAGGAGGGGCGCCCGGACAAGTGAAAGGATTGACCTTCGATTTACAAGGCAACATGTTGCTGACGCTCCAGTTGGCTGACAACACGGCCCCGCTCGTGCGTGTCACCGGCTTTACCACAGCGCTCCATCCCCCACAACTGGTACCGATTGGCAATAAAAGTATCGCAGCAGGTAAAACACTAAAATTTAGGGTGAGTGCGACGGATGTGGACGGTGATACGCTGTCTTACTCAGCTAGCAACCTCCCACCGGGGAGCAGTTTTGATCCATCGACCAGAACCTTCCGATGGACACCAACGGCTGCCCAAAAGGGGACATATCCTGGCGTGTACTTCGAAGTCACAGACAAAGTCTATACGGTCAGCGAATCGATCACCATCACTGTCTTCTAGCGACTGCCAAAAGGGAGAAAGAGAGGCAACCTCATATGAAGATCATCTGTTTTCTCACAATAGCTTTTGGGGCATTCATATTCATGGATAGGGATGCGAACGCTGTGATGCTCATAGAATGGCCAGTGGCAGATGGCGGGAATGGGCATGCTTACGAAGTTATTCATGATGGTAGTGTCACTTGGCCTCAGGCAAAAGCGGCCGCGGAGTCCAAGGGGGGGTATTTGGCCACGATGACCTCAGCGGCGGAAAATGTGTGGATCACGAACACCTTTGGCTACGGCAATCTCAACGCACATTTCCTAGGAGGATTTCAACCGCCAAATTCATCCGAACCTCTTGGGGATTGGACATGGGTCACAGGTGAAACATGGCTCTATAGCAATTGGGGACCACAAGAGCCGAATAATTCCTTGGTGGGGGAAGAAGAGGACGTGCTTGAATTTGGACATGGTCCGAATGCTGACGGTGCCCAATGGAATGATATCAGAGCTTTCTGGACTCGAGGGGGTTATGTCATAGAGTATAATCCCACCGATGGTAACCCCGAACCATCGTCAGCTATTCCAGAACCCTCATCGCTGCTACTTCTCGGCACTGGTCTGCTCGGTTTTCTCGGTTGGAGACGTAGACGGCTCTGCTGAGTGGTGGCCCTGTTTATACCGCTGCTGCGGCCCCTCATTGGGTTGATCCTGCGGGAGTGAGATAGAACCGACTGCCCAAGAACTCTACGTGCAGGTGGCCCAGTTTTCGAGGGGAAGGTCACCAGCTAACTGGGGATTTTGATTGACGCGATTCAGCTCCCAGAGATAGAGTTGGGCGTCCGGGTAGTCTATTCACCCGCTATGCGTATCGCACGCTGTCTCCCATCCATTCCTGTATTAGTCGCAAGTTCACTGATGTGCAGTGGCTGCGCCACCTTCCTTACAGAAGCCACGACACAGCTCGATATAAACCCCCTCGCGCTTCAGCGGGGGTTATCGGCACCTATTCCAGAGGACATGCGGTCTGCAGCTCAA
>OBEQ012014451.1_pt1 | contig 13405 bp, 7 predicted proteins | sample 1670901 | NCBI WGS metagenome assembly OBEQ01 (sample SAMEA104232315, study PRJEB22302) | groundwater metagenome | biome: forest; feature: aquifer; material: groundwater | place: USA | collected 2011-08-07 | depth 5.4 m
AGTCGGTACAAACGGAAACAGACTAAGACTCATTAACGGCGGCGTTGCAGGCAAAACAGCCACTTTCTCCAGTGACGTGTTTGCCACCACCACCAACGTTTCCGGAACCGGTACATTGGCTTTGAATGGCAATTTAACCGGTACCACTGTGAACTATAATGCAGACGGCGACGTCCAATTAGCCGATGCAAAAACAATCACGGCTGCCATCACCACCAACACCAACAACACTGGTTCTCTTTCATTGTTAGGCACTAATACCGTGACAGGTGCGGTAGGTGTGTCTGGCACGGCATTGAGACAAATTAACGGTGGCGTTGCAGGCAAAACAGCTACTTTCTCCTCTAACGTTTTTGCCACCACAACCAACGTCTCCGGAACCGGTACCTTGGCTTTGAATGGCAATTTAACCGGCACAACACTTAATTACAATGCAAACGGCGATGTTCAATTGGCAACGGGTAAAACATTGACGGCAGCAGTCACTACCAATACAGATAATACTGGTTCTTTGACCTTCCTTGGAGCAGGGACAATGACAGGCCAAGTGGGTACGTCTGCGAATAAACTCAGACTCATCAACGGCGGCGCAACGGCCGGAAGCGTGGTCGAGCTTCAAAACGCTGTTTTTGCAACAACAACCAATGTGTCGGGTACGGGTACCCTCGTTTTTGGAGGAACTCTAACCGGCACTACTTTAAACTTCAATCAAGACGGTTTGGTGCAAGTGGCAGATGGGGCCAATCTTTCTGTCACTAACATTACAACGGGCACCACGGATACCGGCTCCATTATTTATCGCGGAGCTTCCACTATTTTGTCCACTGGAACCATCGGTTCATCGGGCGCTAATCTTAAGAGCGTCAGTGTTAACGGTGGAATTGTAACGCTGAACAATTCCGGGTCCAGCTATTTTGTCAAAACAACCACGGTTAATTCAGGCGGTACATTCAAGGCGACCACCAATGCAACCATTACTGGTGATGTGGTGCTTGCCGGTACCGGTGTTATGGACCTTGGAGCCAATACGGTGACTTTGGCCGCTGGTTCAACTTCCACAGGCGCGTATTCGCAGGCTGCGGGTACTACTCTGAAAACAACCATTACCAATTCAACAACAGCAGGTCACATCGTCACGCCGGGCTCTTCGGTGGGTGTGGTGGCCGGCAGCGCCATTGACGTCAATGTGGCTGGATATATCCCCAACGGCACCGTTTATAAGATTATCGATGCTGGCGCGGGTGCTCCTGCAGCTCCAACTACCGTGACTGATAATAGCGCAGCGTTGAGTTTTGCTGCTTCGGTTACGTCAACGAATGACATATCTATTACGGCGACGCGTAGTTATGCTGGTATTGCTACAACTCCGAATTCAAGTGCCGTCGCTGGCGCTATTAATTCTTTCACGGCGTCTGGTGATATGGCGACGGTTGTTACCGCGCTTGATGCTCTCACGACGTCGGCTCAAGTAGACAACGCGTTGCAACAGTTGGACCCTGACATGAACGGTGGCATTAACCAAGCAGCGCTCAATGCGACAGGTGCGTCTCTCGGAACTATCGAAACGCGTTTAGGTAATGCTCGTCATGGGATTGCCACTGGCAATGGCCAGATGGGTCTCTCGACGGGTGATGAATTCAGAGATCTATCAGTCTGGTACCAGGGTTTTGGTGCTTATGGCGATCAAGACAACCGTAATGGAATTGCGGGCTACACGGCAACGACATTCGGCGGTGGTGGTGGTGTTGACTGGAGTCTAAATACAAACTATCGTCTCGGGTTGGCATTCCACTACGCCAACACGGATATCAATTCTAACGGGAGCGGAACGGCCACGAACGCAGATAACTATCAGGGTACGATTTATGCCAGCTATGATGATCCACAGTTCTATGTCGATGGGATGTTTGCCTTTGGCTGGGACAGATTTGATAGCTCTCGTCGTATTCAGTTTCCTGGCCTCGACCGTACGGCGGATGCAGGTTATGATGGTCAGCAATACACAACCAAATTGACTTATGGATATAAGATGCCATACGAGAATTTCACCCTGATTCCGTTAGCCTCTCTCTTATATTCACATTTGGATATTGATAGCTATACCGAGTCAGGAGCGGGGGATCTTAATCTCCATGTGGCCAGTCAGGGCTATGATTTCTTACAGTCAGGATTGGGCGCGAGAATCGAAATCCCGGTCCGTCAGGAAAAGAATAAAGTTTCTTGGCTGCCGGAATTGCATGCGCTGTGGCTGTATGAATTCATCGGTGACAAAGCAGAATCCACTTCAACCTTTACAGGGGGTGGTGCTTCTTTCAAAACCACCGGATTCTCACCCGAACAAAGCAGCTTCGATTTAGGAGCTGGGATCACAACCTATCCTAATGAGAGCGTCAGTATCAAATTCGAGTATGATTTTGAAGTGCGCAGTGATTATACGGGTCATGCAGGTACTGCAACACTGAAATGGGACTTCTAAAACTTAAAACACTAAACTAGTCCTAATGAATAGCCCGGTGAGTAAAATCACCGGGCTATTTTTTTGCCTTCTTTTGGCTGGCTCATGGCTCACAATTGAGAATACTGATGCCATGGGATCGATCCCGCCTTCTGAAAGGCTTAAAAATGCCCAACAGATCGCTGATAATCAGTCGATGCATGGTGAACGTCTCAAAACCTCTATCTTTCAATTACAAGCATGGACCCGATTCAAACACTCGGGAAAACCTTTGAGGATCTACATCGAAGGCGATGGTTTTGCCTGGCGTTCCGCATCAAAGCCCAGTTGGGATCCGACTCCTTACGATCCGCTTCCTTTAATGCTTTCCGGATTGGATGATTCGCCTAACGTCGCGTATTTGGCCAGGCCTTGTCAGTATGTGGGTGTCAATGAAGACGCCCGTTGCGAAGAACGTTATTGGACAGAGGCTAGGTTCTCAGAAGAGGTGATCGTTGCCATGAATGAGGCCATGAATAAGCTTGAAGACTTAGCAAAAGCTCAAAAAATCGAGTTGGTAGGGTATTCGGGTGGAGCCGCCGTAGCGTTTTTAGTGGCGGCTCGGCGAAGCGATGTGATCAGTTTGCGTACCGTTGCAGGTAATTTGGACCCTGAAGCCGTGAATCGCCATCATCATGTCAGTCCATTGACCGATTCACTGGACCCCTTGAATGTTTTAGAAAAAATAAAAGGGATTCCTCAACTTCATTTTGTAGGGGATAAAGATAAAGTCGTTCCGATGGACATTACGCAACATTTTGTTTCTTTGCTTGGGAAACGCGCTTGTGCGGAAATTGTTGTTAACTCAGACGCGACACACTCTCACGGTTGGAAAGAGCGTTGGCAGGAATTTTTGCACTGTCCTTTACCTTGTGAAGCAACTTGATTTTATTCAAATCCTCCTCAAAATCCATCTCAGTCCAAAATCCTGAAATTTTTTCGACACCGATGCTGGTTTTTTTCATCAGCTCATTGTAAGAATCTTCGTATTCGACGTCTATTTTTCCCTGCTGGACAAAACTTGTTAGAATTTTTTTGAGAATTTTCCCATCTTCTTTTTTAATTTTTAAAAAACCAACCGCCTCCCCGAGAACTTCAAGTAAAGGATCCGTTCTTTTGGCAATGCACACGGCGTGACCTTTTTTTGCCATGACCATCATTTCTTCTCCGGTAAAGCAGGAGCGAGAATCGATCAAAAAAGCACTTTTGTGTTTGGAATTTATCAGGCGTTTTAAAGCAGCAGTCGAGAAAAAAACATCCGCGTCCATAATCAGGCAGTCGTCATCCAATTCTTTGGAAGCCTTGAAAAGCGAAAGCAGGCTGCCACGGGTGTAATTCTCGTTTTGAATGAAGCGGATGGAAAGGCCGTGACTTTTGCGGATGCATTCCCGGATAATTTTATCTTTTTGATGACCTACGACAATTACGATGTTGCGGAGTTTCAATGCTCGGAACGAAGCAAGGTAGCGTGAAAGAAGATTTTCGTTGGATGGACCAATCGGAATCAGACATTTTGGAAGCCTTTTTGTTCTTTTCCCGAAACGCTTACCGACACCGGCGGCAAGAAGAATGACTTTCACGGATTTTGCTAAGAAATTTGAATCGCATCCGCCTGTTCCATGGCTTGCATTTCTTCCGGAAGCGCTTTGCGCACCGAAGGGGCAGCCGTAGACTCTTTGGAGATGTCCAACGCTTCACCTTGATTGATTTTAAAAGATTTCGAAGAAGCTTTGTCTAAAATTTCCACGACTCCTTGGCGGACGGCGAAAGTCGTCACTGGATTTTCAGGCTTTGTTGATTCGACGCGGCCCCAAAATTGCGTGCCGCGCACCGCCGCGACGGCCGTTGGCGTTTCTACTTCGAACGTCGTGTCTTTAGGGAGTTTGTTCAAATTCAGGATCACATTCCCTTTTTCTACGTTCAAATGCATTTTGGCGGGATTGAATTCTGTCAGCGAGACTTGACTTGAAGGAAGCATCCGACAGCCAGCCATCTTATTCCACGTCATATCCAAGCGCCCGTCAGGTCCGGTCATAATCTTGTCTCCCGGCTTAGCTTCAAACCCTTTAGTCCCGACCATCGCCGCATTTTCACGCATCACTTGGCAATCTCCCTGCATTTCGGTGACCATTGTCTTTGCTTCGACTGCACCAGACAGAACAGCGCTAGAAGCGCAGATAATAAATAAAGAAAAAACTCGAAAAATTGATTTCATGTGATTCCTCCTAAAGTTTACTGGCACACAGTATAATATTATATCAGTTTGTATCGCTTTACATGAGTGGAAAAAAGTGGCGTTTTTCTTATTGTCATAAGCCGCTTTTCATCGTAGAATACGGCCATGTTTCCTTGGTTCGATTTTCAGCCTTCTCGTGATACGTTTATCGGAGTGGTACTCGGCATTTTACTCGTGGCCCTGCTCCGGGCGACGCTTCACGTCTAATTGATGCCTCCCCAGCGGATATTTTCCGCCATCTCCTTTTTGCCGGGTTTCAGTTTTGTCTTTCTATCATGGATTGCGTTGACGGTATGGTGTCCTGACGCTTTCGCCTTGAGCGTGCTTAAAAATCAAGAAGCCGTGAAGTATCTCGGAGATTACGAAAAACATTTTCTCGCCACGCCTTATGCCTATGAAATTTTGGGTCGGTCGCATCGCGATTCGATGCACGGCCGTTTTTCGGACGGGATTATTTTCAATGCCGACGGCGGAATGTTTCAGTATTTGACGAGAAAAGACGGCGAACACTTGGTCGTTCTCAATTCGCCGAAAGGCCGCCAAGAGGATTCGGTGACTGCTGAAGATTGGCGCAAAAAAATCAGCAATAATTTGTCCGACGATAATCGTAACCCCTATGTTTTTTTGGATGATTCGGGCAAAGAAATAGCCGTGGTTTTTATCGGCAATGGCGCAAAAGTAGACGGAAAGATGACGGGGGAAGGTTTGCTAGAAATTGCCATTTCCGTGGAGGGTGCACGAGAAACTCGAGGACGCAGACGAATGACTATGTAACTGATTTAAATATAAGGAATTATGACACTGCCTTGAAATCGGCAGTTTTTTTGTGTACACTTCATATAGGTTTTTATAAAGTTAAAAAGTAGCTATAAAAAGGCAAACTTTCGCCCGTCATCTTTTTGGTGGGACGAATCCGTCAGGTTGGTTGGCGGATCTGGAAACAGAAGGACGCCCGCCTGCCAGTCATGTGGTAGTCGGGCCTGTCCGCAAAAGGCGGGCAGGCAAAGCCGTGCGTTCTGAGTTCGCAGCTCAGGATAGGCAGGTTGCCGTTCCTGTAAAGGGAATGTAACGATGTTTATACAAAGTAAGACCACATTTTTTCTCTTAGCCCTCAGCGCTACGTCCTTGCTTTTTGTTCCAGGAATATCCCGAGCGAGTCAAAATAGCTCTTCCACTGAAAAAATAAATCAATACCAGTTTGAGGATGGCGTAAAGCTGAAAGTGCACTACACGGAACAATCCCTCGAAGCGGCGGGAGCTCAAGTCGATTTTCCCTCACAAGTTCTCGACGCAGCCGTCATGGCTTATCAAACCATCACGCAGTTTCAGGGTTTTAATACGCCCGGTTATTCGTTCGCGGCGCCGGACATGAAATACGCTTTCGATCCGGACAAAACCATTGATATTTATTTGGGCCAACCCACGGGTGAAAATCATTTTGAAGGCTTGGGGAATAGAAATCAGATGTTTCGAGATGCGCCTTGTTTCGATACGATTCAGCTGTCGGACACGCAGTACCAGGCCATTATTTTGCTTCCGACCAATTACCGCGAATTCATCAAAAACTGGGAAAGAATCAACCCTTCTTCGCTCGGCAAAAGAAACATCCACGTGGATTTGCGGGGAACGTTGATCCACGAAATGCTGCACGTGGTGGTTTTTTATTACAATAAAAATTTGAATAAATCCTCGCACGAATCGGGGACCGAAGCGGCGGCCAAAGACCTTGACTGGTACGTAGAGGGATTGGCGCGGTATTTTGAAACATTCGCTGGCGCACGCCATGATTTTTTCTCGCAAGGTTTTAAGCAGACATTCGCCGATAAAATCCGGTTTTCACGCGGCGGGTCGAATTATTTTATGCGTTACCCGGACCAGCCGTTTATCGGATTGCGTTACGAAAACGCGATTTTTTGGCGTTTCATGGATTACCGGTATGGGATGGGAGCGATCGAGGCGCTGAGCCGTTATTTTCGCAAAGACAACACCCATTTTAAAGAGGCTCTCGAAAAAGTGACTGGGCAGCCGTTCGACGAACTTTTAAAAAAATTTGCGCTTTCAGTATTGCTGAAGGATTTTGGGCTGAAGGAAGATGAAAGCTATTTGAATGCGGTTGCAAAAACACAGCTTCGTATTCACGGCGGAACCTTTTATTTAGTGGACGGTTATGGCAATGAAAAATTATTAGGAAAAAAATGTCAAACAGATTGGATCGGTTCTTGGGAAGGCCTGCGCGCGAATTTTAACGAACCTTCTTTGGGCGGCGACAGCACGGAAGAGGCCGATGTTTCCGGATGGGCCACGGATTTTTACGAAATCAAATTAGGCGGTGCGACGCCGGAACTTCCACGCCTTAAGTTTTCGCATCATGGCTCCGGGGAGCCGCTTTATTTGCAAGTGCTGTGTTTTTCCAAAGGCGGCGCCAGGATTTACCTCGACTTACCGGGACTGATCCATCAACATTCCACGCTCGTAGATTTAAAGAAACTCATCGCTCAAAATGCACTCGAGACCTCCGACATCGACAAAATCTATTTTTTAGTGACGAATTCTGACCCGAAGTTGAGTGCGCCCTACGAGATGGAAATCAAGGATTGATTTACCCATTTTAAACCTCTATTTTATTTCCCAAAAACCTTTGCTTTATTTCGTGATTTCATTTAGAAAAAACCTTGATTTGACCAGCCGGTCGCTGCATAATTAAATGATGAAGGCCTCTAAAATTATTAGCTCATCTCCGGATATCATGAGAGGTACGTCCAGCAACTTGCTAGAAAACTCTTCGGTTATTTTGTCAAAATTCTCCCCACGGCTTATCTAACTCAAATTCAAATGTTGGGATTTTGACAACACAAACCAAGGTGAAATGTGAAATTTTGGTCTTATAAAGTCTATTTGACCATTGCCGGATTGATGGCAGGTCTTGTAATCCCAATTGCCTGTGTGGTCTTAAGTGCTCTCTGGGACGTCGATGGTTTCGCGTATCTGGCTTTTCTGATCCCGCTTTTTTTTGCCGTTTTCGGATTTGTGATCGGGCTTTTGATCGATAAATTTTTTGAGCAAAAAAGAGTGCTGGAAAGAATCAACCATTCGCTCAAAGAAGAATCGATCATGGATGAGTTGACCGGTCAGTACAACCGGCGGCATATTTTGTACGAGCTGGAGAAAGAAATCGAGCGCGCCCGGCGGTACAAACATACGCTCGCCGGCATCATGATCGATGTGGATGATTTCAAAAAATTTAACGATCGTTACGGCCACCTATTTGGCGACACGATTCTAAAAGAGGTCACGAATATTTTTGACCACTGTGTCCGCACGATCGACGTGTTGGGCCGTTACGGAGGGGATGAGTTCATTATTCTATTGCCCGAGGCAAATCCCGACACAGCCAAAGTGGTCGCCGAGCGCATCAAAAAAGCCCTTGGCGAGCATACCATCCTATATAAGAAGAAGCCTCTCAAAGTGACTGTCAGCATGGGGGTTCATTATTTCGAAGACCTGACGAACGTCGATAAAAAAGATTTTATCGAAAAAATAGATCAGGCGCTTTATTTGGCAAAAACATCCGGAAAAAATCGGGTGGCATCGAAGTGAAATCGGTATTAGAATATCGCCATGCCTGAACCACTTTATCCCTTTTCAACGATAGAACCGAAGTGGCAAAAATACTGGCTCGAGCATAAAACTTTTAAAACGCCGGAGCCTCATGAGGCAAAGGGCAAGAAGAAACTTTATGTGCTCGACATGTTTCCTTATCCCTCGGGCTCAGGGCTTCACGTTGGGCATCCCGAAGGTTACACGGCCACGGATATTTATTGTCGCTTTAAACGCATGAAGGGTTTTCATGTGCTGCATCCAATGGGTTGGGATGCTTTTGGTCTGCCCGCCGAGCAATATGCGATAGAAACCGGCACTCACCCTTCTGTCACCACGCAAAAAAATATCCGAACATTTCGCCGCCAAATCCAAAAAATTGGCTTGAGTTACGACTGGGACCGTGAAGTCGACACGACCGATCCGGAATATGTGCGTTGGACGCAGTGGATTTTTCTGAAATTATTCGAAAAAGGCCTCGCCTATATGGCGGAAATTCCCGTGTGGTGGTGTGAAGCGCTCGGCTGTGTGCTGGCGAATGAAGAGGTTGTGGATGGCAAGAGCGAACGCGGGGGACATCCCGTGGTGCGCCGACCGATGAAACAATGGATGCTAAAAATCACAGCTTATGCGGATCGCCTGCTGGAGGATTTAAAACTCGTTGATTGGCCAGAATCGATCAAGGAGATGCAAAAAAATTGGATCGGCCGCAGCGAAGGGGCGCTGGTAAATTTTACGGTTGCCGAAGGGCCTGCCAAAAATGAAATTATCCAAGTGTTTACAACGCGTCCCGATACACTCTTCGGCGCCACTTACATGGTGCTTTCGCCGGAGCATCGGCTGGTTTCCAAAATCACCACGGCTGATTATAAAAAAGCCGTCGAGGCGTACCAAATACAAGTCTCCAAGAAAAGTGAATTGGAACGAACAGAACTCGCGAAAGACAAAACCGGCGCTTTCACCGGTGCCTATGCACTCAATCCGGTGAACAATGAAAAAATCCCCGTTTGGATTGCCGATTATGTTCTCGCGACTTATGGAACCGGCGCGATCATGGCGGTGCCGGCGCATGATGAGCGCGATTACGCGTTTGCAAAAAAATTCGGCCTCAAAATTGTCGAAGTGGTGCAAGGCGGAGATATTTCAAAACAGGCATTCACCGGAGAAGGAACCAACGTCAACAGCGGCGTTTTCTCAGGGCTTCCCACGGCTGAAACAAAAGTAAAAATTACCGAATGGTTCGAAAACGAAGGACACGGCAGAAAGACGGTTAATTACAAACTTCGTGATTGGCTTTTTTCGCGTCAGCGTTATTGGGGGGAGCCGATTCCGATCGTTCATTGTCCCAAGTGCGGGATGGTGCCTCTCGACGAAAAAGAGTTGCCGCTTCGCTTGCCAGATGTGAAAGATTTTAAACCGAGCGGAAATGCGGAGCCGCCGCTTGCGAAAGCCAGAGAATGGGTGAACACTAAATGCCCGAAATGCAAAAGTCCTGCCAAGCGGGAAACAAACACGATGCCGCAGTGGGCTGGCTCCTGCTGGTACTATCTCCGCTATATCGATCCGAGGAATAAAGAGAAATTTTGCGATCCGGCAAAAGAAAAATATTGGATGCCGGTGGATCTTTACGTGGGCGGCGCCGAGCATGCGGTGCTGCATTTACTTTATTCCCGTTTTTGGCACAAAGTGCTTTACGACTTGAAATACGTTTCGACGTCTGAGCCTTTCATGAAATTGATCAATCAAGGCATGATTCTCGGCGAAGATGGACAGAAAATGTCCAAGTCACGCGGCAACGTGATCAATCCGGATTTCATCGTCGAAAATTACGGCGCCGACAGCTTGAGGCTCTATGAAATGTTCATGGGCCCGCTCACGCAAATGAAGGCCTGGTCGATGAACGGCGTCGACGGCGTGCACCGTTTTCTGGGGCGCGTGTGGCGTTTATTTATCAATGCGGAAGGAAAATTGGACGCGGCCATCCAGGATGCGCCGGTGAGCGATCCGCTCAATAAATTATTACATCGCACGGTCAAAAAAGTCAGCGAAGACATCGAAAATCTCGCGTTCAATACGGCGATTTCAACACTGATGATTTTTTCAAATGAACTGGCGAAGCAGCCGGTCAAACCAAAGGCATTGATGGAAAAATTCACGAGTCTCTTATCGCCGCTTGCGCCGCATTTAGCAGAAGAGCTATGGAGCAAGCTCGGACATAAACAAACCCTTGCCTATGAACCTTGGCCGGTCTATGATCCGAAGTTGATTGAGGAGGATGTGGTTGAAATTCCTGTCATGGTCAATGGCAAAGTGAAATCGAAAATTAACGTTTCTGTGAATTCCACCGAAGCTTCGGTCGAAGCCGAAGTGATGAAAGATGAAAAGGTGCTCGCGGCCATTCAAGGAAAGAAAATTACTCAGAAAAAGTACGTCCCGAAGAAAATTTACACTCTCGCCACGCAATTATAACTTATCCTGTCTTTTTTCTTCGATCGATATGTTGAATTCCGATTGTCATTCCCGCAGGTTTTGAGCGGGAATCAAACGGGAAAAACAATAAGGTTTGATCCCCGATATCCGCCGTAGGACGGATCCGCCGATGTCTTGATGGCGGAAAAGCATTCGGGGATGACAAGGTTATATAAGGAGCCCATTGAATAATTTAATTAAAAAAATCTCAAACTATGAACGTACGATTTTTATTTTATTTTCGATTCTTTTTGTTATTTTGTTTTCTGAAAACCTCATTCTGAATGTTCAGCATCGCGTTGAAATAAAAGTTGTTCCAGCGGGGCCAAGCCATGGATCTTGATTGGCGCCGCCGACCATTATTTTTTGCCGCTATTTTTTATTCTCTGGGAATACTGGCTTGGTATTCACTGGGTCTTCCGTCAGGCATTCCCGAAAATCATATTTCAAAGGAACTCAGTGCGAAAAATCATACCGTGTTTCTCGGCGGCTGGATTGTTTCCGAAGTGGAAGAAAGACAAAATTATTTTAGCGGCATGAACGCTTCTTTCATATTTAAAACAGAACGGCTTTGGGAGGGTTTGGAAAAGCCCGGGAAAACGGTGAGTGGTCGCGTACGCGTCCTCTGGAAAGACCCGCCGGTTCATTTGGATTATGGGAATGCAATGATTTTGGAGGGAACGCTCGCCGAATTTAAAGGCATCAGAAATCCAGGCGGTTTTAATTCGAAGGCGTTTTGGGACCGTCAAAACATATCTGCGGCATTTTACGTTCAGAAATCTTCCGAAGGAGAAAAAGCACGCTTTAAATTTTTGAATCAAAACCGGGGGAATTTTTTAAAAGCAGCCGCGATCCAGTTGAAGAAAACTTTATCTCATCAGCTTTCGTCCGACTTTGATCCGCGCGAGGCGGCATTTTTAAAAGCTCTTTTTTTGGGGGAACGGAGTCAGCTCGACCAGGATTTCAAAGATCTTTTTCTGAAGACAGGCACGATGCATATTTTGGCCGTGAGCGGGTTCAATATCGGATTTTTATCTGCCGTATTGTGGCTTTTGTTCAAACCCTTTCCGCTGTCGCGGGATTTTAAATTTCTTGTCACTCTGCTTGTCATTTGGGGTTATTGCCTTTTGGTTGGATGGCAGGCGCCGGTGGTGCGCGCCTCGGTGATGGCTTCGGTGGTTGTGCTTGCTTTTTTAAGCGGCCGAAGGACGGATGGGTTAAATTCGCTGGGCTTGGCCGCGCTCGTGGTTTTGGGCTGGAATCCCAAACAACTTTTCGATGTCGGCTTCCAGCTTTCATTTCTCGCGGTGTTCGGACTCATTACTCTGGCGCCAAATTTTATCGAACGTCCTAAGCTTTTGCCAAATGAACGTTGGACCTTCAGAGAAAAAATGATTTTTTCTATCCAAGAGCTTTTTTGGGCTTCGTTCATCTGTTATTTATTGACGCTTCCGATCGTTGTGCAAAATTTTTATATCGTGACGCCTTATTCTCTTTTGGCGAATCTGTTGGTGGTCCCAGCCTCGTTTTTGATTTTTTTGACCGGCGTTGTTTATTTTCTGACCTTTGGCTGGGTTCCGTCTGTCCTATTTTTTGTGCCCAGTTTGATGAAGTTTTTGATGCTGATCTTAGTCCGCGGACTTTATGCGATCGAGAATTTGCCTGGCGCTGTTTGGATCGTAGGCCGGCTTGAACCCGCCTTAGCGGCGCTTTGGACGCTAGGGATTTTTTATTTTTTCTTTGAGCGCCGGATTAAAACTCGCTTCGGACGCGCGATGATCCTTATTTTATTTTGCTGCAATGTTTTTCTCGTTGAGGAGATCATTCGATTTGCGGCGCGAAAATTTGAAATGACGATGTTAGATGTGGGGCAGGGCGATGCAATTTATTTTCAGTTCCCGAAAGGGGGGAATCTTCTCGTCGATGCAGGCGGTGTAAATTTCTTGGACAAAGGCCGCTGGGTTGTCGCGCCATTTTTGAAATTCAAAGGCGTGCGCGCACTGGACGCCGTAGTGATTACGCATCCACAAGCCGATCATGTGGGCGGACTTCGGGCCGTGCTCGAGGAATTAAAAGTGAAGAACGTCATTCATTCTGATCGTCCTTATGGATCGGAACTCTGGAAAAATACTCAGCAAGCGATTCATGATAAAAAATCCAAGGATTGGAATACTTTTCGTGGCGATGAAATCCAAGGTTTCCCCGAAACCCAAATAAAAGTTTTGCACCCCGAAAGAAACGTCGCACCCAATAAGAATATCAACAATGATTGCGTGACTTTAAAAATTGAGGATCGATCTCATTCTTTTCTCATGACCGGCGACCTCGAAGATCCGGCCATGAAGGATCTGTTGAATTCCGGACAAAACTTGAAAGCGGACGTGCTCAAGGTGCCGCATCACGGAGCAAAATTAAAACAAGAGGGGATCGCGTTTATCCAAGAAGTTGCTCCTAAATTCAGTTTAATCAGCGTTGGCGAACGAAATTCTTTTGGTCACCCCGCGCCCGTGACCTTGGAAGCGCTTGGATTTTTGCCAGAAAACAAAATACTTCGTACAGATAAAGAGGGCGCAATTACTCTTATTGAAGAGGCTGATGAAATTCATCAT
>OBEQ012544890.1_pt1 | contig 13404 bp, 13 predicted proteins | sample 1670901 | NCBI WGS metagenome assembly OBEQ01 (sample SAMEA104232315, study PRJEB22302) | groundwater metagenome | biome: forest; feature: aquifer; material: groundwater | place: USA | collected 2011-08-07 | depth 5.4 m
CTTCGATCGCGACCGTATAGCAAGTCGCGACGCGGCTCAGGGCAGGGCCACCTCCCGATACTATCTGCCGGGAAACTTTTTCGCCGCAGACGGGACATTTCTTCGGCATGTGAAACTTTTTTTCCTTGCCCGTACGAAGCTCGGTCAATACCTTCGTAATCTGCGGGATGACATCCCCCGCGCGGGAGACCACGACGGTATCGCCGATCTTCAAGCCAAGCCGGGTGATCTCATCCGCATTGTGGAGCGTGGCATGAGTGATAGTCACGCCTCCGACCGCAACCGGCCGCATCACTGCAACGGGTGTCAAAACTCCCGTCCGCCCCACTTGTACCTTAATGTCCGTGACCACCGTCGTCGCCTCGCGCGCCGCAAACTTGTAGGCGATCGCCGCGCGCGGCGCCTTGCCGATCACGCCCGCATCGTCGTAGGTTTTGTTGTCATTCACGACAACGACAACCCCATCGATTTCGTATTCCAATTTCTCGCGATGCTTCTCCCAGTAATTCCGGAAGACAAACACCTCGTCTAAGTCGGCAAGGAGCTTATTGTGTGGATTCGTCTTGAAGCCGAAGGCCTTGAGGAGTGCGTGCTCTTCTTCGTGGTACTTTTGGCCGATGTCGGTCACGATGTCGTACTCATAGGAGTCGAGGCGGCGCGCGGCGGTGATGCGCGGATCAAGCTGGCGGATCGAACCCGCCGCGACGTTCCGCGGATTCGCGTACGTTTTGAGGCCCTTCTTTTCCTGCGCGCGGTTTGTCGCCTCAAATTCTTTTTTGGTGAGAAACACTTCGCCGCGGAGAACCAAGCGACGAGGCGCGAGATCGTAGGCGCGAGGCTGCAGATGAAGCGCGCGAAGATTCTTTGCAACCTCTTCCGACCGCAAAAGCGTAAGCGGAATTGCGTCAACGGTTTTCAAATTCTGTGTCACGTCCTCGCCCACAACTCCGTCCCCCCGCGTCGAGCCCTGCACGAAAGCCCCGCGCTCATACACAAGCTCAATCGCAAGTCCGTCGATTTTGAGTTCCCCGTAAAAAAGAGGTTTCAGGGCATGGGGCGTAAGGGTGAGGGGGTGTCCAAGATAATGCTCGAGGCGCGTCATCCACGCGCGCATATCGTCTTCCGAAAAAGCATCGTTCAAAGAAATCATCGCCTGCTCGTGGCGCACTTTCTTGAATGCCGCAAGCGGCGCGCCGCCCACCCGCTGGGTCGGCGAGTCAGCCGTTACGAGGTCGGGAAATTTCTGCTCCAAATCGAAAAGCTCTTTTTTAAGCGAATCGAGCGCCGCATCCGAGATGAGCGATTTGTCGAGCACGTGATAGGCGTAGCGGTACCGGGTAATTTCTTCCCGCAGTTTCTTCACGCGCATCTTTGCCTCTTGTTTTGTCACGCAAATAGTATAGCGCGAATTTAGAACCCACCTCAAAAATAGCTCCGCCGCGTTCCCAGGAGTTTTGCCCGTCCGCCAAGGCGCGAGGAGGAGACATATGCAGGGCATAGGCTCCGAGGAAGCAACGAAGGCGGCGGGCAAAACTCCAGGAACCCGAAGGGAGAGGGCGGATTTCGGCGAATGCCTACGTCATTCCTCCTCGGCGTACCGCAAGTACGGCTTCGATCGTCTTTCCTCGGCCTCGCCGAAATCCGCCGCTCTCGCGACAGGAGATACTTTTGAGATGGGTTCTAGAACGAGAGCTGGAACTAGAACGAGAGCTGGAACGCACGGCTTGCATTCGCGGACTTGCCGACGGAGCGAATGGACACGGTAGAAGAACTGGTGCAGGCCGCTGCCGTGCCCGCCGCGTCGCTGCAGACAAGGCGAAAGGACGCGCCATTGGAGAACGAAGGGCCCTGCAGCTGCACCGCAGCGTCCGGCTTGAAAAACTGGTAGAGTCCCCACTCAATGCCCGCATCCGCCGCAAAGATCGCTTTCGTCGAATTGCCGAGATCGGTTGTCTGGCGAATTTGATAGACCGTGAGGAGTCCCGCGATGGTCGTAGCCCCCAAAAGCGTGCCGCCTAACGCGAGCACGGTAAGGAGCATGGACTGGCCTCGACGACCACGTATCTCGTATCTCGTATCTCGTATCATGGTGATAATTTTTTTATTGTCCCCCCAAAGCATTGCGCCGAGTTCTTCGGCCAAAGAAAAAACGCTCTGATAATCACCATCGGAAATATATTTTTCTTCATATGCAAAGCGGATAAGATATTTTGATTCTTGTAGTGAGCCGTATGCAATCTCAAAGAAATTCTTCCTCACAAGATTTCTCATTCGTGCGTGTCCTTCAACATAATTGAGCGCGACAGAGAGGGCGGCCCTTCTCAACTGTGAAGTAATGCCATAGAGCTCATCTTTTGGAAGACTTCTCGAAATGCGATATATCAAATGAACATACAGATCAATTTTCTTTCTGAGTTCGACGTGAAATGATTGTTGGTGGCCATTTATTGAGTTGATCGGATGATATGAGATTCATGATACGAGACACAAGATTCACCCATCCAGCACCCGCGCGCTCACGGTCGTTTGCATATTAATCACCGTCCCCGCGACGCCCAGTTCCCGAGAGCTTACTCCGAGGACCACGGTAATGCGGGGCGGAACACCGTCGTTCGGCTGATTGCCGGAAATCACGAAGTTGAGATAACGGATGCTCACGTTCGACGCGGTGAGCGGCGCGAACACGTTACCCACGCCCCGCTCCACCGCTTCGTTGCCGAGGCGATACGTGATTGATTCGCCCGCTGCGTTTCGGAACGAAAGTTCGCTCGCGCCGAGGCAAATCTGGCCGTTCACGCAGAAATCGTATCCCGTGCGGATCTCGCGGGCCATCTGTTCGATGACCAAGCTCGCATTGCTGTTTGCAGAAAGAAGCCCCACGGTCTGCCGCTGGGTGCGAAGCGCGCGCACGAATCCTCCCGCCGCAATCGCCACTATGGTAGAGAAAATGCCAATGGCGACAATAAGTTCAACGAGGGTGAAACCGTTGCGTGAATCTCGAAGCTCGTATCTCATAGCTCGCATCAAGCGCCGCATATACATATCATAACGAGTTTTCTGATATGAGATAAGTGCTACGAGACACGTGCAGGAGATTACCGCGGCAGAACCTCCTTCAGCGATCCGCCGGAGAATGAGTAGACGCGGATGGTCGTGGAGTTCGAAGTCGCGCCGCCGGGGCCGCTGCAGGAGAGCGTGTAGTTCGTGGTAGCGCTGGGCGTTACCGCAACACTGCCCGAGGGCACGTTCACGCCTCCCACCCCCGGCGTAATGGTGCAGGTCGCCACGTTCTGGCAACTCCAGGAAAGGGTAGAGGAGCCGGGCGGGGGTATCACAATGCGGTTCCGCGATGCGCTGAAAATACATGAGGGCGGCGATGAGGCGAGAAGAACCTGCGCAGAGGCGCTCGCGGTGCCGTCGCACCAGAAGGTTGCGGCGTTCACGGGCGTGCCGTCCGCCCGCACGCCGATCTGCCGCGTGCCGCGAGTACACTCTGGCAGGTGGGGATTGACATCGCTCCACCAAGTGCCGGGCATGCTCGCAGTCACGGTGTAAGTGCCCGCGGCGGGATAATCACAGGCATCAAACGCAATGCCGCTGCCGCCTCCGGCTCCCTCATCCGGATTATCAGTAATGGAGAACGATCCGCTCTTCCCGTTGCCGCAGTCATAACTCACCTCGCCGGTGGATCTCGTAAAGCCGCTCTGTACCTGAAGGTCAACGCCGCGGAGGGGCGGGGTTCCGGAGAGAACCGGTTGCCAGTAGGGTTGCGTTGCCTCGCCATCCGTTGCAAGGAGAAGCTGTATACCGGGCGGAGAGAGCGCGGGGGGAGGGTTTGGGTTGATACATTCATTTTCGCATGAACCGGGAATCAAAATGCCCCTTGCGTCCGCCTGACAACCGCAAACACCGCCGCCTCCTCCTCCGCCACCACCACCGCCTCCGCCACCGCCATTTGCCTTACAGCTCAATGCCGCGGGATCCCACGTCGTGCCGGAAGGACAGCGATAACAAGAAAGAGTGTTGGGCGAGCAAGCGCTCGCGCTGTCAACCTCGGTGCCGCTCTGCGGATTGTTTCCCCAACAGCCGAGATAATAATATCCGTTTCTCACGGTATTCACCGCAGGGCAAGTTGCGGAACTGCCTGGTCCGCCAGGCCCCCCCGGCGGTCCTCCTCTCCCCGGTCCACCCGGAACAATACCTCCTTGAACTACTTGCAGGGTTACAGGTCCCGCAGTGCAGGTGAGCCCCGCCTGATGCACAAAAACCGAACGCTCATAGGTGCCGAGCGCGGGATAGGTATATGAAGAGACGATATTAGTCCTGCCCCCCGGAACGACGCCGATGTTAAATTTCTGATCATTCGCGGGATCAGTCCCTGGCTGGTCATAGCCGGACCAGTCGAAGGACGATCCTCCGCTCTGGAGCACCGTGCCCTGCGAATCAACGATCTGCGAGGTGACGGACCATGTTGCGGTGTTGCCCTGATTGATGCTTGAGGGATTGACGGACATGGCACACGTGAGCCGAGACGTCTGCGCCTGCGGGCCGATGACGAGCGTCACCACATCCGCCGAAGATGCCCGCCGCGCGGGCGCATTGCAATCAAGCGTGTAATTCAATGCCGCGCCTTGGGCTCCGGTCGGAACGACTTGCAGGGTGTCCGTCGCAGATGAGAGTGGACCCGAAGAAATTCCCGCGCCGGAGAGCGTGCACTCGCCGGGATTGAAATTGGTATTCCACGAGAGCGTAACCGGCGTGCCGGAGGGCACGGTAATCGGCCCGTCAGAAGGGGCGCTCGAAGTTGCGACTTTGAGGTCCGCCTGCGGAGTAACGGTATAGACCACATCAACATTTGCCCTAGAAGGATTGACGGAAGCGGTCCCTGGGAAAGCGGTTGCAGCAACAACGATTTTCCCCCAATGATCACCTGCGTCAACGGGAGAGTGGACCGCAACGGTAAAATCAGCGGCAGTTCCAGGGCTTACTGATCCTGCTCCCTGACAGTCAATAGAAAGCCATGATGAGGATGGGAGAGAATAACAATTCGCAAAAAATCGGCTCCCTATGCTCCCATTGTTCACAATAAAACCACTTGCCTGGGTTTGCGCTTCATTCAAAAAAATAACTGCCGGGGAAACGGCGAGGGCGGCATGGGGAGGAGCGGGCGGAATAATTCTGATCCAAAAATCGTCTTCAAGGTGGGTGGAGCCGTAGTTGGACGTGAGACCGAACTGGTAACAGCCGGGAGGTGCGTTCGGATCCGCGGTCAAGGTATAAGTCGCAGTGCCCATGGCATTCTGCACATTGTTGTTTTTGAACTGCCGTTCGCAGATCTTTCCTCCGAAGGAGTTGCCCGGCCCTGCGTCATTCTGCCCGGGTTGTGCAGTACACGTAAAAGGGGTGCTCGTGGGGATATATCCCAATCCGGGGATGCCAAGCCCCATCGCGGGAAGGCCGGAGGGAAATCCCGGGCTGTAGTTGATAGTCCCCTGCGTAGCAACGCTCTGTCCGGGAGCAATGCCGTACCCGGGAGAACCGTTGCAGGTCTGGTCCGCGGGAGAACCGAAGGACGCGGTAACGTTGAAGAGCGACGCGGCATGGGCAAGCAAAAAAAGGCCAAAACAGCCGAAAATAAAAATAATCAAGGCGGCGGGAAAACGGTTCATAAGAAAATTATATCCCACGGCACGGCGGATTACAAAAACATTGTGCCCATAGCATAGCTATGGGCACACAATAAAGATTACTTTTGCTCCGGAGGATCAAGGGGAACCGCTTTGAACGATTCCCCCCGAACGAGCATCGGGACGACCGTAATGCCGAGAGGATTTTCCTGGTCCTTCTTCTTGACCACCCTCACGATTGCCGTGTCCGTAAACTCGCCGGAGCTCCCGATCGCGAATATCTCTCGGATAAACTTTGCCACCTGCCCCATGGGCGGAATGGTAACGGTGGTTTTGATGTTGAGATCACGCAAGGTGATCTCCACATCAAGCGGAACCGCATTGGGATTCCCCAACGCGACGCCGGTATCCGAGGGCACTTCGTTTTCGGGACGGAGCGACACTGCCGAGAATCTGGCCTCGACAATGGGAGTCATCGGTGTGATCTTCGCCTCCTGGATCACTTTGCCGTCGCGCTTTTCCCGAATAAGAAGCGCAACCTCCACGCACACCCCTTGCCCGGTGCTGTTCTCCGCGTTGAGATCCGGCTCGATCTCAAAGCGGACAAGTCCTGTCCGCAGGGCCCCGGGAAGGAAAAATGTCACTTCGTAGACATAATCCTCCGGTATCCAAAATACGATGGAGGGGAGACGGCTCATAACGCCCAACGATCCTTCCGTCGGATCGAGCTGTGGAGACCGGACCGGAAACCTTTCCCCCTTCGCATCCCACCAGTACGCCCTGACCCGGGAGTATAAATCACATTTGTTCTTTTCTGCAAATGTAAATTCATACCCGTCGAGCGTGCGACCCTGACTGTCAACGCGGTCGCTCCCTCCGACGACGAAATACGCCCAAAACACCCGGGCTCCGTCGAAGATTGGAGGAACGTCCGGCACAGGCGATTGCTGTGCCAGAATTGCGACGGGCGCCGCTACATAGAGCAGGGCCACTGCAAAAAAGACACGAACAATCGTCTTCATAAAACCTCCAAGGGTTTTTATTTTCAGTTGTAATAGTGGCGCACCATGCGACACTTTCTACTTAATAGTATATACCTAAAAATGCAGAAAAGTCAATCCCCTTGTGCACAATATGGGGAAAAGGGGTATGCCCAAAAAACCCTTGAAAATAAAGGAGCTTTTGCTTAACAAATCTATTTGAAGAGTTACTTCACCGGACGCGCAGTCACAAAGCTCAAGTCCACAAAAGAAGTGCCGGGAACGACGCCGCGCGAGATATTGACAGTGAGAACGCCATTCGCATTTTTTGCAAAAAGCGCCTTATGGGAAGGGTCTTGATCCCCCGCAGTGCCCAGAATCGTCCACCCGTGGCCCGGGTCGGTCAAATACATTTTGTAGAATGTGAAGTTCGAAGCAACGGACGCTTTGCTCAAAAACCCCCGCGTCGCCTGCACCCGGCCGTCAACCAGCTTCACGCTGAAATTTTTGGCGAGTTGCGCCCCCTGCTCGATCGGTATATCGAGCGGAAATTGTTCAGGAAAGGCGCCGGCCCCCACTTCGGTGATCGGAGATGGCGGATGCGAAACCGGCCGCGGCCGCGTGAATGCGAGATAGAAAAGCCCGCCTACCACGAGGATTGCAAAGATAATCAAAACCGCCCGCCACGTTTTCGATGAGTTCATCTCTTACAGTATAGCATACCAAGAACTCGCTTCAAAATACTTTCCACTTCATGTTCATTACGGTTAGTTGCTAAAGTGAGTAAATCCATGTACGCTAATGGCCAGAAAAGGTTATCTTGGTTTTTTGAAATAGCTCTTTAAATAACGAATGAATAATCCATTGAATTGAAAGGAGAAAGTTCTTGAGAGACACCATACTGGTTCTTACCAACACAGAGGATGGCAGCCATACCGACGTAGTAATCTCAAAACTTCTTAGCCAGGGAGAGAGGGTTTTCAGATTCGATTCCGACAAGTTCTCAGCAGGAGAAGCCACCATTACGTTTTCATCTTCTTCGGACGATTTCGGAAAACTGACAATTGCCTGTGGCGGTGATTCGGTTCGGAGCGAAGAGATAAAGAGTGTTTGGTATCGCAGACCAAATCACTTCAATCTCTCAATCCGCGACCAGGTACAAAAAGATTACGCCGAGAAAGAAATACGCTCGTTTTTGGAAGGCGCTTGGTCACTTCTCGAGTTCGAGGAACGAGTGTTCTTTCTAAGTAAGCCTAGTTCGATTGAAAAAGCGCGCAAGAAGTTGTTGCAATTGAAATTGGCGTTGACATACGGCATGCGCATTCCGAGAACCGTCATCACTAATAATCCGGAAGAAGTGATGGCATTTTACGAGTCTTGTCGAAGTGGAATGATCTTCAAAGCTGTCAATCATGAATTTTTGAATTACGGCGAGAAGTCATATAACATTCCGACGACGCTTGTTACCGAAGAGCATCTCAAAAACCTCCATCTCATCAGGCGAGCTCCGGCCATTTTCCAGGAACTTGTTCCCAAAAAATACGAGCTTAGGGTAACAGTGGTGGGCAATAAAGTGTTCCCGGTGCAGATCGACTCCCAGAAAAATCCGCTGACAGTTGTCGATTGGAGAAATCCTTTTTACATCGACAAGTTAAACTATGAGGAGGCGGTCATCGACTCGCACACGGAACGCTTTTGCTTAGAAATGCTTCGAACGCTAGACCTCAAGTTTGGAGCGTTTGACTTCATCGTCGACAAAACAGACAGCCTGTATTTTTTGGAAGTCAATCCGAACGGACAGTGGTATTGGCTGGAAAATCTTACGGGTGTATTGATTTCTGATGCTATCGCGAGTATGCTGAAAAACGGTACAGAAAGGAGGTGAGTCGCCATGGCACCGGAAGTTTTCGCAGCGATATGCGCGGTGGAATCTCCACAACAGGAGTCTGCCGTTCGTGGTAGCTGGTCTACTGGTCAGGGCACCGGCAGCGATCCGGACGACTAATCTATCCAAACCTAAGGGAATAAGCACGACTTATTCCCTTAACTCATTTTATAAGCTGTAAAATACAAATAAATGGATAAAATTCTTGCAAAAAAAATTAATCGAATGGCAAGAAACGACCAGAGGATGCGAAAATCCTTTGAGAAAACGGATGTTTGGAACGCGCATATTGATAAGAAAAACACTGCTGAGCTGAAGAAGATAATAAAGCAATATGGGTGGCCGACGATACCACTCGTAGGAAAAAAAGCGAGTTTTAATGCGTGGCTTATTGCACAACATGCAGATCACGATAGAAATTTTCAGGAAAACGTTTTAAGGTTATTGACCAAGATAGATAAAAAGCAGAAAGAAGCTATTGATAGGACGCGTATAGCATATCTTACCGATAGGCTACTTGTGGCAAAAAAGAAGCCGCAGGTTTTCGGGACACAGTTTTATTTTGATAAAAACAGAAAGCTAAAGTTGTACCCCCCTAAAAAGGGGCACGGTAGTAGTATTAATGCGCTTCGGAAAGAGTATGGTCTGCCAACGTTAGAATTTCATCTCAAGGAGGCGAAAAAATACAATGCTTCGAAGAAAAATAGCGCTAGCCGTTGAGGTACCCCATGTTTCACGCTTCACGGCCTCCAATTGAAGAAATGGTCTTCGAGATTGATTTCGGAACTTCCCCCGCCGCGGCTTGTCCAAGACACGACGGAGTTGACCGCCATCTCGTCGGGCCCCACGAGGGTAACGAAAATCTTCCTCACATACGAAGTGTCCCGCGAGCCCTCGTAGCTGTAGAGGTTCGTTGCGGGATCGAACGAGAGAAACCGGCCCTGGGAGGGAGTGAGCGAGCGTGAATCGTATGCCACCTCATAGACGCCATCCCTGAATCCGTTGTTCCAGGCATTGTGCTGGAGCACGTTCGCGTCGATCATATTCTTCACCGTTTCGATGCCCTCCGCCGCGAGATAGGACGCCACGTAGTTGTCCGCCACCACGCGGTTCACGGAGAGCGACCGCGCGAGGAGCGCCAAGAGGCCCAAGAATCCCACGGTAAGGACGCCCCCCGCGATGATCGCCTCGAGGAGGGCTTGCCCCCGACGACCTCGTCTCTCGTATCCCGTATCCCGTATCATAATGCACACTCAATATACCTTAACGCAACGCATACTTCCCATTTCATGATTGATGATACGTGATACGCGATATGTGATATGTGATATGTGACTAGAAACTGATCTGCCCTGCGGGGCTCACCTGCACGCTCGTGTGCCCGGCGCCGTCTTGCGTCGTGAGATAGATTTTTCCGGTTCCCGCCTGGAGCAGCGCGCCTCCGCTCCACACAAACGTCTTCGGGTCCGGAGGAACGAAGAGCACCTCACTCATTACGTTTTGGCCGTCCTCAAACGCAAGAGGCGCCGGAAGCAGGTAGCGGTTAAGAGAGCGATAATGGGCCGCGTCCTCGGGATCGATGAAGGGGATTTGGCTGCAATCGGCAGCCGTGTAGGTAAAGAGTTCGTAGGCGCGGGCGCTCCGGTCAACATGCACGCCGTAGCCGCAAGGGGGCGCGGACGCGCCGTACGTCGAGAGCGCAAGCGATTTCGCCCGCACGATAACCTGCGTGAGCTTTGCCCGCTCGACAGAAAGCGCGGTCTGCGCACGTGTGCCTGAACTGTAGATGATGACAAAACTCGAAAGGAGCGCGGTCACCGTGATGCTCACGAGAAGCTCGATCAGAGTGAAACCACTCTTGCGAGTAAGTAGAAGGTTTACTTTGCTCATCTTTTTATTTCATTATAACAAGGATCATTGACTAGCGTCTTAAACGTTCGTCATGACGCTACTCCTTACTACCTACTACCTGACTTACGGCAACGGGAACAGCTTAAAGTAGGCGCCGAGAATATCGTAGCCGAAAAAGAAAATGAGTCCTGCCCCGAGCGCAAGAAAGGGCCCGAAGGGAAGCAAGCTCTTCAACCCTTTTCCGCGAAAGACGATCTGCACGAACCCGACGACGGATCCCACGACAAACGCAAGCACCACGAGAAAGACTATGTCCGGCCACCCGAAGACCGCCCCGAGGGAGGCAGCGAGCTTCACGTCCCCCATTCCCATGCCGCGCCCGCGCGTGAGGATCACGAGCGATCCAAAAAAGAAAAGGCCAAAGAGCAGGCCCGCCGCGTGGTTCCCCCAAATGTTCCCCCGCAGGCCGAAGAGTGCCGCATAGGAACCCACGAATGATCCGCTCGTAAGGCCGAACCCTCCCGCGGTAAGAGCGATAACGAGAATGCCGGCGGCAACAAGGAGCACATTCAGTTCGTCGGGAATGATGCGCAGGCGGAGGTCGATGAGCGAAATAAGAAGGAGAAAGAGAAATACGAGGATCCAAAGTGCGGCAAGGACTGCGAATGCCGCGGTGCCGAGAGGGGAAAAAAAGGAAAGCAGATGGGCGCCGAGGGACTTCGGCACGAAGACGAAGAGTAGCCCCGCCACGATCTCCACGAAGGGGCACCACAGCGGGATCGGAGTTCTGCATCCGCGGCAGCGGCCCCCCTGGAGCACGAAGCTCACGAGAGGAATAAGCTCCCCTGCGCCCAGTATTTTTTTGCAGGACGCGCAACGGGAACGGCCGCCGAGGCGTTTCAGGTCAAACAGGGATCGCTCGGGGTCATATCGATCGGCCACCACACCGAGAAAACTTCCTGACGCCGCTCCCAGCACGAAGAGAATGATGTCCATCCCTGTGAACGACTAAAACTGAATGCAGTAGACGGGATCGTCGCAAGAGAAACCGGTGCTGAATTTCAGGTCCGCGTTATCCGCGTCGTCGCCGTTCGTGAGCGAGGAATTGTTCCCGTCTTCGAGCTGCGCGCCGATGACATAACTCGAACCGTTCAGGCTTGCGGCATAGAAGTAATTCCTCCCGCTCGTCGGGTCGTTCGGCACCTTATTGACCCCGATATTGCTTCCGGCAAGAGCGGCGGCAAGCGCCGTCCAGTCGCCCGCGCTGCCGGCAAATGCGCTACAGGGCGTTCCGGGCTGCGCGTTCCCCGGATAATAGCCGCACTTTGAAAAATAGAGCTCAAGGCCGTTCTGCACTTGCCGTAAATCGGAAAGGCGGCGGGAGTCGCGGGCTCCGCGCTGGATGGACGGCAGTCCCACGAGAATTGCGGAGGAAAGAATCACAATCACCACAATCACGATGAGCATTTCGATGAGGGTGAAGCCCGCTACCTCTCTTGCAAAACGAAGAAATTGTTTCTGCATGGCTATTGTTCCTTTTTGTAATTCTCCCCTACTGTATCGTCGCTGTCAATTTATAGAGGGGGAGAAGCACCGAAGCGAAGAGGAGCCCGACCAAGGTGCCAATGCCGATCATCAAAACCGGCTGGAGGATCTCCACGAGGTTCGTGACCACGGCATCCGCCTCGCGCCCGTAGAAGACCGCGATGCGGCTCATCACCTGGTCAAGCTCTCCCGTTTCCTCTCCGACCGCGATGAGCTGGGAGACGAACGCGGGGAAATACTCCGGACGCTTGGCAATGGATTCGGAAAGCGGCATGCCGCCGCGCACGTCCTCGGAAATGTCGCGGAGCACGTCCCGATAGAGCACGTTGTCCACGGTCTGCCCCACGATCTCCATCGCCTGCGGCACGGGGATGCCGCCGTTCAAGAGCGTGGAAGCGGCGTTCGCGAAACGGGTGATGGTGATGGGAAGAAAGATGCGCGAGGCGAGCGGGAGGCGGATCTTGAGGTCGTCGATGAATGCCCTTCCCTCCGGCGTGCGGAGATAATCCGCAATGACCGTAAGCAGGACCAGCCCCACGAGCAGCACAAGGATCCAGAACCGCGTGATGAACTCCCCGAGAAAAATGAATATCTGGCTGAAGAGGGGCAGCGCCACTCCCGCTTGCTCGAACACGGGCTTGATCTGCGGGAACACGAACGCGACCATGATGAACGCGACGACAAGGAACATCGAAACGATGATCCCGGGATAAATGAGCGCCGAGCGCGCCCTGGAGCGGAGCACTTCTTCCCGCTCGATGTAGTCGGCGAGGAATCCCGCAATGTGATCGAGGTTCCCCGTCACTTCCGCGGAACGGACCATGCTCACGAAGAACGGCGAGAAGATGGCGCCCTGACGCTCAAGAGCCTGCGAGAACGAAAGCCCGGCATTCACGTCGTCGGCGATGCGCCCCGCCGCTTCCCGGAGGTTGGGATGGGCCGTTTCGCGCTCCAAGACCGCAAGCGTTTTCCCGAGGGAGAGCCGCGCGCCCAAGAGCATCGCAAGCGTGCGGCTGAAGACCACCATGTCCTTCCCGCGGATGCCGGTGAAGTAGTCGGCGAGGCGGTCATACCACCGCACCTTCTCGGCTTCCTCGACGCTTAAAATGAAAAGGTTGTGGCCCGCGAGCACCGTCACGGCGGAATCGCGGTTCGCCGCTTCGACGTAGCCGACTTGCAGCTCGCCCTCGCGCGTTTTTGCCTGGTACTTGTATTTCATTGTACGTCGCTAATATTCACGAATATCAGCACGGATGACACGAATGCGTATTAGTGATAATTAGTGAAAACATTCGTGCATATTCGTGATACTACACTTTTTCCAACAGTATCCTCAGCTCCGCGGGATTCATCGAGTAGAGCTCCGCGTTCTCGAGGAGCACTTCTTTGTTCTTCACGAGCATGGCCATCGAGCGGTTCAAGCTCACCATTCCCTCCTGCAGGCTCGTTTCAATCACGAGGTCGATCTGGTAGACCTTCCGCTCGCGGATCAAATTGCGGATGGCGGGATTCACCA
>OBEQ012801636.1_pt1 | contig 13403 bp, 12 predicted proteins | sample 1670901 | NCBI WGS metagenome assembly OBEQ01 (sample SAMEA104232315, study PRJEB22302) | groundwater metagenome | biome: forest; feature: aquifer; material: groundwater | place: USA | collected 2011-08-07 | depth 5.4 m
ACCCCGAAGACGACGATTAATCGTCCAACGAGACATTCTAGGTAGAATTGAGAATTCCGTCCCCCCGACTGCATAGGGGATTAGTATCACGACTTCTCTTTGTCTATCTGCTGGCGAAGCTCCGCCAGTAGACCGAAATAACTAACCAAGACATTGGCTATCTCTTCTGCTTCCGCATAAGTGATGTCCTTCTCGTAGTCCTCTTTGATTATCTGCTGGAGCTCGGCAATCTTTTCTTTTGAGAGATGCGCCACAGTGAGTTCTTATCTTCCTGGCCAGTTTGCAGGAGGGTACGCCCAGCCGAGATAGCTCTTCCCTGTATTTGGATATTTGTTGTACCCATCCATGACCTCTGTTATATCGGCAAGAGAACTTACCCTAATACCATTTTCCTTTGTTTTGGGATTTACTCCCGTATGAATTACTTTGTCGCCTTCCACACAGATACCGATGTGCCCGAATTTCTCCCACGGCCAAAAGACGAGAGCTCCTCGCGGAATGTTTTTGTCTGTCTTCATCTCTCCTTTTTGTTTAAGCGCGAGATACATATCATTGGCCTTTTCGTATTCTCCTGAAGGTCCTCTATAAGCGGAGCGCACGAAACGCAGGCAGTAGAAATTCCAGACAGCATGACCGTCCTTGAGATTCCCTATTTTCTTGTCATCAGCGTCAGGACCAGGGTTCGGGGTGGTACAAGGAGAGGATCCAGGACTTATTGCGTTATATTTGCATCCCGAGGTACTGCAGGACTGTATATATTTTCCGACTTGAGCATTTGCCCACTTCAACGTATTCTCAATTTTATTTTCATTCATATGTTTAATACCAACTAATAAGGCACATCGGATAGCGATATGCTCGGCAACCAATTCAGAGAGGCATCTCTCTTTTGTTAGCGACGAGTCCTTTTTATTTTGTGCCAATACACCAACTTCGGATGCCGCACGGCGAAGCGTCTTGTAACGATTCGGCCGTTGTCGGCTCTTTTTGGGAGTTTGTTCATTTTCGTTTTATTCTTATCCGTCCACAGACAACTTCTTTCAATCTTTCACGCGTAAGACTGCGCTGTTAATCTCGCCTGTGTGCATACCTTCACTGCGACTGTATGAGTGATATGCAGATTAAGAGAGACAAACAAAACCACCGTATAGGCAGGGACATGTGGTTTCAAAAGAGTTTAACCTCTTGAGAAAACCCACACTCACAATTTCTTGTGAGGGCAACGTGAGATTTCTCCCACATGTGCCCACCTATAAAGTGGTTCGGCTAACCTTTCGGTTACCCCTGCCGTCTCTGTTGCCAAGAGACGATATTAAATTAACAATTTACTTTTCTAGTCGCTACTTATTATAGCAAAAACAGGATGGGAAATGCACTGTGGATAACTTTTTTAGAATAAGTACCCCATCTTTTTGAGAGAACAGAGGAGTGTATAGGCACAGAGCCATAAATATGGTAGATTTTGATTGACTATTTATTAAATGAAATGGCGCAGACAAACATAAAAGTGAGTGAGTTGGTAGATAAGGTTCAACGAGGAGAACTTACCTTGCCAGAAATGCAACGCCGATACGTTTGGCCTGCTACGCGGGTTCGTGATCTCCTAGATTCTCTGTACCGCGGGTATCCTTCCGGTACTATCCTCGTGTGGGAAACGGACGAAGAGATGCCTGTGCGGGAGTTAGCCGTTAGAGCCACGCGTCCCCCGACAACTTCCCAAAAACTACTTCTCCTTGATGGCCAGCAAAGAGTAACCTCGCTCTCTGCCATTTTAAGTGGTCAACCTGTGCATGTGAGGAGCAAGAATCGCCAAAAGACCATCGACATTCTCTTTAATCTCGAACACCCCGAAGGCCCCCCGATAGACATCACTGAAGTGGACGATTTGGATTTTACGGCTGATGTTGAGGACGTGGAAGACGAAGAGACGGCAGAAAGGGACATACAGGCAGAAATGCGCAAGCGTACTTTTGTCGTAGCTAGTGGTTCTCTCAAGAATGACCCGATTTGGGTTCCTGTATCGGAGATTTTCAAAAAAGACCCGAGTGAAATACTACAAAACACTGGCATCACATCCCTGACTGACCCTCGCTACAAAAAATACTCCGAGAGGCTGGCCAAAACAAGGAACATAAGGGACTACCTCTATAATGTAGAGATTCTTCCCGCGACCATGTCGTATGAAGAAGTCACAGAGATTTTCGTACGCGTCAATTCTCTCGGTATTAAATTACGTGGCACCGATTTGGCGATGGCTCAGATTACCTCCAAATGGAAGGGTTTTATGGACAAGGTTGAGGGGTTAGCGGCAGAGTTTGATCATGACGAGGACTATGTACTGGAGACTGGCCTCCCTGTTCGTCTTATGACTATTTTTGCCACAAAGCAGAGCAGATTTAAGACGATAGGAAAGGTAGGGAGAGAAAGATTGGAAAAGGCATGGGGGCAAGCAATTGAAGGCCTACGTTTTGCCATTAATTTTATTAGGACAAATGCGGGGATAGACAATTTATCCTATCTCTCTTCGCCGTTCCTTCTCGTTCCCGTCGCTGTTTATTGGATTCTGAAAGATGGTCAATCTCTCACATCAGAAGAAGAGAAGAAGTTGCTTCGGTGGTTGTATTTTGCTCACATGCGAGGTCATTACAGTATGGGGTCCTCTGAATCAATTCTTGACGCAGATCTCGGAATCCTCTTCAGGAATAAGGGACTAGACGACCTCATCAACCAACTCTACCTGCATGTCAAGAAGTTTGATGTTGATTATGACGACTTAATGAAACGAGGCAGACGAAGTCCATTTTTCTCAATGCTCTATTTCGTGTTCAAGCACAATGGAGTTAAGGACTGGTGGTCTGGATTGAAACTGTCAGACAAACACACAGGGAGTGCGCACACGATTCAATATCACCACATCTTCCCGAAATCTCTCCTTAAGGACTATGAAAAGAAAGAAATCAATGAGATTGCTAACATGGCTTTCATCGGTGGTAAGGCCAACAGACATATAACAAACAAAGAGCCAAAGGACTATATGGAAAAGATTATAAAGGAACAGAAAGAAGAGGCCCTAACCTCGCATCTTATTCCGACCGACAGAGAAATGTGGGAGATTCCAAATTACAGGAAGTTTCTGTCGATTCGCAGACAAGCCATCGCAGAAGAGATAAACAAGTTTATGAAAAAGTTTGAATGATTTATGTCAGATATTTCTAAAATAATTAAAACTAGAAAAAGAGTCGCGGACCACGGCGAGGTTTACACCGCTGAGCGAGAAGTGAATGCCATGCTGAAACTTGTTCAGCAAGAAACCGAACGAATTGACTCGCGCTTCCTTGAGCCAGCATGTGGTACTGGTAACTTCCTCGCGCCTATCTATGAGAAGAAGCTCGAGATTATTAAGAAGCGCTACGGTAGGAGCCAGTTGGAATTCGAAAGGTATGCAGTAGTGGCGACAGGGTCACTCTATGGTATCGACATCTTGCAGGACAACGTTAAACTCTGCCGAGAGAGGCTCTTCACGATATTTGATGTACTCTATACTTCTCTATACAAGAAAAAGGGTAACGGTATTGTGCGTAATGTCGTTCAACTTATTCTGAAAAAAAATATCTTATGGGGTGATGCCCTTTCTCTTAAAACAGTGACTAGGCGACCGACACCCATTATATTCTCTGAGTGGTCCTTGGTGCGCGGCAGCATGATAAAGAGGCGCGACTTTTCTTTTGAGGAGCTTATGCCCGGCAACAACGGCAATACGAATTTATTTCGGCAAGCAGAAATATCCGACCTTGGCACACCAGCGTTTATCCCGAGTCCTGTTCAGGAATATCCCTTGACCCATTTCTTATCACTCGTATGAAGACACAAACAAACTACAACCCGGATGTATTGTCATGCCTCGCCAACCTCAGTAACGACGAGGTCTTTACGCCGCCCAGTTTGGTGAATCAAATACTCGATACATTGCCGCGCGATCTCTGGAGGAATAAAGACGCAAAGTTCCTTGACCCTGTTAGCAAATCCGGTGTGTTCCTCCGCGAGATTGTCCGTCGCCTCGTTGAGGGACTTGAGGATGAGATACCAAACTTGCAGGAGCGCATAGACCATATCTACCAGCATCAGCTCTACGGTATTGCCATCACCGAGCTCACGGCGCTTCTGGCACGTCGCAGTCTCTACTGCTCAAAGACAGCAAACGGCAAGTACGCGATTGGACGCGTCTTCAAAAACGAACAAGGCAATGTCATTTTTAATCGTACACAGCACAAATGGGAGGGCGATAGGTGCGTGTACTGCAACGCCAACAAGTCGGAGTACGACCGCGGCGATTTATTAGAAACTCATGCGTATGAGTTCATTCATACCGATGAGCCTGGTAAACTATTTAATAATATGAAATTTGATGTAATTGTCGGAAACCCCCCATATCAGTTGAGTGATGCTGGTGCCTTTGCTAGCGCCTCGCCTTTGTATCATAAGTTTGTTGAGCAGGCGAAAAAACTCAATCCACGTTACATGATAATGATTATTCCTGCACGTTGGTACTCTGGCGGTAAGGGATTGGACCAATTCAGAAATGACATGTTGCTTGACGATAGAATTCGGGTACTGCATGATTTTCCGATTGGCGCAGATTGTTTCCCTGGCACCCGAATCGCGGGCGGCGTCTGCTATTTTCTCTGGAATCGAGATAGCAGAGGGCTTTGCCGTGTCTTTTCGCACAAGGGAGATCAGATTACTTCTGAGACGGAACGCTCTCTACTTGAGAATGGTAGTGACACATTCATTCGAATAAACGAGGCTGTTCCGATTTTAAGAAAAGTTTTATCCAAAAAAGAAAGCTCATTCTCCGAAATAGTATCTCCCCGAAAGCCGTATGGCTTGAGTTCTGACTTTCTGAAAGATCCAAAAAAGTATGACTTCCCAAGTGTTTCCCAGAATCCGTTAGAGGGCGGCATTACTATACATGGAACTGTGAGTTATAAGACAGTTAAAAGATACGCGCCGAAAACATATCCGATAGTTTCGGGGCGAGAGCATATTGGTATGTATAAGGTTTTCGTGTCACAAGTACTTGATAGTGGATTTGATATAACAAAGGAGCGACTTAAGCCCTTCTTAGGAAGGCCGAGTGAAATATGTACCGAAACATTTTTGCGTGTAGGGTCCTTCAGGAGCAAAAGAGGGGCAAAAAACGTGATGTCATACATGAATACTAAGTTTTTCCACTTACTAATGTTCTTGAAAAAAGTTAGCCATCATGTTACCGCCAAGGTATATGACTATGTTCCCATGCAGGATTTCAGTGAAGAATGGACAGATGCAAAACTCTATAAAAAGTACAAACTTACTAGTGAGGAAGTTGCTTTCATTGAATCTCTGATTCGCCCCATGGATATATGAGTAACTTCTTTCCTCAAAGACCAGAGGCGGATCCTATCATCTACGCCTACGAAGATACCAACCCTCAATACAAAGGGCTTTTGAAGGTGGGCTTCACTACCAACAGTGCGCAAGACCGCGTCGCACAGCAGTACCCGACACTTCGCCCGGGTCCTTCGCCATACCGTATCGTCTTTGAGGAAAGCGCTATGCGCAACGACGGCACCAGCTTTACCGACCACGAGGTGCATCGCTATCTGCGAAAGAAAAAGATCCATAATCCCGAGCGAGAGTGGTTTAAGTGCGGCGTGAGAGATGTGCGTGCTGCAGTGCTTGCGCTAAAGGAACGCATTAAGAACGAGGATAATCGCACGCTTAACTTCGGTATGCGCCCCGAGCAGGCCTCGGCTGTACAAAAGACCATTGCGTATTTTGAAAGCTTCAAAAAAGAGAACGGCCGAAAAACGCCACACTTTTTGTGGAACGCAAAGATGCGCTTCGGCAAGACCTTTGCTACATACCAACTGGCCAAGAAGATGGGGTGGAAGAAGGTACTCGTGCTCACCTTCAAACCTGCTGTACATAGCGCATGGGACGAAGATTTACAGACACATATTGATTTCCATGGCTGGCAGTTTATTTCAAACAACGAGGAAACGCTGAATTATGAGGATGTAGACAAGAACAAGCCGTTTGTATGCTTCGGGTCATTCCAGGACTATTTGGGTAAAAACACATCAACCGGCGGCATTAAGACCAAGAACAAATGGGTACACGATACCAGGTGGGACTGCGTCGTTCTCGATGAGTATCACTACGGTGCATGGCGTGAGAACGCGAAAGATTTGTTTGCCGGTGAAGAAAAGGAAGTACAAGAGGAAGAGGAGGGCAAGGGTCTCGAATACTTTGATGAGAGCGAGATGCCGATAAGTACCGGTGCATACCTATATCTTTCCGGTACCCCTTTTCGTGCGATAGCGTCCGGCGAGTTCATTGAGGAGCAGATCTTCAACTGGACATATTCAGACGAACAGAGGGCAAAAGAAAACTGGAAGGGCGAACCGAATCCCTACGCTTCACTGCCGCGCATGGTGATGCTTACATATCAGCTCCCTGATTCCATACGCGAGATTGCCATGAAGGGCGAGTTCAATGAGTTTGACCTCAATCTTTTCTTTTCTGCTGATGGTAGGGGGAAGCGTGCTCATTTCAAATATGAGAATGAGGTGCAGAAATGGCTCGACCTAATCCGAGGCGCATTCGCCGAGACCACAATCGACAATCTGAAGATTGGCGCTAAGAAACCGCCTTTGCCGTTCTCGCACACGCGGCTTCTCAATGTACTCTCTCACACATTTTGGTTCCTGCCGAGTGTTGCGTCATGTCGCGCGATGGCCAATTTACTCAAACAGAAGCAGAACAAGTTTTATCACGATTACAAAGTGGTGGTTGCGGCAGGTACTGCCGCCGGTATTGGCGTAGCGGCACTCGAACCAGTCCAAGATGCGATGGAAGACCCACTACACTCAAAGACCATCACGCTTTCGTGCGGCAAACTTACAACAGGTGTTTCGGTAAAGCCGTGGACAGGTATCTTTATGCTCCGTAACTCTTCAAGCCCAGAGACCTACTTCCAGGCCGCATTTCGCGTGCAGACGCCGTGGACAGTACAGAACCCAGACAGCAAGTCCCCAAACAGAGAAGAAATCATTAAGCGTGAGTGCTACATCTTTGACTTCGCTCCAGATCGCGCACTTCGGCAGATCTCTGATTACAGCTGTCGATTGAATGTAAATGACTCTAACCCAGAGAAGAAGGTTGAGGAGTTCATACATTTTCTTCCAGTCCTTGCCTACGATGGAAGCGCAATGAAGCAGATTGATGCGGCTGGTATTTTAGATATGGCAATGAGCGGTACAACCGCTACGTTACTCGCGAGACGTTGGGAGAGTGCGTTGTTGGTAAATGTTGATAACAACACCCTGCAACGTCTTATGAATAATAAAAATGCGATGGATGCTCTGATGAGCATAGAAGGTTTTCGTAGCTTAAATACCGACATTGAAACAATCATCAATAAATCGGAAGCGGTACAGAAGACCAAGAAGGAAGCTAATGACAAGAATCTGACGGCCAAAGAAAAAAAAGAAATGAGTGAGGAGGAGAAAGAGTACAAAGGAATAAGAAAGCAGATTCAGGAGAAACTGATCAAATTTGCCACTCGTGTTCCAGTATTTATGTACCTTACCGACTACCGAGAGAGAAGCTTGAAGGACGTCATTACGCAGCTTGAGCCAGGCTTGTTCAAAAAAGTAACGGGCTTGATTGTGAAGGACTTTGAACTTCTTGTTAGCCTCGGAGTCTTCAATAGCGGACTCATGAACGACGCGGTATATAAATTTAAAAGGTACGAGGATGCAAGCTTACAGTACACCGGTATAAACAGACATGAGGGTGAGGATATCGGACTTTACGATACAGTCATTAGTGGCAAGGATTACAAACCCACCTTTGAAGATATATCCGAGATTGACTGAAATTTGCAAACAAAAAACCAAAGTCCGCGACTACGAAAAACAAATCGCGAAGATTTTTGATGAGATAAAAAAAGATATGATAAGCGAAGACCAAATCAACAGATGGGCTAATCCACCGAGTGATACAGAAAGCGAGAAATGCACCAGTGCGATATCTCAAATCATTGATGCGCTATGCGATCATTTTGGTAGCAAGATTTCTTTTATACGACAAGGATCCCACCACAACCGCACAAATACCCGTCTCGATAGTGATGTTGATATCGCTGTAATACATGAGGACTCCTACTACCCAGATATTACGAGTCTTACTGAGGCAGATAAACAACTTCATAATCGTTACAGATCTGATGCGAAATATGACTACTCTCAATTCAAGACAGATGTGTCCGTGGTGTTACAGAAAAAATTTGGCACCATCAATGTCGAGCGAAAAAATAAGTGTATTCGCGTGAAGGGTAGCGTTTCGCGCGTGAACGCCGATGTGGTGCCTACGTTCGAGCATCGACGTTTTAGCGCGTACAATGTGGTCTCGGCAACCGGCATCGGACTTCTAACGGACAAAGGCGAGCGTATAAATAGTTTCCCGGAGCAACACTACGAGAACGGTGTGAAGAAAAATGACAGAACAGGACGTGCATATAAATCGGTAGTGAGGATTTTCAAGAATGTGCGGAATGATCTTAAAGATAAGGGGTTGCTACGCGGCGGAGACATGCCCTCGTTCTTCATCGAGTGTCTTGTGTGGAATACGCCCGATGGCTATTTCAACGGGAAGCCATATCGAGAGGATGCGTTAGCAGTAGCAGATAAAATCTGGGAAGATATGCAAAGTACAGCAGTTGCCAACGAATATGCGGAGGTGTGCGATCTGCACTGGTTGTTTAAAGGAAGCCCACATCGTACCCACGAGCGAGCTAAGGATTTTGCATTGCAGGTATGGTCTCATATTAAAGAAACATGAAGGAAGCTAATCACAGCGACAAAAAAGATATTTTAATAGCTGCTCTTGAGGAACGGTACGAGGCTATACGCGTGATTCGTGAGCGCGTGCAGAGTATCGGTTTGTGGGCACTCGGCTTTATGCTCGCCGCTACGGGGTGGCTTGTGCAAAGCGATGTGTTCATTTCACCAAAGCAGAAACTTTTCTATACTGTAGCTCTTGGCGTAGCATTTTTGGCTTTACGCTTCAAATATCTAGATGATTTGCAAAAAGGCTTCGCCGCACAACAGCGCGTCGCGGTTCGTCTTGAGAAGACACTAGGTCTTTACACATCTGGAGTATTCGACGAATCAGGAGAATCGATTTATCCGCAGAAGTGGGAGCAAGCTGGGAACGATAATGGCGACGGCAAATTTTTCACGAGTACATACCTACTCCTATACATTGGTATTGCCATATTAGCGTTGGCAATACTGCTTCAGCCAAACCATGCAATCTACTTCTCTTGGTGAAGATAACACAAATGAAAACTAACTGGCCAACAAAATTTATATTACGAATGTGATATTTGGATTACATATGGAGAAAACGGCCAGGTGAAGTTACTATAATCACACTATGTTCATATCAAAGAAGATTCTCTATACAGTCGGCGCGATAGCGATTCTCGCTATCGGCATCTTCGTCGGCTCATCATTCGGAAACGGGAAGGTAAGTCCCCCGCCAGAGCAGACCGCTGGAGTCGGCAAGATAGACACATCAGCAGTTATAGAGGCAACGAGTACAGACACAGAATCGCAGCCGAGTGAGTTGGTGAAGGTAACTCGTGTCGTGGATGGAGATACGATTGATGTGGAGATAGCAGGCAAGATAGAGCGGGTGCGCTATATTGGCATTGATACACCGGAGACCGTTGACCCGCGCAAGCCCGTGCAGTGCTTCGGGGTAGAAGCGTCAAAGAAGAATAAAGAACTGGTGGAGGGTAAGATGGTGCGGCTTGAGAAAGATATTACCGACCGCGACCGCTACAAACGACTGCCCCGCTATATTTGGCTCGGCGATACACTGATCAATCAAACGCTCGTAGAACAAGGATTCGCCACATCCTATTCATACCCGCCCGACATTAAGTATCAAGACAAGTTCGTGGCCGCTGAAAAGAAAGCACGGGAAGATAAACTCGGACTTTGGACCGCCTGCGCTTCGGCAACCGTTCCAGTAACGGCAATAACGCCATCGGCAACTATACAGGCATCTACCGCTAACCCCTCCTGCACCATCAAGGGCAACATTAGTGCATCGGGGGAAAAGATATACCATCTCCAAGGATGCGGCTCGTATTCCAAGACAACGATTGATGAAAGCCGCAGCGAACGATGGTTCTGCTCGGAGCAAGAGGCACAATCTGCGGGGTGGCGTAGGGCCTTAAACTGCCCGTAGCCGCCCAGAGACGGGCGCGGGGACAGGTCCCTGTGGCGATAAATCGGGGGGATATAGACCTCAAAGGGGTAGCGCCTTCGTCGAAATCCTCGGGCTTTAGACAAACTATGGAGATTGCTCCGATGTTTGTATGGCCTCCATAAGCCCGCGGGCATCATCTACCACACTTTGCAACCCCGCACGGCCACATTTTCGCAAAAAGCGTTGGAATTCTTGTGAATATTTACCTCGATAAATTGGCGTTTGAATATTCATTCGTTGTAGCGACAACGTATTCGCTCGAAGGGCGCGGTATTGTGCCTGTCCATGGACGGTATTTCGGTTGAATGTGGTTAATCTATAGCGGAGGCGGTGACATGTCCTGCAACGGATCTCCTTGCCGTTGGGAAGTAAATACAGCTTATGCACTCGTTTTTCGCATCCAGGACAGAGAAAATACACGCGATAGAAGTACATCGTCTCGAATTCCTCCAAAACCACCCTTTGTGGCTCGCTGTTTTGAACGGCGATGTACAGGCACCATTCGTCTCCTTCCGTATCGTGCCAATAATTAATATCCGTTCGCCGAAGGTCTATCGGACTCCCTATCTTTCTGATGCGCGTGAAATTACGGTCCACTATCGTGTATGTCAGAAAAAAGCAGTCCTCTACATATATCTCGCTCATAACCCCCATATTATCAAAGTCCCTTTTTTACTCGCAAAAGAGGACCTCTTCAAGCGGAATATTCAACTGCTCCGCAAACCACTCACGGGCGGTCTCTTGATCGCCGACCGCGTCAATCAGCCCATTCTGAAGGGCAAGAGCGCCAGGCATTGACGAGCCGTCAGCAATCTTCGCCACCTTCTCAATCGGCAGATTTCGGTTCTCGGCAACTTCCTTCACAAACTGCTCGTGCAATATCTTTAAGTCGCGCTCAATCAGCAGTCGCTCGGCATAGGTAAGAGGTTTGTCCGGGTCGCCATAGTCCTTGAAGGGTGCAGAAGCGAGAGGGACATAGCGCAGTCCTTCTTTCGCATTCTTTGCGGTATTCTCCAGATACGACATGGTGACACCTATCCCGCCGACATTAGAAAAAGGCGAAGCAATTATCGTCTTTGCCCCTGTGGCAGCGAGATACGCGGCAGAGACCCCCGTCTCTCGGACAAGTGCTGCAACGGGCAGCGTGGAACGTCTAAACCCGTCTGCCATGATTTCAGAAGCAACTGGCGAACCGCCTTGAGAATCAATACGAACGAGAATGCCACGAACATCGGGTTCTCGTTCCGCCAGACGAAGCATATTGAGTATGTGGTCGGCACTTGTGGACGGCGCGGGAGCATTTCCGCTCCCATCCTCATCCGCTCCTGCGTAGGGAATGATTGCCCCGATTATCGGCAGGACGGCGATATTGCAGGAGCCGTCGCTGATTCTCCTGTTTCCGTCATAACCCGACCATTCGTCGTGCCAAGACCCCCACATATTCAGTCCTATCGAGAATACAAATAGGGCGGCAACAGCCCACGGGGTAATCTTCACAATCTCCTGAAAGAATGATTTCATATGCGGATTATATACTATCGTCTTTTCTCATAATATTGACGCCATCTACTGCTTGGCGTTAGGTCATGACATTTTTTGCATAGTACCACACAGTTCTTTCTATCCCACAGGGCGGGGCATTTCTGCGCCTCTCTGATATGTTGTATACTGTTTTCCCGTAAGATTGAGTCAAATGACTGAAGATGATGCATCTCTAAATGCATTGTCTTTTCACACCATTCGAAATTATGATTTTTAAGGAAACACTTGTTACCGTCTCTTGTAAATACGGCATTCCTTAAATCGCGATATTCGGGCATAGCTTCAATTTCTTTGCGTAGTAGTTGGCGTTGCTGATATAAAATCTGCTTTTCTTCTCTTTTTCGCTTCATCTCACGAATGCTTTCCTCTAATGCACTCCTTTCTTCTTCCTCCCGTTGCTTATGCCTGACTCTCGCTCTTTCTGATCGCTCTGGTTCGGTTATCTGGAAATATCCATATAAAAAGAAACATCCCATGGCGATTCCTAAGACATATATCAATTTTGTATCGTCCGCCCATATCAAACCTCCCACTCCAAGCAATATGCATAACCAACCCATAAAGAGAATCAATCCACGAGAATCGTTGCCGTAAGAATATGTCTGAGGAGATTCCTCTGCTTTTTTATCTACCACTTCTTTCACTATCCTTTGCGAACCTCTCCTTTCAGTCTCCTCCTTCAAATACGCATCTACTTTTTCTTTAAGTTCTTTAAGTTGCTCACGCTCGCATTCCTCTCTAGCAATCTTCTCGCCTCCTCTTTTCTTCACACTGATAGTTTCGTTTCGTTTTAGTTCTTTTTCATTGATACATTCCTGACACGTCATAGACGCAAGGAAGTACTGTAACTTACTGGGCGGTAATTCTTTTTGGCACTCTTGGTTTGAGCATTTCATAATTCATGTAATCCAATAATTCGCTGGCGGCAGTAGGTTCAGTATGCTGTCCTCAGAAATTTTGCCCTTATATTCGGGCTATGATTTTAACGAGATGTGCGTTACGGACAGTTCGCTGGTCTTTCAACCTGCCTATTCCGCAATTTTATAAAAGTGTTTTAACACCCCTGCACAGTGCTGTCTCTGAGTGTAATAGACATAAATGCTCTGCAGAGTTATTTATGCCGACTCCTTGCCTACTGCTGTCAGTGAACTATCCAAACAAAAACCAGCCGATAATGGCTGGCGTGAGAAGTCCATAAACACTGAACCCTACGCCAGCAGAGCCTTGCGGCTCCATACCCCCTTTCGGAGATATACCCATGGAAGAGTGCTGAACGTAGGGTTCAGAATCTTCCATGGGGTTTAGAAGCCATGCCGATTGAAATAAATCAAACGGTTTAGGCTATGCCCTTACGGGCGGTATATGTAGTTGTCAAGTGAATACTACACCCCTTATCTGTTTTCGGGAAGTGCACGAAGAGTTCTAGATTTTTTAGAATTTTTTTGCTAGGTGCTCGTTTGAGCCGAGAGAAAAAGTGCAAGGAGTGACTCTTTCATCATCAGATGCCCAGACCTACAGTCCCTAACGACTACTCC
>OBEQ012965681.1_pt1 | contig 13402 bp, 12 predicted proteins | sample 1670901 | NCBI WGS metagenome assembly OBEQ01 (sample SAMEA104232315, study PRJEB22302) | groundwater metagenome | biome: forest; feature: aquifer; material: groundwater | place: USA | collected 2011-08-07 | depth 5.4 m
ATACCGTAAAACAGGAGAAATCGGAAACAGCGACCACCTTCTCTTCCCACTCCATGCCATTTCAGGCCTTATTCGATGTAGGATTCTGGCAGAAGAACATGGTTTCGGAAGATTCCCGCATATTCTGGCAATGTTTCTTGAGATACGACGGCGATTACAGAGTCGCGCCCTTATTCTATCCTGTATCCATGGATGCCAACGTCGCTTCAACCACAGGCCAAACATTAAAGAATGTCTACAAACAGCAAAGACGCTGGGCTTACGGAGCCGAGAATATTCCTTATTTCATGTTCGGATTTATGAAAAATAAAACCATTCCGCTTTTCAAAAAATGGTATTACGGATTCATGGTCATCGAGGGCAACCACTCCTGGGCGACGAATGCCTTGTTGATCTTTGTATTGGGTTGGCTGCCGATTCTCCTGGGCGGTCCGGCCTTCAACCGCACCCTTCTCTCTTTCAACCTTCCTTATTTGACCAGAATAATCATGACCCTTTCTATGTTCGGCCTGGTTTCTTCGGCTGTCTTGTCAATAATTCTCCTTCCGCCCAAGCCCCTCAAATACGGAAAATTTAAATATTTCTGGATGCTGATCCAGTGGATATTGTTTCCGGCAACTACGATATTCCTGGGTTCCGTCCCGGCCATAGAAGCCCAGACCCGCTTAATGCTCGGAAAGTATATGGGATTCTGGGTCACGCCTAAAAGTCGCTCCGCGTCTTCGTAATTTTCGTCACGGATTCCTCGCGGGGTAGTGTATCTGCTCACTCCTCCTTTTTCTGACCGCCCGGAGCCACCTCTGTCAGGCCTTGCGGGTTTCGCTTCGCTCACCCGTTCCTGACATCTCCGGCTCGGTTTCCCAGAAAAAGAGCGTCATTCGCAGACACTACCAGCCGCTCGTCATAGTGAGAAAATTACAAAGACACTCCGCTTGTTTTGCAAAAATCATAACTTTAGTTGACAAATATTCTAAGCATGCTAATATTGACTTAGTTTTTTGCAGGAGATTCGAAGTGGCAAAGAAAATAAAGATTACGAGCAAGGGGTATGCCGTTAAGGTGACAAGCAAGAGTTACCAAAAAGTAGATCCGCATATTCTTGCCGAAGCATTGGGAGCTGATGTCATGGAATCTTTAAATCTAAAGGGGTTGGAAGTTATATTTATTAGGCATCTTCATAAAAATCTAAACGGTCTAAGTCCCGGAGGCGCTATTTTCCCGTTTGAATGTCTTGCTGGTTATGACATGAAAAATGGCAAGATTGTTCTCACCGAAGATTATGAGGTTTGGAAAAATCTAAATTCCAACACATTTTTCTTTCGGAGTGCTGACAAGAATAGACCTATGATGTTCGTCCATAAAAGAATGCTAGTTTCAATAAGAGACCTTTCAAGTGATAAGGTTCTATACCAAAAATAACCGGCATAACGCCGGATTTTTATTGAGGAACTAGAATCCCAAACGTAAAGCTTCGCCACTGCCATTTTCTCACATCTGCACGATTGGTTGCTCTGGAAGGAGTGAGCTTGATATTTTCCTGGGAACCGAGTCCGGGGGATGCCGGAACGACCAGCACCACTTTTCAAAGAAAAGTGGTGCTGGTCGCATGGCCGGCAGGGGGATATACCCCCGGGCGGTCAGGAAAATGAGAGCTTACGACTATCCAGAGCCCAAGAGGAAGCCGTGAGAAAATGGGAGTGGTGGAGCCAGCTACTCAAAATGAGTGAGCCGCTGGAAGCTGTCCAGTTTTTCTTTGAGAAGAGGGTGAGTGCTTAGATTAGAATCTTCTTTAAGCAACAGCCGGGCCTCAAGCCGGGCTTTTTTAATTAGTTCCACATTGGCCAATGACGCCATAGCGAGGTCGGGGAGGCCGGACTGCTTAACTCCGAAAAATTCTCCCGGTCCGCGTATTGTCATATCTTTTTCCGCTAATTCAAACCCGTCGTCGCACTCAACCAAAGCCCTCAATCTCTGGTTTATATTTTTCTCGGCAGATGAAGTGAAAAGCAGGCAGTATGACTGATTTTCTCCCCGGCCGACTCGTCCCCGGAACTGATGGAGCTGGGCCAAACCGAACCTTTCGGAATTTTCTATCATCATAATTGTGGCGTTCTGAATATCTACCCCCACCTCAATAACCGAAGTTGAGACCAAAATTCCGTACTTCTTGTCTTTGAATTTCTCCATTATTTCGTTCTTCTCTTTTGGCTTCATTTTGCCATGGAGCATCGCTACTTTAAGATCGGGAAATATCTCTTCGGATAATTTCTTGTATTCATCTTCAACGGCTTTTACCTCGGCCCAAATCAGCTTCATCTGACTACCCACAACCAACGACTTACGATTAATGACTTTTTGATCTTGTTCTTGGTTTTTTGTCGTAGGTTGTGAGTTGTTTGTGGTTAGTTCTATTCGCGGACAAATAACAAAAACCTGCCGGCCAGAATTAACTTCGTTCCTGATAAATTTATAAGCCGCCTTTCTCTGGGAAGGAGCAACTACTTTTGTGATTATTTTTTGCCGATTTTTCGGTTTTTCTTTGATAATTGAAATATCCAGGTCGCCGTAGATGGTTAGGGCTAAAGTGCGGGGGATAGGGGTAGCGGTCATGGATAAGAGGTGGGGAACGAGTTTGGCTTCGCTATTTTTGACGAGTGCCGCTCGCTGGCTTACCCCGAATCGATGCTGTTCGTCTATGATTACAAACGCCAGATTTTTAAAATGAACATTTTTTTGGATCACGGCATGAGTGCCTATGATAATATCAACCTCACCTGCAGCGATTTTATTTTTTAATTCGGTCTTGTCTATTATTCTATTGTTGAATTTTGCCTCGGAGCCAGTCAGAAGACCAATATTAACAAAATCTTTGCCCAACAACTCCGACATTGTTCTGAAATGCTGGTTTGCCAAAACCTCCGTCGGAGCCATGAACACGGACTGATATCCGGTCTTGGCAACTTGGACAGCTCCCATAAGAGCCACCACGGTCTTTCCACTGCCGACATCTCCCTCCATGAGCCGGTTCATGGGGTAGGTTTTTTCAAGGTCCTTTAATATTTCCCAAGCCGCAATTTTTTGGTCTTTTGTCAGTTCAAAGGGCAGGCGGGAGATAAAACTTTGTATTAGTTCTTTGTCAAATTTAATCCGGACTGATTTTAACTGGTTTAATTTTCTTCTTTCAAGAAGCGCCTTTAATTGGAAAAGTAATAAGTCGTCAAAAGCGAGGCGTTCTTTGGCGGTTTGAGCTTCCGCATCGCTCGATGGGTAATGGATCTTGCAGACGGCGTCTTTTAGGGGAGGGAGGTCGTACTTTGAAACTATGTGTTCGGGCAAAGGATCGGGCACTTCCAGATCTTTAAGGATGGGCTTTATTAAAAACCTTAAATATTTTGAGGTGATGCCTTCCGTCTCGGAATAGACCGGAATCAGGCCGCCGGTGTGGGTGAGATTGTAATTTTTAAATTCAATATCGTTGATTTTTTCATAGGTCGGGCTGGAAAGATATAGGCCATGCTTATCCAGGTTGGCTTTTCCGGCCAAGCTCACTAATGTCCCTTCTTTCAGAGAGTTTGCGATAAACGGCTGGTTGAACCACACCACCTTGACGGCCCCGGTCTCGTCTCTGACCAAAGCGTGGGTCAAAAACATCCTTTTGGGGAATATTCTTCGGTTTGTAATTTTGAGAACTTCTCCCTGGATATTAACTTTTTGCCCCGGCTCTATCTCCGATATGGGGACTACGCGGCTGTAATCCTCGTAGCGAACGGGAAAATGCCAGAGTAGGTCTTTGACTGTTTTGATGCCGAGTTTGCTTAACCTTGGGAGGTTTCTTGGTCCGACGCTTTTTAGTTTTTCAATGGGTAAAGAGAGGTCTGTCATTTTCGGCGTAATTTTAATATATTTGTGCCCTTGCTCGGTTATGAACTTACAAGATACAAGCAGTATAAGGCTTTTTGAGGGGTCTTTCCAGAGTACTGGTTGAGGCACCTCGGACGGGCTGGTATTTTCGAAATGTTACAAATGTTACACTTTTTTGGGGTTTTGAGGGGTGTGTAACATTTTGAGCTGTGAGACAGTTTGAGACACGAAACGGGGGTATGTTAGGCGTGTCTCACTGTGTCCCATTCTTAAAATAAAACCATCAAAATACCTGGGCTTTTTAACAAAATTGAGACAAATGAGACACAGAAAGGCACTGTCTCAAATGATACAGAATGGTGTCTCATTTTCCTATTAACAACATAGGATACTTTATCAAAAAAAAGACACCATTCTTATTTTTTAATTTCGTAATAGAAACTTGATATTAAACCGGCAATCCTAATTCTTCAGCAAAGAAAGTAAGAACAAGGGTCTGTCCTTCTACTATCTTTTTAATCGGTCTGCCTGATCCATGACCAGCTTCTACCTCTGTAAATACAAAAACATTATTTTTCTTGTTTACTGCTTGAAGCATTGCTGCCATCTTTCTTGCATGTAACGGATTAACGCGACTATCATTTTCTGCTGTAGTAAATAACGTTGCCGGATATTCTACACCCTCTTTTACGTTGTGATACGGACTCCATTTTAGGATATTATTTAAATCCCCCTCTTTATCAGGGTTACCATATTCGTTAGTCCATCTACTAGCTATCCCAAATTGTGGAAAACGTACCATATCGGTTAGTGGAACTCTGGAAACAACAGCTTTAAATAAATCTGGTCTTTGTGTTTCTACCGCAGAAACAAGCAACCCACCGTTACTACCCCCTTCAATACCAAGATGGCCTGGGGTCAGTGTATCCTTTTTGAATTAAATATTCGGCAGCCACAATAAAATCGTCAAAAGAGTTCTGTTTCTTATCTTTAATTCCGCCCTCGTGCCATTTTTTACCGAACTCCCCACCACCACGAATGCATGGAATTGCTAAGACACCACCGCGTTCAATCCAAGGCACCCAAGTTCTCATAAACATAGGATTCATTGAATTGTTAAATCCACCATAACCACGAAGTATGGTTGGGGCTACTCCCGATACATCATTTCTGTGAAAAATAAACATGGGAATTTTAGTTCCATCTTTGGACTCATACCACTCTTGTTTGACTACATAATTTTCGGGATCAATTGGGTTTTCTGTTTTGCGATATGGTTCGTAATCGTTCTTATTGGGGTCATACCTATATTCAACTTTGGGAAACGTGAAAGAGTCTACACCGTAAAAGAATTCCTCTTCATCGGGCCTGGCCGAAAATCCGGCAATGCTTGAATATTTCGGCATAGGAATTTGTCCTATTTCTTTGCCGTCATGATCAAATATAACTGTCTTAGAATATGCATCAACGGAATAAATACCAATGAGCTTGCTTTTGGTAGCCGGAAGACTCTCTAACAAGTGTTCCCTTTCGGGTATAAGTTCTTGCCAATCATCTATGGGAGTAAATAGTTTATCCAAAGGGACAGACAATACTCTCTCGTTGTTAGCATTATAGTTAGTTCTGATTATTGCTTTATCTTCTAGAAATCCTAAACCGAACTTAGCATCAATTCCAGTAACTAACGGAGTTGTAATTTTAGTTTCCTTGTCATAGACATAGATGTCATTTCTTGTCCATGTATTAGTGGGATGTATTGCCAGATATCTGCCATCTAATGAAATAGATACATTTAGCATATCGTCTTTGGGACGATCTTTGCCAAAAATTAGCTCGTCGTTATTTGGATCATCGCCTAATTTATGGAAATATATCTTGCCATGAAGATGCTCTTCGTTTTTAGGCACAGTTCCCGGTTGAGGATTCCTTGAATAATAAAAACCGGAATCATCAGGCAACCATCTAACTTGTGGATGACGACATCTGTCTATTGTTTCCGGCAGATCTACTCCGCTTTCAACATCCTTAATGTGTAACGTTGCCATTTCATCTCCGCCCTGACCCAAGCCATAAACCAAATATTTACCGCTTTTGGAAGGATTCCAAGTTTCAACTGATATAGTATTACCCTCATTCATACCATTAGGATCAACTAACTTAACAGGTTCACCCCCTAACCCCTTTTTATAGTAGACGGCATGATGATCTTCGTCTGGCTTGCGTTCACTGTAAAAGTATATGCCATTTCGCATGGCCGGACTTGAAAAATTAGTAACTTTAAAATTTTTAACCAATTCGGCAGAAAGTTTTTCAAAAGTTGGCCCACGAAGTGACTTATTTAAATATTCATTCTGATTTTGAATCCACTGTTTTACTTCATCGTTTCCTCCATCTTCAAGCCAACGATAGGGATCGTTTATTGTATGTTCGTGCAAATTTTCAACCACATTTTCTTTTTTAGTTGCTGGCAGATTCATTTTATTGTTGTCTGGGATTTTCTCCATATCTATAACCAATTTAATCACAATTGGACAGAAAATGAAACGAAATAAGCCTGCTGCTGGAGAGGTCTGGACTTCCCCAACCCTTTGCGTCATCCCTTGTCTTGTATGGATACTACACAAAACAAGGCATTTGGGGGTCTTTCGGGGCAAGCTAAGGGTCAGCCAGAGACTGTTAAGGTCAAGTACTGTCTCTATGCCAGAAAGTCTACCGAATCCGAGGAACAGCAAGTCTTATCCATTGATTCCCAAATCAAGGAGATGCTCAATATGGCCGAGCGTGACCATCTTGAAGTCGTAGAAATCAAGAAAGAATCTCATTCGGCTAAGGAAGCCGGGCAAAGGCCGGTATTTAATGAGATTATTGAGGAGATTAAAAGTCGTAAATTCAATGGCATCCTGACTTGGGCACCCGATCGTATTTCAAGAAACGCAGGCGATCTTGGCCGAGTTGTAGATTTAATGGATGCTGGAATTCTTCATGAAATCAGAACATATGGTCAGAGATTCACCAATTCACCGAATGAGAAATTTCTCCTCATGATTCTTGGTAGCCAAGCCAAGCTTGAGAACGACAACAAAGTAGTTAATGTGAAGCGAGGCCTTCGGGCTAGATGTGAAATGGGGCTTTGGCCATGCGTAGCTCCAACAGGGTATCTGAACAGTACAAGCAAGGAGAAAAGTTGCCAGGTGGAGATAGATTCTCATCGTGCTCCTATTGTTAAAAAAATGTTTGAGAAAGTGGCATATGATAAATACAGTGGCCGAAGATTGCATGCTTGGCTCAAAGACGAGATAAAATTCAAGACTAAGAGCGGGAAGCCCTTAACTATTAGCAATATCTATCTAAGTCTCCGAAACACTTTCTATTACGGCACATTCGAATATCCAAAAGGCGGAGGTCAGTGGTATACCGGCAAGCATACCCCGATTATCACCAAGGAGCTGTTTGATAAAGTCCAGGAAAGCATCGCCGAGCATTTAATTAAAACGGGGGGCAAAGAATTTGCGTTTACTAAACTCATGACTTGCGGGTTATGTGGATCCGGTATAAGTGCCGATGAAAAATTCAAGAAACTGAAAAATGGCAGTATACACCGATATGTGTACTACGGCTGCTCAAGATTCCATGACAAGAATTGTAAATCAGGATATATGCGAGAAGAGAATTTGATTGAACAACTCGCCAAGTTAATGGACAACATAGACCTTGATGAGATTGGGATAAAAGAGAAAATTAAAGCTGAAATTGAACGACACAAGAAATTCCAATCAGGACTCCTTGGTATCAAAGAAAAAGCCGTGAAGGTTGCTGATATTGATATCCGGAACTATGCCAAATATATTTTGAGAGATGGTACGATGCTTGAGAAAAGAGAGTTGCTGACCTGTCTTAGAAGCAAAATCACGATGGCAAATAAACAAATCAAAATAGTTTAACTAGGAGCAAAGAAAAAACCGTCGACTAACTGACGGTTTTTTCTTTGCTTGACTCAACCGAGTAGTTGCTGTCTTAACCCCTCTCGGTAGGTCTCACATGCCTGTGCCCTCGAGAAGAATCGAACTTCTATTACGGGATCCGCAATCCCGTGTCCTATCCGTTGAACGACGAGGGCAAAATTTAACTATAAGAATGCTTATAAGCCAATTTTTCGGCTCATAAGATCTATTAATGATTTTTCATGCTCTCTTTCGGCAATAAAATTTATCATCAGCGACCGGATCTCTACCGGATTTTGGTTCTCAATTGAGACCTTAACATACGGCATATACCATTTTCTGGCTTCTAAACTTAGCTCTCTTGGGCCATGCGGGCTATAATCCAGCCAAAACGATTTCAACTCCTTATAATAATAAGCTTGGTCATCTATCGTTACGCCGGCATGGCTGACAACAACTTTGAATACAGTCGGTTTCTTATTGGCATAAAGGATCAACACCAAGGAAGAGAGGATTAAGAATATGGCAGTTAAAGTATCCATGCGGTAAAAGAGCATAGCGCCCGCTCCGCAAAATAAAGCTATCACCACCAAGGCAAGATATCTTTTTTGAGGGTTGTAATAGAACGAAGGCGTCTCCCACTCTATCCTTTTTGTCGCCTCGCTAATCGGAGCTGCCGTGAGCGTCGGCGCTTCTTCTTTTGGCTTTTCTTCAACCAAAGATTCTTTCCTGACGACGGAAACTTCTTCTTTCTTAACCTTTTTTCTTAAATCAATGGTTCTGGACATAATTTTCCCAATTGGCGGAGGGGGTGGGAGTTGAACCCACATGCCGCTTTTTAGACGGCCCCGGTTTAGCAAACCGGTGGAATGACCATTATCCGACCCCTCCAAATTCATATTATTTTACCATTTTTTCTACCCTCTTGCAATAACCAAAGCGACTACTTTTGTAGCTCCGTTTGCTTTCAAAACCTTGGCGCATTCGTTAAGAGTTGCCCCAGTAGTACAAACATCGTCAATCAGCAGTATTTCTCTGCCGACTATTTTGATTCCGTTTTTGACCTTGAAAATCCCGTTCAAGTTTTTGAGCCGTTCTTCTCTTTCTTTAATATCGGCCTGCGGAGCGGCATTGCCCGACCGCTCGATAACATCCGAGGCCATTTCCGTTTGAAATGTGTCAGCAAGATCCTTTGCCAACAATTCAGATTGATTAAAACCTCTCCAGTTCAGGCGCCTCGGATGAAGCGGCACGGGAATCAAAAGGGGATTAGCTCCAAAAACGTTGAACTTTTTATCCAAGGTCAACCATTTAAGATACTTCTTCATTAAAACCGACAACGGCCGCTCCAAGTCGGAAATAAATCTATATTTTAAAAACTTGAGGGACTTCTCAACCAAAGGATTCTTGTAATCGGCTACTATCAACATTTGGTCTACGGAATTTGTCTTGGCGCAAAGATAACAGGTCTGCCCGAAAGGCGTGTTTCTCTTGCAGCCGATGCATTCAAAGTTTTTCTTGATTGATATGGACCTTAAGCATCTCCGGCAGACATAGTCGCCGAATTTCCCGCAGCCGAGGCACCTTATGGGAAAAACAAGATCCAAAAACCAGTTATACGCTTGTTGGGGATAAGACATTTCCTAGATATGATATAATTATATTAACCGTTATCAAGACGGCTATCGAGGGGAGGCGAAAACCCAACCCTAAGCATCACAATATGTTCAATCTTTTCGGAGAAAAAGGCAAATTAGGCATCGACATCGGGACGGCCGCCATCAAAATTGTCGAGCTTGAAAAATCAGGCGGGCGTTTTACTTTAAAAAATTACGGTCTTTTTGAATTAAAAAGCACGGATGTCCAGTCCTCCGGATCCGGCACGGGGCAGAGCATTTTGAAACTGCCTGACCAGGAAATCATCTGGGGCCTAAAGGAATTAATAAAAAAGGGCAACATCAAGTCAACGGATGCGATTGCCTCAATTCCTTCCTTCTCGACTTTCGCCACCATCATCGAGATGCCTTATCTTTCGGAGCAAGAGTTAGCCAAAGCCCTGCCTTTTGAAGCCCGAAAATATATTCCCATACCATTAAGCGAAGTTATTCTTGATTGGTCAATTATCGATATTTCCAGTCCGGCCAGTCCAAGATCTCCCGGTTCGGCGCCCAAACCGACCACGGTTCAGGTATTCCTCGCCGCCGTTCCAAGAGATGAGACCGAGAAATATAAAAGGATAATGAAAGGCGCCGGCTTGAATCTCAAAGCCCTTGAACTTGAAAACACGGCTCTCATCAGAGCTCTCTTAGGGAACGATCTTTCTCCGACAGCCATCGTGAACATCGGCGGACGCAGCACCTCGATCGTTATCGTGAACAAAGGATATGAGAGGGTGAGCCACAATTATGAGATTGGCGGCTTTGAGATAACCAAATCCATTGCCCGCTCTTTAAATGTAAGCATCGAGAAAGCGGAAGAATTAAAAAGAAAGATGGGCATGAAAGAGGCCGACGAGAATATCGTGAACGAAGCCATGGTTTCTTTGATAGACATGATGGTTTTTGAAACCAAAAAGACCATCAGCAATTACGAGAGCTCAAAAAACCAAAAGATCGCGAGAGTCCTTTTGGTGGGCGGACTTACCAATATGCCCAGTTTCGTAAATTATTTTAAACAGAAACTGAACATGGACGTTTACGGCGCCAATGCTTTTGCCCGGATCATATACCCAGAATCGCTAAAGCCCATTATTCAAGAACTGGCCAATGCATTCTCTATTGCCGCAGGTCTTGCAATGAGGGATATATAATCCAAAAAGGTCTGTTGATAATAAAAGTTAAGCGTTAGGTTATACTTTGTATAGTTGAGGCACTCGGATGAACTGTAAATAAATTTCCATTCATCCTCGCTATCAACTATAATAAAGAAAGAAGATGCCTGATCAAAATGGGTTACAATTACTTCCCGAGTCAAGGAAAAAGATAGAAATAAAGGTCTCGGGAGAAAACCGGCTTGTTTACACCGGAATTACGGTTCTTGTTTTGATGCTTGTCCTTACAGGCGGTCTTTACTTTTATAAGGGCACCCTGGAGGACAAAAAAACCGGATTAGACGCGGGAATAGTAAATCTCGAGAAAGAGAGGGACAAAAAAGTTGAGTCCAATCTTCTAATACTGAACAAGCAACTTTCTTTAATTTCGAAATTATTGGACTCGCATGTTTTATGGTCTAAAGCCCTAAGTAAAGTAGAGGGCTTGCTGCAACCCCAGGTCCAATTTATTTCTTTTTCAGCTGTGGTAAACGATAACCGGTTTGAATTTAAAGCTAAGGCCTTAAATTATACGGTAGTGGCAAGACAAATAGCTGCTTTCGTATCAGATGATTCCATCAAAGATATAAATCTTAACAATGTTCATGTTTTAACCGACGGAAAATTAGAATTCAGCGTTAGATTGGACTTCGATAAGAATAAATTTTTAAAATGAACAAAAACTACATCGGAGCCGGACTGACAGCCATAGCTATAATTTTGTTTTGGGCGTTAACTCTTCCTTTATATGACAGGGTTTCCGATCTGGATGTAGCCATTAAAGAAAGGGAGGACCTCCTGAACTCGAGGAATGCTATCATTGCCAACATCCGGGAATTGAACAAAGAGTACCAAAAAAGAATTTCCGACATTGCCAAACTGTCGGCCATCGTTCCTTCGAAGAAAAGCGTGGCCGAGGTCTTATCGGCTCTCAATGATATGACCACCAGAAACGGAGTTGGATTAGTTAACTCCTCGATAACCGGCCAAAAATCCAACGACAACATAAATCCCTATGATCTCTTGGCGCTGGATATGAACCTGAACGGAAGCTATATCGCCTTGACCAATTTCCTTAAGGCGCTTGAAAGCAATTTAAGATTAGTTGACATATCGTCAATCGATGCGGCCACCGGAAGTGGAAAGTCCGCCGCTCTTAATTTCGTTGTAAAGGGAAATGCATATTATCTAAAATAATGACTCCGCAACAATCTAACAACCAAAACATTCTTATCTTAGCCCTAATTATAGTTCTGGGTTTTGGAGTCGGATATTTCTATTATTCCCAGTGGGCGGTCCCGGCCAGAGTTCCTATCGAGCCTCCTTTGGTATCGGGGAGAGACGATTTAAAAGTATTTGAGAACCTGAAGATAAATTTTTCAATATTGGATAATAAAAAATATAAGGTATTGGAAATTTTCGGAGAATCGCCGGTCAATCCCGGAATCACCGGGAAAAAGGATTTGTTCGCTCCAATTTAGGTCTCACCTATGCCCATCAAAATACCCCAAACCCTCGTAGACGAACTTGTTCGTCTTAATGTAATTTCAACAAAGGACTTAGCCGCTCTTTCGGATTTGGCCCAGAAAGAGAATAAGGACTTCGGCCAGGTTCTTGTGGAAAAAGAAATTATCTCTGATGCCGACCTTTTAAAAACCAAGTCCCGGCTTTATCGTCTGCCGGCAGTGGACCTGGAAGGATACGAATTCAATCGTGAGGTTTTGAAAGAGTTTTCCGAGGACGTGGTTAACTTTTACAAAATCGCTCCTTTTGGAAAAGATGGGAATATCCTAAAAGTGGCGATAATCAACCCCGAGGCGATCGACGCTCTTGAAGCGTTAAAATTCATAGCTGAAGACAGAGATCTGTTATTGGAGAAATACATAGTAAGCTATAAGGACTTTGAGACGATTCTCCGGAATTACAAAACCCTGTCGGGTGAGGTGGGCAGAGCTCTTGAATCCCTGACCGAAGAAGGAGAAGAAAAGGGAGAAGAAGCGGGCTCAATCAAGTCGATTGAGGATATCACCGCCGAAGCCCCGGTATCAAAAGTAGTAGCCGTTCTGGTAAGGCATGCTGTTGAATCCCGGGCATCCGACATCCACATAGAACCATTCGAAGATAGGGTGAGAACCCGCTTCAGGATAGACGGGATTCTAACCACGACCCTGACCTTGCCCAAGGCCCTTCAATCGGCGGTCGTGACCCGCATTAAAATTTTATCCGACTTGAAGATAGACGAAACCCGCTTGGCCCAAGACGGAAGATTCTCCACTAAGCTTGGCAACCGCAGAGTGGACTTCCGCGTGTCCACTTTTCCGACAAAGAACGGGGAGAAGGTCGTCATGCGTATTTTAGACCCCCTTACCGGCAAAGTAGAACTGCCGGAATTGGGGCTGGATGGTAGGTCGGCGGAGGTAATAGAAAGAGCGATGAATAAACCGTTCGGAAGCATTCTCATAACCGGTCCCACCGGTTCCGGCAAATCAACGACCTTAGCCGGCATGCTTAAGAAAATGAATAGTGAAGACGTAAATATCGTTACTCTTGAAGATCCGATAGAATATTTTGTGGACGGAGTTAACCAATCGCAGGTTCACGAAGAGATCGGCTATACTTTTGCCAGCGGTTTACGCCACATCTTAAGGCAAGACCCGGATATTATAATGGTGGGAGAGATAAGAGACCGAGAAACGGCGGGTTTGGCCACCCAAGCCGCTTTGACGGGCCACATCGTTATTTCGACACTGCACACCAATGACGCTTTGGGGGTCGTGCCCCGTTTGATAGA
>OBEQ010048931.1_pt1 | contig 13401 bp, 9 predicted proteins | sample 1670901 | NCBI WGS metagenome assembly OBEQ01 (sample SAMEA104232315, study PRJEB22302) | groundwater metagenome | biome: forest; feature: aquifer; material: groundwater | place: USA | collected 2011-08-07 | depth 5.4 m
ACAGTTTCTTCAGAAATCGTATAAAGTGCATACGACATGACCGTACAAGCCGTTACAACCCCGATCATCTGATCGAGGAAATACGGGCTGTAAAACTGTAACACTGAGCGATGGTTATCGGCATGTGATTGGAGCAATGTCAGCTCGTGCCTTCGTTTATTAAAGCCAAGGAAGAGGGAAAGCAACATTGTGCATATAATGAGCCATTCAGATGTTGGGACATTGATAAGTACTGCGCCCGCAATTACACGTAACACAAATCCGGCTGAGATAGTCATTACATCAAGAATGACGGTATTTTTAAGTCCGAATGAGTAAACGACATTAATCGTTAAGTATGCGAGAACAATAAAACAAAATTCTTTAGCAAGGTAAAAACTTCCGCCAAGCCCGACTATTATGAGGAGGATTGCAACAGCTGTTGCTGTTGTAATGTTTAGTTTTCCAGACGGAAGGGGACGATTCGATTTTTCAGGGTGAAGTTTATCTTTTTCAATATCACTTATATCATTGATGATATAAATACTACTTGCTATTAACGAGAAGAACAAGAATCCTTCTAAGGTCAACAGGACATCTGTTTTGTTGAACAGGTTGCCGGAGAAGATAAGCGCGGCAAAAAGGAAGAAGTTTTTGATCCATTGTTGTAGCCTCATTGAGGCTATTATGTAACGAAGTTGGTTACCCAAGATTGTGTATTAGTTGTAAATGTTAGTAGTTATGGTTTTCAATATGAAGTTCATTGTTTATTAAAACACAGCCGGTTCTTCATACAAGCCAAATACTTCTGAAAGAGTGTTACACATTTCACCTAAAGTGACGTAGGCTTTTGTACACTCGATGAGTCGGGGCATAAGGTTTGTACCGTTTTCAGCAGATTGACGGAGCGCGTTCAATGTTTCTTCGACCTTAGCGGAATCGCGGCTTGCATGTACATCGGCAAGACGTTGACGTTGTTTCTTCTCTGTATCAGGAGAAATAACTAAAATAGGTATATCAATCTTCTCATTTTCTTCAACAAAATCATTTACGCCGACAATGATCTTTTCTTTGTGGTCGAGTTCCTTTTGATAAAAATAGGCGGCTTCAGCTATTTCACGTTGGAAGAAACCGGCTTCTATTGCAGGGATAACGCCACCGAGAGCATCAATCTTTTCGAAATACACTTCAGCTTCTTTTTCCATTTTATCGGTCAGAGACTCGATAAAGTAACTTCCGGCAAAGGGGTCAATTGTATTGGTTACGCCAATTTCATGGGCGATAATTTGCTGTGTACGCAGTGCGATTTTAACAGCTTTTTCACTTGGTAGTGCAAGAGTTTCATCCATTGAATTAGTATGGAGTGATTGTGTTCCGCCAAGTACGCCTGCGAGCGCCTGAAATGCTGTTCGGATGATATTGTTTTCAGGTTGTTGTGCTGTTAATGTGCATCCTGCTGTTTGTGTATGGAAACGGAGCATCCACGAACGGGGATTTTTTGCTCCGTATTTATTTTTCATCCTGCGAGCGTATATTCTCCGTGCGGCGCGATATTTTGCAATCTCTTCAAAGAAATCAAGATGAGAGTTGAAAAAGAACGAAAGTCGGGGGGCAAAATCATCAATGTTTAAGCCACGTTCAATGCCCGCTTCTACATAGGCAAAGCCATCAGCGAGAGTGAAGGCAAGTTCTTGTATCGCCGTTGAACCTGCTTCGCGAATGTGGTAACCGGATATAGAAATAGGGTTCCATTGCGGCATTTCTTTGGTGCAGTACTCAAACATATCAGTAATAATACGCATTGAAGGATGAGGTGGAAAAATCCATTCCTTCTGGGCGATGTATTCTTTGAGAATATCATTCTGGATAGTACCACGTAACTGATCAGGTTTAGCGCCTTGTTTTTCTGCTACAGCGATGTAGAAAGCGAGGAGCATTGCGGCGGGGGCATTAATCGTCATTGATGTGGAAATATCGGCAAGCGAAATTCCCTTAAACAATATTTCCATATCGGCGAGAGAACTGATCGAGACACCACAATTCCCGACTTCACCTATAGAAAAGTGGTCGTCTGCATCGCGCCCCATGAGTGTCGGTAAATCGAATGCTACCGATAATCCATCCTGTCCATTTCGTAATAAGTAATGATAACGTTCATTGGTTTCTTCAGGAGTACCGAATCCTGCAAACTGGCGCATAGTCCATAATCTGCCGCGATACATATTGGGGTGAATGCCACGTGTGTAGGGAAAATCTCCGGGGAAGCCAATATCGGTCATAAAGTCGAGATGAGAGACATTTTCGGGAGTATAAAGCGATTCGATAGGCTCGCCGGAGACTGTGGTGAATTTTAACGGACGGGTAGGTAAGTTTGCAGTTTTAGCAGACCATTCCTGTTTTCGGAAGCGAATGTCGTCAAGTTCTTGAGAATTCATTACTTACACATATTGATTGATGATTAATTAATAACATACCAAAATACAAATTCCCGTTTTGCTTTCCAAAGCCGTAAAAGTGCATCATTTGGAGAGAGATTTACAAGGTTTTTGCTAAAAACCAATCCATTTTGTAAACTATTGGATATTAAAGAGAAATTAACATTGATGGAAAACAGTAAAAAGTCGAAGCAGGATATAAAAAGGGAGTACAGGGAGCGTAAAAAACCTGCAGGAATCTTCTGGATAAAGAATAAAGTGAACGGGAAGTTCTTGCTCGGTAGTAGTTTAAACCTTGAAGGACCGTTAAATGGTGCAAAATTTATGTTAAAAATGGGGTCTCATAAGAATGAAGAGCTACAAAAAGATTGGAATAAGTACGGAGAGGATAATTTTTTATTCGAAATTCTGGAAGAAGTGACCTATAAAGAGGATATTTATTTTAATATTCTTGATGAATTGACATTATTGGAGCAAATTTGGATAGAGAAGTTAGAACCATTTGGTGAGAATGGGTATAATAAGGGGACGAAAATAAGACAGGCGTAGATGATTATACTACTTACTCATATTGGCTGAATATTTGATATTTTCCAATGTTTAGATACATTGTCAATATATTTTGGTGTCTCAGTGGGTTTAATGAATGACAAAGGTAATAAAATATCATGTGGTATTATAAAGTTTTTTTGAAGAGAGTCATCTCATGGCAACCATTACAAAACATGCATTCTTGACAATTAAATTTTGCAATTCGTTACATGGTGTGAGAGATGTTTCCTATCTATGCATAATACGCACTAACCGGGAGGGTGGTAAATCCCTATGTTTTGATTTTTTTAAAGAATTGAAATGATCACTAATGGTTCAGTATGGTTACGTTGACACTGGAGTCCTAAGTTATGAATAACCCACATATACATATTCTTTTCATCGAAGACAATCCCACAGATGCTTTATTGTTAAAGGATACCTTATCCAAAGATTTACTTGCAAACTATGAACTGGAAATTGCGGAAAACCTTAAAGATGGACTATCATTTTTAAAAAAGCATTCATCCGATATTGTGCTCCTAGATTTGGGGCTTCCTGATAGTACCGGTCTTGAAACATTTCTCAAAATACATAAAAAATTCCCGGATGTACCCATTGTAGTAATTTCCGGTTCAACAGATGAAAAACTAGCATACGATACGATTCAAGCGGGCGCGCAAGATTATTTGGTGAAAGACATTAAGGGTTGGGCGTTGGTATCCCGTGCAATTCGATATTCCTTTGAGCGACGACAAACTCAAGAAAAAATTGCCCTATTTAAACATTCGGTTGATGTGCATTATGATGGCGCTTACTGGATGGATACGGATAATAATTTCATGTATATCAATAATGCGGGTTGCGACGCGTTGGGATATGAATATAATGAACTTATTGGAAAAAATTTAGCGCACGTCAATCCTTTAGCTTCACCAGAAGGAATGAAAATGGTTTGGCAGATACTCCGGGAAAAAGGTGTTTTTGCTTCGGAATCATTGCATAAGCGAAAAGATGGCTCAGTTTTTCCGGTTGAATTAATAACAAAATACATAGAATACGGAGGGAAAGAATATGCCTGTGGTTTTGCCCGCGATATTACTGAGCGAAAGAGAACAGAAGAGGCAATACGTGCAAGTGAGGAGAAATATCGTCAGATAGTAACATGGGCTCCGGTTGGTATCTATCAATCAAATGCGGAGGGTACTATAATCATGGCAAACAACAGCCTTGCGCAGATCCTTGGTTATGATAGCAAAGAAGAGCTTATTGGAAAAAATCTTTCTCGCGACTTATATATTGATCCGGAAGAAAGACAAAGATTGATCAGAGAATACGATACACAAGAAAAGGGATTTGCAAGTAATCTTGAGTTGAAATGGAAAAAAAAGGATGGTTCTCCTATCTGGATAATCCTCACGGCACACGCCGTGAAGGATGCATCGCAGGAAACAATTTATTATGAAGGCTTTATAGCAGATATCACACAACGTAAAGAGACTACTGAATCGCTTGAGCAGAGCGAGAATCGGTATCGAATAATATCTTCTATTGCTTCTGATTATATGTTCACCTCACAAGTTGATTCTGAAGGTAACTTAACATTGCAATGGGTTGCCGGAGCTTTCGAAGTTATTACCGGTTATGAAGTAGATGAATACGTGGAACAAGGAGGGTGGCGTGCCACACTTCATCCTGATGATGTGAAAAAGGATGAAGAGGATATGAAGAAAATATCTTCAAATCAAACTGTTGTGACTGAAATTCGTACAATAAAGAAAAAAGGAGATATCGCCTGGGTAAGAGTGTATGCTCAGCCTATTTGGGATAAGAATCAAAACCGACTTAGCGGAATATATGGAGCAGTTCAGGATATTACGGAGAGGAAATTGGCAGAGGAGGCAACACGTCAAAGTGAAATAAAATACCGAACACTCATAGATAGTATGAATGAAGGACTTATTCAGGTTGACAACAATGATGAAATCAAATTTGTCAATGACCGTTTTTGTGAGATGCTTGGATATTTACGAGAAGAGTTAATAGGAAAAACAGGTTATGATATATTGATGGATGAACAATATCGTAATCTCGTAAAACAGAAAAATCTGTTACGTGCTGAAGGGGTTTCAGATAACTACGAAATACAGGTTAAGAGAAAAGATGGTACGTATATCTGGGTCCTTATTAGTGGTTCCAGTATAATGAATATTAAAAAGGAGGTCGTTGGTTCTCTGGGTGTCTTCACAGATATTACCCAACAAAAGTTAGACATTATGGCTCTTCGAGAAAGCGAAGAACGGTTCCATCTCATGTTTGAACGACATAACGCAATCATGTTTCTTATTGATCCTTCTGACGGGAAAATACTCGACGCCAACACCGGCGCAGAAAAGTTTTATGGATATTCAATTTCTGTATTAAAAACAATGTGTATCGAAGATATTAATATGCTTCAGGATGAAGAAGCTATTCATTTTAGGGAAAGAGTGGTGCAAAATCCCTTGAATTCTTATGTGTTGCAGCACCGTATCGCAAGTGGCGAATTACGTACAGTAGAACTCCATCCTCAACCAATTTCAATTAAAGGAAAAATAATTCTGTTTACTGTGATACACGATGTCACAGAACGTGAACGAGCAGAAATTGCGTTAAAAGAATCAAATGAAAAATATAAAAGTTTCTTTGACGAGGATTTGACAGGCGATTTTATAATTACGCCGGAAGGAAAAATTCTATCTTGTAATCCTGCCTTTATCAGAATTTTTGGTATTTCTTCGATCGAGGAGGCTCTTACGATTAATTTTTCCAATTTCTATTCTTCCGAAGATAAATTTCGAAACCTAATAAATGAAGTAACTCAGGAGAGAAAATTTGATTATCACGAAGTTGAAATGAGTCGTTTGGATGGAAAAAAACTTCACATTGTAAAAAATATTGTCGGTAAGTTTGATTCCAATGGAAATTTAGTGGAAATCAAAGGTTATATGTTCGATGACACAAAACGTCATGAATTGGAGCAACAACTCATCCAGTCTAAAAAGTTAGAAGGTCTTGGAACTCTTGCCGGTGGGATAGCGCATGACTTTAATAACATTCTTGCAATTATTCTGGGGCACTCTACTCTTTTAGAGTATATAAAAGATGACCCACAAAAAATGAAACAAAGTATTGATGCAGTAATAAAAGCGACAGAACGAGGAGCTGCGTTAGTAAAACAATTACTCACGTTTGCACGAAAAACCGAAACCAAATTGCAAGCAGTACAGGTAAATGATATTCTTAGAGAAGTGGATAAACTATTGGAAGAGACATTTCCTAAAACAATAATAGTTACACATTCTTACAGTGATTCTCTTCCCGTAATTACTGCGGATTCAACACAGATACATCAGGTTATACTTAATCTCTGTGTTAATGCAAGAGACGCTATGCCTCGAGGAGGTATTCTTTCAATTGCGACGTGTGTTGTTGCCGGTAAAGAATTACTATCGCAGTTTCCTAAAGCAGAAGAACGCCCATACATTGAAATTATTGTTTGTGATGATGGTATGGGTATGGATGATTCGACCCGACAACGAATCTTTGAACCGTTTTTTACCACAAAAGATATTGGTAAAGGAACAGGTTTAGGGCTTGCTATGGCATTTAGTATTGTGAATAATCATAACGGCTTTATAGATGTTCAAAGCTCACCGGGGAAAGGAACAACAGTTAAGGTGTATTTCCCGGCAGAAAGTAATAGAACTTTATCCATTACACCAATCTCCCAAACGATGGACAGTATTCCGGGCGGACATGAAACCATACTCTTTGTTGAAGACGAAGAATTTATTAGAAAATTGGTAGTATCAGTATTAGAATCGAAAGGATATAATCTGATAATAGCAGGTGATGGAAAGGAGGCATTAGAAAAGTATCAAATTCATCGTCAAGAAATTAATGTTGTTTTATCTGATGTGGGTCTTCCATTACTTGGTGGTGATGAATTATTTATCAGGATTAAAGAAATAGATCCTACGGCAACTGTTATCTTAGCAAGTGGGTATATCAACCCTGATATTCGTTCACTCTTAGAATTTGCAGGTGCAAAACATTTCATTGCAAAACCTTATTCTCATGTTGAATTACTCATTAAGTTAAGGGAGGTGTTGGATGGGGTGTAACATAGACAAGTCCGAAGTTGATTATGAAGGAACAAAGAACTAAGTACCAAGAACAAAGTACTTTGTTGTTAGTACTTCGTTCTTAGTAAAAGCGCATTCCAAAAAGTGTTATTTTCCAGTAAAGGAAGGTTTACGTTTCTCCATGAATGCTTTGATTCCTTCTTTTGCATCATCTGTATTACAAACTTCACCGAATAACCCTGCTTCGACTTTTAAGCCTTCACTGAGGGGCATTTCCATACTTGCGTTTATTGCTTTTAACGACATACGAACAGCAAGTTGACCTTTTGAGATAATTGTTTTTGCCATATCTCTGCACGTAGGAATAAGTTCGGCTATCGGAACAACATTATTTACCAATCCCATGCGTAATGCGGTTTGAGCATCTATCGGATTTCCTGTTAAAATCATTTCTACAGCGTTTCCCGTGCCCACCAAGCGAGCCAAACGTTGTGTCCCACCATATCCCGGTATGACTCCGAGATTGACTTCCGGCTGTCCAAATTTAGCATTTTCCGAAGCAATGCGAATATGGCAGGCAAGTGCAAGTTCACACCCTCCGCCAAGTGCATAGCCATTTACAGCCGCAATGACTGGCTTTCCCAGATGTTGAATTAAATCAAAAATTGATTGACCGCCGGATGCAAATTCTTTTCCGCTTGCGGCATCAAGAGCAAGAAGTTCTGTTATATCGGTTCCGGCAACAAAGGCTTTTTCTCCGGCTCCGGTTAAGATAACGGCATCAACATCAGGGTGAGTTTTGATTGTTGTGAACGCGTCTTTGAGTTCTGATTTACACTCTGCGTTAAGCGAGTTTAATTTATCAGGTCGGTTGATGGTGACAAGAGCGACTCGCTCGGCGATGGTGATGGATAGTGTGGTGTAGTTTTTCATAGATATGGGATTTGAGATATGGGATGTGCGATATGCGTTATGGGTTATGGATGTGAGTTATGAGTTATGAGTGATATTATGCTTCGTAAGAGGGATCGTTTTCTTTAATGTAAGTAGGTTGTAGATGTTCTGAGTTTACTGATTGAATGAATCTAAATATCATTTTGCCTAAATGGTCGTAATGTTCAATTAGAGAATCAAACATTTCTTTATCTGTTAGTGATTTCGTTTCAAAGAGAATTTTAAGATGAAGGATTGTTTCTTCATTTGAACCGAAAGAACGATGAAGGTATTGGAGAAATTCGTTTTTGTGTCTTCTCAAGCAATATCCTTCTACAATATTCGATGGTATTGACTTTGCTGACCTGCGAACTTGACTACCTTCTTCAAACATCTCGAATTTTGGAAGGGTCATAGTCATTTCGTGAACTTTAATAGCAAGTTCACGAGACAGTTTATAGATTTCTAATTTTTCATAACCCTTTTCCATAATACCATGAATCTGTCTTCAATTAACCGTATTTATTTTTGTGCGCATATCTCAAACCACAAATCGCATATCGTTTATACTACTTCAACTCTGCTTTGGTCGCCAATCATGAAGCGGTGGACGTGAGGTTTGCCTGACGCTTCAACGATTTCAGCTTCATTGCCGAGTAAACTACCTTCAATACGTATTTTTACATCAATGATTTTACATTGACTTAAAAGGATGCTGAATTCTACCTCTGAATTTTTAATTACACTTTCATCGCCGATGGATGTGAAGGGACCGATATAACTGTTTTCGATGACAGCATTTTTACCGATAATTGCGGGACCGCGTACAACGCTGTTAATAATTTTCGCACCTTTTTCTAAGATTAATTTTCCTGCAACCGATGAAGAGGAATCTACATCGCCCTCAATACGCGATTGTATGTTATCCAAGATAAGGCGGTTAGCTTCTAATAAATCTACCGGTTTTCCGGTGTCTTTCCACCATCCGGTTATTTCGCTATATCCTACAGTGTAACCTTTATCAATTAAGTACTGGTGTGCATCAGAGATTTCTAACTCGCCACGTTTGCTGGGCTTTATGTTTTTGCAAGCTTCGAAAATATGCTGGTCGTAAATGTAAATTCCTGCAACAGCGAATTGGCTTTTTGGTTTTTTTGGTTTTTCAACAACGCCAATGATTTTACCATTTTTTATTTCCGGTACGCCAAATCGTTCAGGGTCTTTTACGCGTGAGAGAGTGAGGTGACAATTGCATCCGCTACGTTCAAACTCATCAACGAATCGCTTCACTCCACCGACGACCATATTATCGCCCAAGTAGAAAACGAAGTTATCTTTCCCGATAAATTTTTGCCCAATTCTCACAACGTGGGCAAGTCCAAGGGGAGAATCTTGAGGGATATAGGTTATTTTTACGCCCCAGCGTTTCCCATTGCCTATTGCATTGGGTACTTCCTGACTATCAGAATTATGGATAATACCTATTTCTTCAATTCCTGCTCCGGCAACTGCTTCAATTGCATAGTGAAGAATCGGTTTATTGGCTATGGGAATGAGATGTTTGTTTTGAGTATGTGTAAGTGGGCGTAAGCGTGTGCCGCGTCCACCGCTGGCGATAAGGGCTTTCACGATAATACCTTTCGTTTGGCTTTTTGTTGTTTAGAAAACTTGTTTAGTAGTAGAGTTATTGTAATATAATCTTTTTCTGAAATGCGACCGCTTGCTGTGGCAATGCGGGCAACTTCAGTTGTGCATACAGTATAAAACGGAATTATTTCAGGTGCAAATTTATTGAGTGATTTTAAGTGGGATTCTAATGTAAAAAAATCTTTTCTGATAACCGGTCCCGTTAACGATGTTCCTGCAGAGGTTTGAATCAAATTTTGTATTGATACGGTCATGAGCGGGTTAAATACATCTAACCAAGGAGATGTTAATTTTAATGATTTGGAAAGTTCCGCAATGGCACTCATGTGGACGGTTAAAAAACTTGAGGCAAAAACACACGTTGTATGATAGAGGGGGCGCAGGTTCTCCGGTATGAAGACTATTTTCCCTCCCAAATCTCCAACTATTTTTTTAATATTCGGGATAGTTTTCTTTTCGCAATCAACACCAAAGTATATTCCTTCTAATGTTACAGTTGAGGAATTCTTTTTCGTTAATTTGGGAAATGTTTGGATGGGATGGACTGCGGCAGTAGTGACGCCTTTTTGTTTCAGTTTTTTAAATATTGATGCCGGCAAAATACCTGCGGTATGAATAGTTATCAGTTTTTTGAATGGCAAATTCTTAACAAGTGATACTTGTCTATCAATTTCAGGAATTATTGCATCGGGTACGGTGACAATCAATAATTGGGTGGAGGAAGAAATATCTTGGACGGAAGTAGAGGCAGTTTTGCATTGTACGGTTGTTGCAAGTTGTTGCGCTGATTTTAATGTTTTACTAATAACTGATACTATTGGATAGCCTACATCGTATAAAGCATACGCTATGGCAGTTCCTACTGCTCCCGCGCCAATAATTGTAATTGGTGGAAATACTTGTTTTGCCATAAAGATTAGTGCGCTCTCAATACTGCGGCAGATACATATCCAACAACTTCGTTATGTTCTCCCGTAATATCTCCGGAATTACATGCATGAAGAATCTGTACTTTTGTTGCGCCAAGTTGTTGTGCCGCAGAAAGTACGGCAACGGTCGGTCCGCCGCCACATGCTTCTACGTAATTGCTTTCGAGGTCTTCCATGAGTTTAGTGTAATCAAATTGCTCAATATCATCAATAGCGCGGGTATCCATTTTTTTAGCAGTTGCATAGGGATAATAATGTGATAAATCTGTACTTGCAATAAGAAGACAATGTTTTCCGGCTATAATATCTGCTAATGCATCGGCTAATTCAAAGCACATTTCTGAAGTTTGATCACCCATAACAATAGGGAGTATTTTTACCTCGCCTAACATAGCATGAAGAAATGGTAATTGGACTTCGATTGCGTGTTCTGCTCCATGTCCGCGTCCCGAAACTTCAATTCGTTCGCTCTTACTGAGAAGTTCGAAGCGGAGTTTTTCATCAACCGGGAACATGCCTACCGGTGTTTGATATCCTTCTCCGTGATAGACAGAAATTCCATTAAAATACTCTCGGTGACTTGGTGCAACAATCACGACACAATCATACGTTTGTCCTTTTAATAGTTTATAGGCGTGTGCGGCTGTTAGTCCGGAATACATATATCCTGCATGGGGAGATATTAACGCTACGATAGAACCTTTAGGTTTTGGCGGCGAGGCATTTTTAAACAACTCTTGTAATTTATTGTTTAACTCGAGTTCTTTGCCGGGATAAAATGTACCCGCCACTGCGGGATTACGAACGTTTGGCTGTTTCATAGAAATTCCAAAATGTTGCAATTATTTAAATTCATTTTCATTAAACACTTAGGCGGACAAAATAAATATTTTAGTATCAGATTCCTGCCATGCTTTTATTGGTAATCCTGCTTTGCGCGCCGTTTGATTTAAAAATGTTTCTCTATCCCACCCGTATTCTGTCGGAACCTGTGGTAACAATAAACCGCGGCGCATGCCTTTTTGCATAATTAATCCATGTGTACCGACAATAATTTCAGAAATGTCGGTAATTTGTTGTGTGGGGGTTAAGACTGATATTTCAAATTCTAATTCAGGTAATTCTTCGAGGGCGACGGGATTAAATCTTGGGTCTTCTAATGCCGCTTTTAGCGCCACTTCAATAATGGTATCAATAAGTTTATTCTCTGATTCGATATAGCCGATGCACCCGCGTAATTCTCCATACCTGTGCAAAGTAACAAATGCGCCGGAAGGAGATAGAAACGAGTCGGGAATGGTTGTAGGTCTGGAAAAAATAATACCCTTTAGTTCAGCTTCTACAGCGGATCTGGCAATTGAAAGGAGTGATTTTTTCTCAGGATCGGATAGCATATACCTAAAGTTACGAAAGGGGAGGGTCAAAATCAATATTTACTTGAAATTGTTGCTATTATTAAAATTGAGGTGTTCTTTGATTTAAAATGAAGAGGAGCAAGGCTGCAGAGGTGCAAGGGAGCAGGGGAGCAGAGTGTAGTAGGTAAAAAAATGGTTGACATTGGTTATAATATTACGTAGATTACAATTGTAAATCACTTAACAATAATAATTGCTAGAGGACGGCGATGATATTAAGTACATTACGTGGTAAAAGACATCAGAGGTTTGTTCATTTCAATAGAATGGAAAAGAATGTTTATTCGTTCATACAATGGATGGGTTATTCTTTTTTATTTATTTTCATTTCAAGTATTGTCTATTCACAACAGCCATTGGGACGAGTTACGTCCAGTTTTCGGATTAGTTCGGATTCGACTCCGTCAACATTTGAGCAATATGGTATTCAACTTTTTCCAGGACCTGATTCAGGGTTTATCGCGATGTGGCAAGATTATCGCGAGGGAGATGAATCACTTTATGCGCAAAATTTTGATAAGAACGGAAATAAAATCGGTAGTAATTATAAATCTCCGTTTAAACAAGGTATCACATTTTTATCAGATGGTTCTTCGTTGAGAATTGATACTACAGTTACCAATGCTTCATGGGATTCAAGATTATGGGTAACCGGTACAGTAACAGATCCAACGGGAACTGTTATTTCGAGTATGCCACTTGGTTCCGCTTATCTGCCATGGTGCGCTACAGGATATTTAGGAATAGGCTATCATTATTCAACTTCCCTTAATAATTTTTATTTTTTGTTTAGCGATGATGGCAGGCTTTCACTTTCACGTATTCATAAGAACGGTACGTTAACGAGCATACCCAGTGATACGTTGGGAATATATGGAGCATATAGTTCTTCAATCAACGCTACTTCAGATGATGAGTTTATGATAGCGTGGTCTGATCTTCGCCAAAAAGCATACAATGATTCGGATGGTTTTAGAATCACACATACGATGGAATCATGGGGTACATTCTATGGTGCGAATGATTCATTATACAAACATAGAGTACCATTAGGAATGTTTTCTGATACATTAACATCATATCCATATACTTCTATAAATAAATATAGCTCATTTCTTCAATCAATCTGTTTGCAAGATTCAGTGTATGAAGTATTTGCTGTTCAGAGGTTTCCCTTAAGCATTCTCTATCGGACATTTGATAAATTTGGTAACCCCTTAGATACAGTAAAGAACATTCCACTCTCGATTGAATTAGATTATTACGGATATGTCAATAATTTAGTGGTTTCCGAGGTAAGCAATTCTACGTTTAAAGTATTAGTCGGTGCGTATAATTCGAGTTCAGCCGGAGGGGCATCTTATACAGCTCTAACAAATTTTGATTTTCAAGGTAATCCAGTAGG
>OBEQ010001531.1_pt1 | contig 13396 bp, 16 predicted proteins | sample 1670901 | NCBI WGS metagenome assembly OBEQ01 (sample SAMEA104232315, study PRJEB22302) | groundwater metagenome | biome: forest; feature: aquifer; material: groundwater | place: USA | collected 2011-08-07 | depth 5.4 m
CGCTAAAACTCTTGTACCGCTTTAACATTTTCTCAATGCAAAATCTCTCTTCTTTTTGAAGATGTTTTTTCTTGTTTTTTCCATTTTTCCTCATAAATACAGGATACCTCACCCTTCGTATTTAAAGGTAGGGAGAAGTTGTGATGTCCATTACTCCAAGCCAGAATTTTACAAACCAAAATATGACTGGAATAACTATGGCTAATCCTGCCATTGTACTTGCACTTGTTTTGAGAACAACGGACTTTTTGAGTACATATTTCACTGCAAAATATGATCCAAGCCAGAGAGAAATTAGGAAAATAATAAGGGAAAAGATGACTTGCACAGACACAGGAATACTTGCAGGTAAATAATTTAGTATGTAAATAAATACAGAAAAAATAAGACCGCTGTCAATAAATGCTGTGAGGCATAATGTTGTCCATATCCAAAATGAACTTTTTTGTGGCTTTATATTAGGGCTCATGGTTCAATTGCTTTAGTGTATCACTAAATGTGGTTTATGTTAAGGGTATATTAATAGACAGCGCCTAAAGCGCTGTCTGGTTAAAGCGCAGAGTAGAGTCCGTTTTTGTTTTTTTTGAAGTACTTTGGATTGACTAGGTTCACTAAGATCGTATTGGTTTTGAAATATCTCTCTTTGTTAACTCTTTTGATGACTTCTTCCTTGGAGAGCGGTCCTTCGCGTTTTAAAATGTCCGCTATAACTTCGCGGGCAATGCCTTTTTTGTAACCCCATTCAGCAAGCGCGTACATTCCCCTGCCGACAAGCACAAATCTAGGATCTTTGATGAGTTCATTGTGGCAAGTCGCGTAATGAATTTTTCGATCAAAAGTTTTAGAAATAGCGTCGGCAACTTCTTTGAAATGCATCGGTGAACCGCTCTTTCTCATGACCAAGTACGCGTAGTCTTTTACTCCGCGAGTGCGAATGTTCGGAGACGAAGCCTTGCCCCACTCACCCAGAGGATTTTTAGAAACAGCCTTAGAAATAGAAAGCCATCTCTTGGCAATTTCTTCATCTTTGTACTGCTCCGATACGTCTTTCATATGCTCAAAGAATTTTTTAATCATTTCTGTTTCCGGCACAAGATCTTCGTCACTTAAGCTTGCATAAAGTTTTCGGAGAGTTCCATGCACTTTTTCACTCACCTCGTCGTCCACGCTCCAGCGAGTATGAAAATGTTCGTCTTCGCGATGTTTGGTGAAAGCATCAGACAATTCTAGAAAAAAGTTAATGTGGTTCTGAACTGCCTTATCTTTCGAAATATAAGTCAAAAGTTCGTGTTCGGCGACAATTGAACCCAGTTTATGAATTACATTTTTAAGCTCGTCAAAAATTGCCTGTTCTCTCTTGTAAGCGTCAGACTTCTTGATGAAAGTTAGAGCCACATCTTCGACTTGTCGGACACGCTCCCTTGTAATGTTATATTTATTGCCGATTTCCTCCAGAGTACGCCTTTTGCCGTCAGCCGTCAGACCAAAGCGGTTCATGATGACATCCGACGCGCGCAGAGCCAGTGGAGAAATTATTCTCTTGGTGACTTTTTGCGGTTTGAAAGATATTGTTGACATCCCAGTACTAAAATTTTATTTATAATGATTATTGTTAATCTAACTTATTATCCCTTATTTTTCTATCTTTTTAATTTTTATTTAATCAAAAATTTAGTACGGGACAAGTAATTTTTTATTCTGCTCTTTTACTTTTTGCTCTATCAATCTCCGTCAAATATTTCTTGCGAAGCCGGACTGATTTTGGCGTAATTTCTAGATACTCGTCCGCATTCATCACTTCGAGCCCTCGTTCAATCGTCAGCGTAAAGATGGGATTGAGAACGATTGCTTCGTCTGTGCCGGAAGCTCGCATGTTCGTGAGCTGTTTCCCCTTGGTGGGGTTTACGGACATGTCTTCACCCTTCAAAACATTTCCCACAACCATTCCTTCATAAACTTCTGTCCCATGACCTACATACAATATACCACGTTCCTGTAAATTTGCAAGCGCGAAAGCTACTGCCTTGCCGGCGATCATCGAAACCATCGAACCGTACTCGCGCTTTTTTATTTCTCCGGCGTATTCTCGAAATCCAGTGACGCGAGAACTCATGATTCCTTCGCCCTTGGTGTCTATAATAAATTCCCCTCTGTATCCTAATAATCCGCGGGTCGGTATGTCAAAAATAATTCGAGCAATGCCTTGCTTGGATACCATGTCTTTCATGATGCCTTTGCGTTTGCCTATTTTTTCTATGACTCCCCCGCTCGATTCCATCGGCACATCAATCACCAGCTCTTCATAAGGTTCTGTCATTACTATTTTCTCTTCCCCGCCCGAACGACTGGTGTCGTTCAGTCGGGCGGGTTTGATAATAACTTCCGGCTGAGAAACTTGCATCTCAAATCCTTCTCGGCGCATGTATTCCAAAAGTATCGCGATGTGAAGCTCGCCTCGTCCGTACACCTTAAAGAACGAATGCCCAGACTTTGCGCCTTGGTCGGGAGAAAAATCTACTTTTAATCCGACATTTATTTCCAATTCTTTTTCCAGTCGCTCTTTGATCTGTCTGGAAGTGACAAATTTTCCCTCAAGGCCGGCAAACGGAGAATCGTTGACTAAAAAATTCAAAGAAAGAGTCGGCTCATCGATAGCAATGTGCGGCAATGGCTCTACACTTTCATCTTCACACAATGTCTCGCCTATGTATATGTCCGGAATGCCAGCTAGGAGCACGATGTCGCCGGAAGTTGCAAAGTCTACTTCCTTTCTAGTTATACCCTCAAAAGAAAAAAGTTTTGTTATTTTGCCTTCACGTATTTCCTTTTCTCTCTTAACAAAGATAGTACTGCCGGAAGTCATTTTGCCAGAATAAATACGAGCGACAGCCATTCTGCCCAAGAAGTTGTCATAACCCAGATTAAAAACTTGCGCGGACATTTTGCCGTTTTCATTTACAGATGCGGGTGTGACTTTTTCTAAAATAACATCTAGAAGCGGAGACAAACCCCCTCCTGCCTCCCCCAAAGGGGGAGGTGTTCCCTCTCCTTTGGGGAGGGTTAGGGTGGGGTTATTTTTGAAAGCCTTACCTTCACGCCCGATAGCAAAAACAGTTTCAAAATTTGCCTGTTCTTCATTTGCGCCCAGCTCGAAAAATAATTCTAGAATTTCATTGTGTACTCGGTCCGGCTCTGATGCTGGTTTATCTATTTTATTTATGACCACGATCGGCTTCAACCCTAGCTCCAAAGACTTTTTCAAAACGAATCTTGTCTGCGGCATCGGTCCTTCGACGGCATCCACCAAGAGAAGCACGCAGTCAACCGCGCGCAGAACACGCTCTACTTCCGAACCGAAGTCCGCGTGGCCGGGAGTGTCAACTATGTTTATCTTGGTATCTTTGTAATAGATGGAAGTATTTTTCGCGTAAATAGTAATACCGCGCTCTTTTTCGAGAGCATTAGAATCCATCGAGACTCCCTCGTCCTCTTGTCCGCCGTTTTGCTTCATCAAAGCATCGGTCAAGGTCGTCTTGCCGTGGTCCACGTGGGCAATAATAGCTATATTCCTAATTTCCATAAATAATTTTGATAATAAATTTAATAATTGCGATGCCTGCCCCGTACTGAGCTTTGCTCTAGTATGGGGTTTCGTATTTCCATATTGGCTTAAATAAAAAAGCCCTAAGGCCTTTAAAACTCACTTTTATATAATAACATACTTTCTATAAAAAAGCAAGTTATTGTGCGTCGAGAGGGATTCGAACCCCCGAAGCCCGAAGGCAACACGTTTACAGCGTGTCGTATTTGACCACTCTACCATCGACGCGTGTAATAAAAATAACACAAAAAAAACTTTTTTGCATCCCCGCCCGAACGCACCGTTCGGTACGGGCGGGTTTCATATTTTTAAAGTTTCGTAGCTTCCAGCATCAAAAACATCGGGATTTCTTTGCGAATTCGGTCTTCTTCGGCTGAACGCGGACCTTTTTGGCTTTTTTTGTGCGAAATCCATTCTTCTAATTGAGTTACAACAAAACCAACCTTGTGCAAAGTCTGAATATAAGACTGGAGCGGGCGGTGAAATGATAATGTTTTCTTTTTTTTAGATTTATCTTTTTCTCCGGGCGCCATATCTATTTCTATTTTGTATTCTTTTAAATACGATTCGATACGGCGATACTGCTTCCCTTTCTTGTCGTCCCATTCCCAACTCGACTTCTGTGGAATTCTGAATGCAGGATGAGTAAGAACTATAATTAACTTGCCTTTTGGTTTCAGAACCCGCGCGGATTCCGCTAGCGCGCCAGAAAAATTTTCAATATTTTGTAAAGACAAAATAATCACAGCAAGATCAAAAGAATTATTTTGAGCAAAATTTAATTTATCTGCGGAAGCAACATGAAAATCAATTCCTTTTGGAGAACGCTCTTTCGCCTTTGAAATTAATTCACCAGAGATGTCCGCGCCAATGACTTGTGCGCCAGCAGCAGCCAAAACCCTAGAAAAATATCCCTGCCCGCAAGCGATATCAATTATTTTCATTCCACCACTAGCAAGAACCGTTCTTGCTAGTGGTTTGATATCAAGAATCCGCAAAAGATTCGGCAAAATAACTCGAGCCTGAAAAGAGTCGGGAGACTCTTCCAAAAGTTCGTCGTACCAATCCGCCACTTTGCCCCAAGAAGTGTTTTTATCCCCTTTTATAAATTTTGCCATGCTCTTTCTTTTTCCGCTTTAAGCCAGTCTTTAGATAAACTAGAAGGAAACAAATGCGACATAGCTTCAGCCGCATCAAATCCTATTTTAACCACATAAATAAAGTATCAGGATGCGCTTTTCTTGCCGCCACTACAGCTTCAGCGCTCGTAGAGGCCAGATAGACATCTTCACTTTCAATCTCTACAGCTAAAAATTCACCCTTGTGAGCTGGTTCATATTGCGATCTCACATTTTCATAGATAACCATACCTTCCTTGGCTATTTTTGCGACATCTGAATTTTTTATAAGTTCTTCTGTATTTACTGTATTCATAAGTTCATTATATCACTTTCAGCTATCGTTGCAATCACCATCTGGTGGAGGAGCTAATTTTAGGCTACAACGGAACTTGGATTGGATTTTAGCTTGACCCCGTTAGAGGCAGAGGGTCGCTGCGAGCCCTCGCGGCCTCTAACGGGGTTGACTCTATTTCGAATTACCATATAATCATACTTATCATGAAAAAAAATTTCCCGACGCTGGAATTCATCCTGAAAAATTATAAAAACTTCAACGCGCGGGCAACTCGCGACGCGCTGATTACTTATTGGCAGCATATTGAGAAAGGCGGGAAAATGTTTTGGGCAGTGGCTGGCGCAATGTCTTCCGCTCAGCTTGGCGTCACGCTGGCTCCAGCGATACGAGAGGGGTTAATCCACGGCATGTCTGTTACCGGCGCGAACCTTGAAGAATCTCTTTTCCGACTTGTCGCCCATGACAGCTATAAAGATTTTCCCGATTATCGCTACTTTACCAAAGAAGACGATGAAAAAATTTTAGAAAACGGAATGCGCCGGGTGACGGATACAAGCATTCCCGAAGATGCAGCTTTCCGCGCCGTCGAAAGCATTATCGTGCCGGTCTGGAAAAAAGCGACTAAAGAAAAAACGCGTAAGTTCTGGCACGAATATTTCTATGATTTAATTCAGACTATAGATAAAAAGAAACATGAAGGTAAAGCATCCGAGTGCTGGCTCCTCGCGGCCGCGGAAAATAATCTACCGCTCGTTGTCCCCGGCTATGAAGATTCTACCTTCGGCAATATTTTTGCTTCGCACGTGAAGCTTGGCAACGCCAGTGCCAATATTGCCAAGAGCGGCATAGAATACATGGGAGCATTTTACGACCAATACCAGAAACTTTCTGCGGGTAAGGGCGTGGGCTTTTTCCAAATCGGCGGCGGCATCGCCGGGGACTTCCCTATATGCGTCGTGCCATCGCTCAAGTACGATATGAAAATCGGTAAAGTAAAACCTTGGGCGTACTTTTGCCAGATCTCAGATTCGACAACCTCCTACGGCTCATATTCCGGCGCAACTCCAAACGAAAAAATAACTTGGGACAAATTGACTAAAGACACTCCAATGTTCGTCATCGAGTCGGACGCGACTATCGTCGCTCCGCTTATTTTGACTGCCCTTCTCGAATGCAAAACCAATCCAAAAGAGGCAAATAAATTGATAGGGAAATATCAAGCCACTGCGTCCAATTCCACATAGAAAGCGGAACCTTTATTTGCGCCTTCGGACTCAGCCCAGATTCTGCCTTTATGCCCTTTTTCAACTATCTCTTTAGCTAAATATATGCCAATGCCGGAACCTCCTACGTCAGTTTTAGCGCCTTCGCCGCGGGAAAATTCCTTGAACAAGGTCGGCATAATTTCTGGCTTAATGCCCACTCCTGAATCGGAAATAGCCACTTTGATTTTTTTAGCCCCTTCGTCTTTTGAAAGTTTCACCTTAATCCAACCTTCTTTAGTAAACTTCATCGCATTATCAATTAAATTCTGAAGCACTTGCTTCAACTGCACTTTGTCGCCACTAACAAAATATGAAGATTGTCCATCTGTCTCAAAAGAAATAGTAAGTTTTCTTTTCTCTACTGCAAGTTTCTGCTGTTCGGTTATATTCTTCCCAAAGTCCGCTAGGTCCAGCTTCTCCAGATTGTATTGCAGTCCTCCCTGGTCTATTTTCGCAATGGTCAAATATTTTTCCACATCTTCATTCATACCTTGAGCCCGCTCGTACATTTGACTAAGCATTTTTTTCTGCGTGTCGTCTATTTTACCGAGCGAACCGTCTAGAAACAAAGAAGTGCAGGATATGATGGCTGAAATTGGATTTCTTAATTGATGGGTGGCTAAAGACAAGAATTTTGATTTAAGGATGTCGAAGGCTTTGAGTTTTTCGTTGGCATTTTCAAGTTCTTTATTTAATCCATCAACCTGTTTATACAATCTCGCCAGCTCGAGATTTTGCTTGTACATTGCTTCGGTAACTTTTTTATATTCTGCCGGATCAATCGGGCTGTTGTCGTTGTTTGGCATAACTAATTATTATTTTAAGCTTTCCGGTATTTCTTCTGGAGACATTTCAGCGACCAAATCGGCAACAGCGTCATGACAAACGGCATGAGAAGCTTTGCCGAAGATTCTTTCATATTGTGCCACGAGGCGATTGATAATATCCTTCCGATCGCCAGAAATTGAAACTGATTTGTGTGATTGATCAATAATGAGTCCACTAACTTTTCCAGCCTCATCCCAAGCCATAGGTCCTATAATAAGTTCCTGTTCTTTTATTATTCTTATTGGGATTTGTAGAATTGTATCCATAGTATTTTAAGAATTATCTTTCGCTTTATAGAAGCCCAGAACTCCATAGGTAAGTAAAAAAAGACCGATAGTAAGTACTAAATCTCCAAAGTCTCCGTTATGAAACGTCCCTACTGTAGTCGTATAAGAAAAAATTGAATCACCAATAAACATAACTCCTAACCCAGTAAGTATTGCTGTGATATCTATTATATAGCGTCCGCCAAGATATTTAAAAGAAAGACCAGAGATTACTAAAGCCAGAACTAGGCTGAAAAAATCTCCTAGAGGATATGCTATATCAAGAGCGGCCTTTAGGGGTGTTTCTCCATCTGGAACAATTACTCCGGCTCTAGCAACAATAATTAGAATGTAATAAGAAATTACAAGAATAATTACAGATGAAACGACTGCAAAAATTTTCGCTGATGTGCTTCGTAGCCCAAATTTTGCTCCTGTAGCTTTAGAAAGATAAATTGCCCCAAGTCCATATAAAAATATACTAGAGGCGAAACCTAAATCAGCCAATGAAGGATAAGGCGCCGTTATGTGCAACACAAGATTGTAGTAAGACCACAACATACTTCCAGAACCCCAAGCAAAAAGACCTAGAGATATAAAAAATATAGCTTTACCTACAGCGCTTTTTAAACCACCCCAAATTTTAGATTGAAACATACCTATCAACCCACCGATAAGCGGCACTAGGCTAAAAAGGAATGAGTAGAGAAAGTTATAAATACTATCTGTTTGATGACTATATTGTAGAGTTATCCAATACACAACAAGCAAAAAGAAATACCCAACAAACACTTTTTGATAAGAATTTAATTTCATGTACCTAAAGCATAAATCCTTATGAATCATAAGTCAATTGGAAAAAGCTTTACAAACTAAAAAAATTGTGTTAATATATAAGAAATTCCTTGTACAATGAAAAAGAAAGACACGATAAAAACCCGAGAAGCAATCGGCTTTTTGGGAGATATGGCTGAGTGGGCAAACATGCCTGCTATCTATGACAGCCATACATTGCGGATTGCCGGACACCCAGTCATGGAGGATTGGGAAACTGGCTACATGAACAAGCTGGCTGATATAGCTTGTTCAAACGGGGGACGTATCTTAGAGCTTGGATACGGTCTCGGAATTTCAGCTAGGGCAATTCAAGCTCACAACATCGAAAATCACTCGATCATCGAGTGCAATATCGATGTAATAGCGAAATGCATTCGGGATTTGCGGGAGTCGATAGCCAGAAGCCGCACATTTGTGCTAAGCGGTTTCTGGCAGGAAGTGACATGCACACTTCCAGACAACTACTTTGACGGGATTTTATTCGATACATATCCCCTGAAGGCAGAAGAAATTCACGCAAATCATTTCTGGTTTTTCAAAGAGGCGTATCGACTATTGAAGCCACACGGGGTACTCACATATTACAGTGACGAGGCTAAAAGTTTCTCTTATAAGCATCTGACCAAATTGTTAGAGGCTGGGTTCAAAAAAGAAAACATTGGTTTCGAAATCTGTGGTGTCAATCCTCCGAAGGATTGCGAGTACTGGCAAGAAAAAACGATCCTGGCACCCATCGTCAGGAAGTAATTTTTAATCATTAAAAGACGCATTCCAACATAACCAAATGGAATGCGCCTTTTATTTTGTAAAAATTTTCGGTTTAGGAAAACCATTAAAAGGTGTCATAAGAGTAAAACTATAAGCTCCAACGTCGTGGATAACTAATCTGTCACCAATCTCAATATCTTTAGGTAATAAAATGTTACTGTTTATTACATCCAAACTATCTCCTGTGGGACCGCTCAAAATAAATCTTTCTGTTTTTTTAGAAAATTTTTTTTTAAGAAAAGCTAAAATTTTATATTTTGTACTTCCTTGAGAAGTTGTAGATTCTAAAAGAGCGTTATAAACTCCAGCATCTAAATAAAGCCAATTTCCATTAGGTCGCTTGCTTTTGCCAATCACGCTGGTTGTCAAAGTAAAAGCATCTGCCACTAATCCTCTTCCGGGTTCTACTATGTATTTTACTTGGTAAGGCAATTTTTCACATGCGAGCTTTACATAACTTGAAATTTTTTCAATATCAGGGAAATGGTCATTTTTCTGGTAACTTACAGGAAAACCTCCACCCAAATTTACAACTTCTATTTTTATTCCTTTTTCTAAAAGAATTTTCATCATCCTAGATATATCAGCTATTCCTCGCGCCCAAGCATGAGCATTTCTAGCTTGAGAGCCGACATTAAAACTTATCCCGTACGGTTTTAATCCCAGCTCTTTGGCTTTTAACAACAAAGCTATTCCTTCTTTTGGAGAAGCTCCAAATTTTTTGGACAATTCAAAAACACTATTTGATTCATCATCAACAAGTACTCGTACATAACCCCGCGCGCCGGGTGCCTGTCGCGATATTTTCAGCAATTCTTGCAAAGAATCAAAAGCAAATCTGCTTACTCCGTATTTTACAAAGTCTTTTATATCTATTTCCGGTTTTACAGATGTTCCATAGATTATTTTCTCAGCTTTAACATTAATTTTTTTTAAAAAAGACAATTCATATTTAGATGCCACTTCAAAAGAAGCTCCAGCTTTATTTAATGTTTCTAAAACAGGTTTTTCCGAATTTGCTTTCATTGCATAACAAATTTCAGTTTGAGGCATAAAGCATTTTTCGTATTGCTTAAAATTCCCAAGTAATTTCGTCTTATCGAATGTAAAGAATGGCGTCTTTTTATTTAAATTATTGTTTCTATTTTTCATAAGAAAGAAATAAGCGCTATGCCAATAATGATAATTATACTTCCAACAGTCTGAGTCCTTGTCATCTTTTCTTTTAAGAAAACTCTGGCCAGTATGATTGTTGGCAAAGAGAAAACCGCTCCAAGCATTGCAACAATACTAGTGTGGGAAGTATGGCTCAGGCCATAAGACAGAGAGGCGAAAGCAAATACATCAAACACGCCTATAAGCACAAGAAACTTCCAGATAATTTTATCTACAACTTTAATTTTAATATTTTTGGCTCTTAAATAGACTAAAAGAGCTAATGCTGAAAATATTCGAACAACGAGAAGAAAAAGTACCCAATCTCTACCATTTATAAAACGATCGAAGGCTATAATCCAGAGTGAATAAAGACAAACTGCCAGAAGAATTTCTTTTAATCCTTGAATTTTCTCCCCTTTTATTCTAGATTTACCAAAAAACATTAACCATATATTTCTAGGATCACCATTGATAATTATAATCCCTATAAAAACAATAGCAAAAGCTACTTGCCTGCCAAAAGGAATTACTTCTTTGAAAAAGATTGCCGACAAAATAGCTACAACCACCGCGTATGTGGCAAAAATTGGGCTCAATAGACTAACTTTGCCTTTACCAAAAGCTGTGTAGGTGGGAATATATGATAGACCGCTCCATACCCCCAAAAATATAATAATAGGTATTTCAATTTTACTCAGAACAGGCAGAGAAGGATGAATGAGAAAAAGAATAAGTAATGGGAAGACACCAATAAACTGAGACCAAAATAAAGTCACCACATCTCCAATTTGGTCGATAGTTTTTTTAGCAAAAAAATCAGCCAGACCCCAGCCGAACATTCCACCAAGTCCAGATAGTATTGCTATAAATAACTCATTATGCACGAAGTCATTCTAGCATATTTAGAGAAAAAATAATTCCTTGACTTTTCGCGATAGGGGGGGTAGTTCTCCTCGCTTGTGCCAAACTTCGTTTCTTCTTTTGTACCATCTCACGATTGTTGATTGATTGTATCCGAAATATCTGGCTGTTTCTCTGGTGCTTTTACCGCTCAGCATCATTCGAATTGCCAGAACTCGCACCTTTCCGATCTTTTCATTTGTTGTATATGCCATGGTCATACCTTACATCTTTGGGGTGATGCAAAGGTATTGAACCATTACGGTCTCTTGTGGGTTTTTGTAATTCAAAGTGCTATAGTTTTATGATGATTCAAGAAATCAAAGCGAAAGTTTATGATGTTCAAGAAATTGAGCGAAGGTTAATGCAGAATGGAGCAAAAGTTATTGACCAAACATATTTTATTGACACATATTTTCACCAACCAAAGGGGGGAGTTTTAAAAATAGTAGAAAAGAAGAAGGGAGCATTTATCAATATCTTCCAAGCTATTGACGGTAAATTTGAAGTTGTGAAAGATGAACAAATAGATAATCTTGAAGAATTAAAAAGAAAATTAGTCGCTCAATATGGCATAAAACGAATAATGAAAGGAAGCAGGAAATTTTTTCAATTACGAAATTATCAAATAATTTTTAATCTTATCGATGATGTTGGAAATTTCATTATCGTAACCGGAGAAAATCCAAGCAAAGAATTCGTTGAAAAAGATTTAGGTATTAAAAAACCAGAATACATTACTGTTTCGTTTGATGAAGTGTAATCTAGATGATTAGATATGGGCTCCCTCAATGATGTGCTGGGCCATTGTATCATAATGATTTTTTATCTGAGTTTGAACATGTTGCAAAGTGTTTGGTGAATAAACAAGAGGTTGCCGAATCAAATCGGGAATAGCGTTATGAAGCGCGGAAACATTATTTGGACTATCATACAAAAGCCGAACATTGTATTTTTCATCAACGCCTATAGCTTCTAAAAGTTGTTGTTTTCTTGATGTGACTTCTGTTTCAATATCTAAAGAAATAAAAGGTTTTCCGTGAATGTAAGGTACCCCTTTTTTAAGACAGAAAATCAACTAATTAATTTCATTTTAACTTGAAGCGATTTTTTTAGCAAATTCTCTCGGCGACATTTTTAAAACAGTGTGAATTCGTGTCGTGTTGTAGACATGTATTGTGTGATAGATTTCATACACCAACTCTCCTAGATCATCGAATCTGTTGGGGTCTCCAAGATCAATTTTGAATTTGTCGTAGAATGATTCCTGGTATCCATTTTCCCAGGGTGAACCTTTTCTAGACATGGAGATATTAATACCCGCAGAAAGACAGAAATCCTGAAACACTTTTGCCGTATATTCACTGCCTTGATCGGAATGAATGATGTCCGGTCTAGGGTGGTCCATTAGCGCAGACACCATAGCCTGTATCACTAGAGCGCTGGAATGATTAGCGAGCACACAAGCTCCCACAATTTCACGATTGAAAATATCCATCACAGTGGCTAGATAGATGAACCGTTCTTTCCAGAAAATGAAGGTGAAATCTGTAACCCAGATTTGATTCAGGCGAGTAAGTGGAGTGGTCAACAGAAGATTCGGGAATATATCATAGATCCTTGTATTTGCTCGTTTCCAGGGCTTTCGGTGTCTACGGTAGGGCTTGATACCATAGATATGCATAACACGAAGAATTCTCTTTTTGTTCAGTTTGAGAGCTATGGCGATTCGCTTGTGTCCATAGCTGGGAAAATCATGCAGCACCATCTCAATCTTTTGTTTAATCTGCCAGTCTTCCACTGGCTTTTTTCTTTTGTAGTAGAGAGAACTTTTGGATACTCCTAGAATGTCATGCAATCTCGGATGCTTCAGCGCCACCCCTTTTTTTGTCCAACGCCTAGTTGGACTGTGAGTTCTCCGATGATTTGTTTCAATTCTCGGTTTTCTTTTTCGAGCTTAATCATGTCTCGAGATGATGCGCCGGTGACACCATCCTTGAGCCAAGTGTAGATGCAGGCGGTACTGATCCCATGCTCAGCCGCTATCTCTTTGATCGACTTCCCGGAAGTCTTCACCCGCTCAAGTATTTGATTTTTCAAATCTTGAGGAACCTTGTGTGTTTTGTTAGACATATGCTCAATGAAAATTACTGATATATTCGACTATTATACCGCTAATCTTAGTTGAAAATGTGTCCTAAATTTGGGGTACCGGTCATCGTGGTGGCTTGCGCGGTCGACGCGTTAAAAGTTATTCCCCAAAAGAGAACGGTGATAACTGCTAAAGAACGAAATGCGTCTTTAGAATTTTTTTTTTGCTTAGATGTTTTCATAAATAACTTCTCTTCATAACTTTA
>OBEQ011805808.1_pt1 | contig 13389 bp, 12 predicted proteins | sample 1670901 | NCBI WGS metagenome assembly OBEQ01 (sample SAMEA104232315, study PRJEB22302) | groundwater metagenome | biome: forest; feature: aquifer; material: groundwater | place: USA | collected 2011-08-07 | depth 5.4 m
CCGCTCTCAAAAAAGATTATGGAGTTCTTGGGATTCTGACCCTCTATATCCTGCCGCGGGGAATCGAACCACGATCTTGAAGTCCGCAACCTCATGTCCTATCCGTTGAACGACGGGAGGGTCTTTCTTTACTTCACCGACTTCAGCCACTTCACGAGACGCGACTTCTTGCGGTCTGCCGCGCCGCGTTTTATCGTAAATTCTTTTGCCGCCTTGTCGTACGCTTTGTAGGCAAGCGGAATGAGTTTCTTCGCTTCGCCCACCTTTTTCTCGGCGACGAGTTTCTTGATTTTCTTCAGCACTTCGTCAATCGCTTTTTTGCGGCGCAGATTGAAGACGCGCTTTCGTAGCGATGCGCGGTGTGCCTTTTTTGCTGAGGTTGTTATCGCCATAGAGGTGAACGCAGATTAACAGAGATTATCTTAAAACGCAAACTTCCCCTATACTATCATTATGATTTCATATCTCACGGGGATGGTCACAGAAAAGAGCGCGCGGTTCGCGATTGTTGAGGCGAACGGAGTCGGGTATCGGGTCTTTGTGACGAACGACACGCTCCGGCAACTGAAAACGGAGACGCAAACGAAACTCCGTACGCATCATGCCGTGCGCGAAGATACCGAAGAGTTGTTCGGATTTCTGGAGCAAGAGGACTTGAAACTCTTTGAACTTCTGCTCGGCGTCCCCGGCATCGGCCCCAAGACCGCACTCAACATCTTGAATGTCGCGACTCCCGAGACGCTGCGTCGCTCCATCACCTCCGGTGAGACGGCATACTTGACAAAGATTTCGGGCATCGGCAGAAAGACAGCCGAGAAGATTGTGCTTGAACTCAAAGAAAAGTTGGGAAAGAGCGAAGAAGGAGCGGGTCTCAAAGAGGAGGTGGATTCGCTGGAAGCGTTAAAATCGCTCGGCTACTCGCACCAAGACGCGCGCGAAGCGCTGCGACAGGTTGAAAAGACCGCCGTGAGCACCAGCGACCGTATCAAAGCCGCGCTCAAATTGCTTGGAAAATAAAATGGAACTGCTTCGCACACTCATTCCGTCTCCCTTTCTCTCTCTCTACCACTACGCGTTGGCGTTTGTGAGTGCAGTTATCTTTGGCTTTCCTTCACGCAAACTGAAGGTCATTGCGGTAACGGGGACGAAGGGCAAAAGTTCGGTGGTTGAACTCGTCGGCGCGATTCTTGACGAGGCGAAATTTAAGACGGCACACGCTTCTACAATTCATTTTAAGATTGGAGAAAGAAAAGAACGAAACTTGCACAAAATGACGATGCCGGGGCGGTTTTTCTTGCAGGGATTTCTGCGTCGCGCCGTCAGCGCTGGATGCACGCACGCCGTCGTTGAGATGACCTCTGAGGGAGCGCGGCAGTATCGGCACAGATTTATCGCGCTTGATGCACTCATCTTCACGAATCTCGCGCCTGAGCATCTTGAGTCGCATGGCTCGTATGAGAACTATGTTGCGGCAAAGGTCTCGCTGGCGAAAGCACTGGAGCGCTCGCCTAAGAAGAACAAACTGCTCGTCGTGAATGGCGACGACAAAGAAGCGCAGAAGTTTCTGGAGGTCTTCACCACCGGCGCAAAAGTGATTTACAGAAAACAAGACGCGGAAAGTTCTGCTGTCTCGTCCGAAGGGGTGGCGTTTGATTGGGGCGGCGCGCACATCTCCTCCACCCTTCCCGGCGAATTCAATCTCTACAACATTCTTGCGGCGGCAAGTTTCGCGCAGGCGGCGGGCATCCCCACTGCGAAAATCCGCGACGGTATTGCAAAGATAAAGAGTATTCGCGGGCGGGCAGAGAAGATTGAAGAGGGACAGGACTTCAGAGTAATCGTTGACTATGCACATACGCCCGACTCGCTGGAGAAATTTTATCAAACCTACGCGGGCAAGTATCGCATCTGCGTCTTGGGCAATACGGGCGGAGGCAGAGACAGGTGGAAGCGCCCCGTGATGGCGGAGATTGCCGAGAAGTACTGCGACGAAATAATTCTCACCAACGAAGACCCGTATGACGAAGACCCACGAGCGATTCTAAGCGAGATGGCGGCGGGCATTACACACAAAAAACCGACGGTTATTCTGAATCGGCGAGAAGCGATTGCCGCCGCGCTCGGCTCTGCCGAGCGCGGCGGAGCGGTGCTCATTACCGGCAAAGGCACCGACCCCTACATAATGGGCGCGCACGGCTCGCGCGAGCCGTGGGACGACGCAACGGTCGCGCGCGAAGAGTTGCAGAAGATTCTCAAGAAATAATTACCGCCCGTACTTTTCATTGAGTGCCGAGCGGGTGCGTTCGGTGAGCGTGCCGCTTGGCGGGAGGGCATATTTTTCTTGAAAACTCCTAACGGCACGCTCGGTGCAGGGACCGAAACTTCCAGTCAAGGGGCAGGCGCGTTTGTCTCCCGAAGGCGGATAGAGTTTTTCTGAAAGGAGTGCCGCCTGCAAGGCAAGTACAGACGGATTATGCCGCGAGCCCGCGGCGAGCGGCTCGCTCCACTCATAGGGCAAAAGAGTGGTGTGGTACTGCCTAAAGACCTCGTCAAAGGAGCCGAAGAAACTGTTCAGACCGAGCGCGGTCTGAAAGGCGAGTTCTTTTAAGAACTTCTCGCGGATTCCTGCGTCAAGAAAACGGTCTTCGTAGATATAGCCGTACTCAACGAGCACCGACGCCGCATCAAGCGTGTTATATGCGCCGATTGCGATGAGGGTCTGGTCGGGTACGATACCACTTGATTCTTTGGGCAAATTGCTCGCGGCATAAAAACGCGAGAACTGCGTGAAGAGCGTCTGCGCAACGGCGCGACTCGCCTTGGCGTTTGAGAACTGTGTCTCGGGAACATAGAGCGCGAAGCCGTCATAACGCCCCGGTTGGGTCTTGGGTCGCCCCGGGTAGTCGTTGAAATGAATGTGTATCACCAACTGTACGCCGTGCTCGTTCGCCCATTTGTTGAATGAGTAGAGCCGCCAGACGACTTCATCTGCCGCTTTGTTGTGCTTCACCCCCCGCACCGGCTCTACCGAGCCATTGGTGAGCAAGTCCTGCATCACCTTGCGTTTCTCCGCCACAAACGCCTGCACCGCCGCTTTCTCGTTTATAAAATATTCCAGAAACTCCGGTGCATAGCCCGCGCTTGTGCGCGTGAGAGTTATCTCAAAACGCGGGTCGGCAGAGAGGAGTCGCGCAAGTTCCTCGCCAACCCGTGCTGTCATCGCGGCTTCTTTAACCCCACGAAACTCCGTTCCCCACGAGTCGTTGTCGTGACCGGGCACAATGAGAATCTTGAGCGGCGCGCCTCCCTGCCCCGCGTTGCGGTACGCATCTTTCAGCCCATCTGCTGTAACACTATCTACAAAAAAGACGCTCCCTGCGAGGCGGGTTAGTTCATCAAACGAAAACGCGGGAGAGAGACCAATGGTTGCCGAGACGACGAACGCCATCCCGCAGAGCGAGAGACCGAGGAGAAAAAAGATGCGGTTCATACAGAGATATAGTATATACTATACCAATATGAACGAAGATATTCAGTGGTTCATCGGGGTTCTGGTGGTGCTCGCGCTCCTCTGGTGGGGCGGGCGAAGCGCACTCCAAAATGCCACGCCGAATTCTCTCTCCAGCACCGCGCCGTCCTCGCAGACAGCGACGCAATCTAGCGGACAATCACCAGCCGCCGAAACAAAGAGACAGAACACGCTCACCATTGAGGGACTCAACCGCAGCAGCGACCCCGACAGTGAATATATCGTTATCCGCGCGCCACAAGAAAACACGACACTCATCACCCTCACCGGTCTCTCGTTGCGCAGCGCAGGCAACGGCAACGAGGTGCGTATCCCATCAGCGTGGAAACTTCCCTTCCCCGGCGCGTCGGGAGACGGCGAAGAAGTACGGCTCGCACCCGGCGAAGTTGCCTATATCATCTCGGGACATTCGCCGAATGGGATGTCGTTTGAAGCCAATCTCTGCACGGGCTATCTCACCTCGGGACTGAATTTCACCCCTTCGCTCTCGCGCGACTGTCCCTCGGTTGCGCGAGGGCCGCTGCCGCTACCGCCAAATCATTTGAGCGACGCGTGTCTTGATTTTCTTGACGAGATTCCTTCCTGCACCACCCCCGAGATTCCGCTTTCGCTTTCGGGTGACGGCTCCTGTCAGGCATATATTGTCAAAAACACCAACTACAATGCCTGCGTTTCGCTCCACAAAAACGAGGCCGGTTTCTATCGCGGCGCGTGGTATCTCTATCTCAACCGCGGGAGCAGTTTCTGGAAGAGCCGCCGCGAGAGCGCTGAACTGCACGACCAAAATGGCAGATTGATTGACGCCGTCTCCTTCGACTAAAATCTGAATCCGCCCAGTAGGAATCGAACCTACGACCTTCTCCTTAAGAGGGAGCAGCTCTACCAACTGAGCTATGGGCGGGATATGAAAAACATAACAGAAATTGCGTAAAAATCAAAGCGGGGGTAGGATGCGGAGTAGTAAACAATCAACCACAGAAAGGTCTTTGATATGATAGCACTACGCGGAGTTCGCTTTGAATCAGTGATTGACGCATCGGGTGTGCGCAACTTTCATCAAAAAGGATACCCGTTTCATCTTCTCTTCTTCTTGTTTGGTCTCCGTTTCCACGGGTCTTCTTTTGTCACAAAGACAACGACACTTCTTCCGCGAGCGGGCAATATGCCGCTCAAGAAAGACGGCGCAACCCCGAAGGAATGGGTACCTCGTTGCATTATCCGCAACAAAGAAAAGAAGATTGTGCTTAACGCAGTCGGACTCAGCGGTCCCGGGCTTGAGTTTCTCATTCAGACCGGCTGGTGGCAGAGGTTGACCGAGCCGTTCCAGATATCGGTAATGTCGCTCGCGCCAACTCCCAACGGACGGCAGGCCGAACTTGAAGGTATCTTTTATCGGCTCGCCGCGGCAAAAAAGTATGAGCACTTCCGCGCCGACTGGGGAATTCAGGTCAACCTATCATGCCCAAATGGCGGACTGGACCCGAACGACCTCATAGACGAAGTGGTGCCGATGCTTGAGATGGCGGAAAAAGCCATCCCTCAATCGGTCTCGCTGACGCTAAAGTTCGGACCCGAAGCGCATCCGAAATCAATCTGCCGCATTGCGAGGCATCCTCGCTGTGACGCACTCTGCTTCTGCAATACGCTGCCGTTCGGGAAACAAGCGCTCTGGACACAATACGCGCGACCCGTTGACTGGAAGGAACTCTTCGGTACCGACGACCCGACGGACTCGCCAATGGCGAAACGATTCCCCGGTTTCGCCGGAGGGCTTTCGGGTGCACCGCTTAAACTACTGGTGTTGGAGTGGGTACGGGCAGTGCGAGAACTCGGAATCCAGAAACCGATCATCGCGGGCGGAGGACTGCTCTCTGCCGAAGATGCCGGGTTTGCCTTTGACGCAGGAGCCGATGCCGTTTCATTCGGTTCAATTGCAATGCTCGCCCCAACCAAGGTCGCGTCAGCGATTCGGGATGCGAGACGCCGAGCGAGAAAATTAATACACAACTCAACAAACAGGAGTATGAGATGAACCAGATAACCATTCCGCGACTCAACAATATGCACGGCCACCTGCGACAGGGCGAACTGCTCAAGTTCTTGACCCCGTTTGCGGCAAGGCAGTGCGGTTACTATGTCCCGATGGGCAATACGAAGCCGCCGATTCTCACCGGTGCCGATGCCGTTCTCTACCGCACAGAGATAATGAACGCTGTTCCAGAAAGAGATGAGAACGCATTTAAACCGGTGTTGAGTATCAAAATACGCGAAGATACTTCACCGGGCATCATACACGGCGCGGCGGAACTGGGGGTAAAGATGGGCAAACTCTACCCCTACGCGCGTACGACTCACGCCGACGACGGCATCAAGAACTATATGCACCTCTGCAAGGTCTTTGAGACGATGGAAGAGGTGGGGATGATTGCGGCATTTCACCCCGAACATCCGAATCTTATCTGGGACGACGCGGAGTGTGAATACGCGTTCTGGGGCATCTTTGAGTCAATCTACTCCCTCTTCCCCGGACTCAAGATGACTTGGGAGCATTTGAGCGATACTCGTGTGCTTCCGTCCCTCCTTGATATGAGTGACCGAGTTGCGTTCACGATAACCCTTCATCATATGCTGATTCGTGATGTTGATGTTAATGCAGACAGTCACAATAAATGCCGCCCGCAGGCGAAACGCAGCATTGACCGTTCCGAACTTCGCCGCATTTCAACGAGTGGACACCCGAAGGCGATACTGGGACTTGACGACGCGCCGTGGGACGAAGAGCATAAGGCCTGCGCCCGCTCTTGCAACGGCTGTTGGACGATGCCGAACGCCACCGAGATGCTTGCCGAGGTCTTTCATCAAGAAGGTATGCTCGTGGGGCACAACGGCAGCATCAATGACGAGGGGGTGGAGAAGATGATTCTCTTCTCTTCACGAAACGGGGCAAGGTTCTATAACCTCCCTGAACTGACCAATACCATCACTCTGGCCAAAATTCCCAGCAGAGTGCAGGAAAAATATATTGACGAAAACGGAAAGAAAGAGTTTGTCCCATTCTGGGCGGGACGAGAATTGAGTTGGATTATCGTCGGGTAAAGAAAGAAATCACAAGGACTCGCTGCACTGCGGCGAGTCCTTTTTCATATCTGCAAAACGAATCGCTCCAAGCCGATGGCGAAATCGTGAATGCCGCGGTGAGAATCGTGGTAGAGCGAAACGAGACGACGCGAGAGGTCTTTGAGTTCCTCTTTGCGCCACGAGCGGTTCGGGTAGGGCGCGGTGAGCAACGACTTTACTTTCCAAAAGAGAACTCCGTTGATGTTTTCGGGCGCGAAGTCCTCCCGCAATGCTTGATAATATAACACCCACAAGTTCTTTCGGTCACGGCTGCCGAGAGCATCGGCGAGTGAGAATATCTTGAATGTTTCTTTTTTCCCTCCTTTTTTCTCAAACGCGTTTGTCTTCTCTGCCGCTTCGGTTATTGCAAGAAGTGTTTCTTTATCGCATTTTCCTTCAAGCATCACAAAAATATTGGGCGACTCGGCAATCTCGGAGAGTTTTTTGAGCACCACCTCTTTCGCCTCCTCATTCTCAAAGAGATACGAAAGAAAGACGAGATAGGTCTTGCTGAAGAGACCTATCCCTCCCGTGAGTTCGTCTAACTGCGACTCGCTCCAATGCTCGGCATCAAGGCGAAAGAGCTCTGCCTCCGGCTTCTTTTTCTGGAGCGACGCCACAAGCGCGAGTGCCTTCTCGCGCGCGGTGTCGGTATCGGAGCCATAAAAAAAATAGAGCATAGTTTTATATTTTCTTCATCTCCCCCCAATTCGCCCCGACACTCGCGTCAACGACAATCGGCACTCCCTGCGATTGGTCGGGAGTTAGGACACTTTCCATAATCGTCTTGATACGCGGCGCGAGTTCTTTCACCGCACTTTCTTTTACTTCATAGACCAACTCGTCGTGCACTTGAAGAATGAGAGATATGTCTTTCTCTAGACGCTCGCGTCGCAAAAATTCATCAACCCGCACCATCGCGAGTTTGATGATATCTGCAGTCGCCGTGCCCTGTATCGGCGCGTTGGTCGCTTGCCTCTCTGCCGCGGCACGAAGAGAAGGGAGGGGCGAGTTAATCGCCCCGAAGTAACGGCGCCTGCCGAAGAGCGTCTCGGTGAATCCTTGCGCGCGCGCCTTCTCTTTCGTCTCCTCAAGATACGCCGCGAGTACCGAGAAGCGCGCGAAGTACTGCCGAAGAAACTCCGCGGCTTCCTCGCGCAAAACAGGTGCCCCACCCTCCGAGAGCGCGGCGCGTAGTGAGTTGACTCCCATTCCATAAAGAATACCGAAGTTGATGACCTTTGCTTTTCGCCGCAGGTCTTTGTCAACTTTTTGAAGCGGCAAGCCGAATACCTCTGATGCTACCGCGGTATGCACATCCCCGCCCGCCTTGAAGATGGCGATGAACTTTGAGTCGCGCGAGAGGATGGCGGCGATACGCAGTTCAATTTGCGAGTAATCAAACCCAAGAAGCACCCACCCTTTTTCGGCGACAAATGCGTTGCGAATCGCCCGACCGAGCGCGGTCTGCACGGGAATATTCTGCAGATTCGGGTCCTCTGAAGCCATCCGCCCCGTCGTTGAACCCGCCGAGAGAAATCGGGTATGCAATCGTCCGTCCTTCCCCACCATCTGCGGAATCGTGTCTATATAGGTAGAGAGTAGTTTCTGAAACTCGCGATATTCCAGAATCGGCGCAATGATGAGATGCAGGTCGCGCATCTTCTCTAGTTCGCTCTCACGAGTTGAGAGCGCGCCGCCCGCCGTCTTCTTCTGTCGTGCGGGTTTGAGACCCATCTTCACAAAGAGCACTTTGCCGAGTTGTTTGGGAGAGTTGAGATTGAACTTCTCACCCGCCAACTTCCAAATCTTCTCTTCTCGTTCTTGTAGTTCTTTATGGTAGGTTTTTGACAACTTCGCCAGATACGCGATATCCACCGCGACACCCGTCTTATTCATCTGCTCCACGACAGGAATGAGTGGTTGCTCAATCTCCTCAAAGACGCGAGTCAGATTGTGCTTCGGAATCTCGGCAAAGATGGCTCGGCGCGCAACGGCAAAGTCGCGCGTTTCGCCGAACGACAAGATATCGTCAAGCGTTGGGTTGGTGATAGTTGAGTTGGTGAGCCAGAGCGCGACACTCGTCTCGCGAAGTTCGCGCGGGTCGGGAGGTGCGACCGTGAGCGCATCGGTGAAAGACGCTTGGGTTGGTTCGGGTGGGGTCTCGCCTCGCGCGGCACGCAGTCGTTCGGCAAGAGTGCGGAACTCAAGCGCAGTAAAGAGTTTCTCTGCCTGCGCCGTCGTCGTACTCTCTTTCCATTTCTTTGTGGGTAACTGGTATTCAATCGGCACATCGCGCCGAATCGTCCCGAGAATCTTGCTGAACTCTGCCTCTTCTTTTCCCTTCTCCAAAAGTCCGACAACGCGCGCCTTAATACCGCTCTTCTCAAATACCTCTTTCCCTTTTTTTAATTTCTTGTAGATTTCTTCCAGAGAACCGAACGTGACGATAAGGTCAGTCGCGGTCTTGTCGCCGATACCAGCGATGCCCTTGATATTGTCCGATGGGTCGCCCTTGAGCCCCTTGAAGTCGGGCAGAAGTTCGGGACCAAAACTAAAACGCGCCTTCACTCGCTCTTCGTCATAGAGAATCGTATCGTTGATGCCTTTTTTCAGCGTATAGACCTGCACCTTCTTACCAGAAACGAGTTGGAGTGTGTCCATATCTCCCGACGCGATGACAATCTCCAGATTCTTTGCGTTCTTCAGTTGCTCCACCACCGTTCCCAAAATATCATCTGCCTCAAATCCCCCTTTGTCATAAATCGGAATCCCGAATGCCTCAAAGATTTCGCGCGAGCGCTGCATCTGCGCGACGAGCGCGTCATCGGTCTTTGCTCGCCCTGCCTTGTATTCTTTGTACGCCGTATGCCTGAAGGTCGGCTTTGGCAAGTCGTAGGCGGCGGCCATATAGTCGGGCTTGAGGTCGCCGATTATTTTAATGAGCATTGAGGCGAGTCCGTAGAGCGCGCCGGTCGGCTCGCCCCTTGAGTTGGTGAATTCGGGGAGCGCGTGGTACGCACGATGCAGTATCGCGTGAGCGTCAAAGAGTACCAATCTCCTATTCTTCCCTTCCGCTTTCTTCATGAAAACATTCTAGCATTTCTCGGCACAAAAAAGCGGTGAATGCAGCTCATCTCCGCAGATCCTTCATCTCTATTGCAGACCCTTCAGACCTATTCCCGTCAATATGCTACTTCTGTGCTATAGCACAGAAGTTACCTATGCCTTACAATAAAGGAGATGGGAGAACTGGAAAAGAAATCTAAAGAGCGTTTGCATAACTCGCGACTACAACGAGCAGTACTCGCCACAGCCGAGTCCATTGCTGAACTGACTACAGGTATGCTTACGGGCAGCATCTATAAAATGTATAAACTGGTTGACCGCCGCGAGCGAGAGCGAAAGTATCGTTCTATTCTCGCGGCGCGGGAGCGGCTTCTCCAAAACGGGCTTCTGCGGCGCGCTGGAAAGTTTGTTGAACTTACCGCAAAAGGAAAGGAAAAATTGCGCGAATGGGAAAAGCAGGATTATCAACTTCCCCACCCGAAGAAATGGGACGGCAAGTGGCGCGTGCTTATCTTTGATATTCCAGAAAGACGCAAAGAACTACGCGAGAAAGTGCGAAACACCTTGCGTGCTATCGGTTTCAAGTGGCTACAAGACAGCGTCTGGGTCTATCCGTTTGACTGCGAGGACTTCGTCACCTTATTAAAAGCCGACTTCCATATCGGCAAAGACCTGCTCTATATCATCGCTGAAGCAATTGAAAACGACCGAAAACTGCGCGATTATTTTGAGGTCTATACAAAGTAGTCGTATGCTACTTCTGCGCTATAGCATAGAAGTTGCATATTATGATGTTAAAGCGGTGGACAAAGAAAAAATTAGGACTCGCATGATACAGGGGTCGGGGAAGTAATTCGCCGCACGCGTTCGAACTGTCGAGGCTACACTTTACTTGGATAAAGAGGAACGATTGAACGGGTAATGAAAGCGGACGGGAAGGATGTGTGCTAATCTCTATAGAGAAAGGAACGCACACATGACTAAACAAAAATATCCTGCGTCAGATACCCGTATAAAGGTCCGTAAGGTGGGATTCGCAATTCCGTCCGTGACTCACGGAACCAAGCAATTTGCTCATGCACTATCGCGGACGATTAAGTCCGAGGGAAGAAAAGGGCGATTGGTTGAGGGGAAGCGTCCGGATTGGCCCTCCAAGCTGGAAGAGTAAAGAGCACCTGTGCCTGAAATCTCGACAGGCGACATTAACACGCCAGAACTATGTTCTGGCGTATCTTTTTAATCTGATGACGGAAAAATTAGGAAAAAGAAACCTTGCGAGTAGTATTGTCTACAAATTCAAAAAAGAGTTTGCGGTGGTCTTTGGGGAGAATATCGGACACGCGGTCAGCCCACTCCACAAAAATAAGATTGCGGGGGTTGGCGAGGAGTTCGGTGAATCCGAGATTCTTCAACTCTTCGCTTTTTTTCAACCTATAGGCGTCTATGTGTATGAGAAACGCAAAATGTTGCGAACGAAGAGGATAGGACTTCATAATAAGAAAAGTTGGGCTGTTGAGTGTTTCGTTGACGCCGAGCGCTTTCGCCACTGCTTGAACAAAAGTTGTCTTGCCCGCGCCGAGATTCCCATACAGCCCAACGACGGTGGCGCGGTCGGGTAGAGGCGTCAAGCCGCGCGCGTACTCGCGCGCGGCGTCTTGAAATTCTTTCAGATTGTGTGTCTCTTCCATATCAAGATACTACTCTCGCTCTCTTTGTTGTACAATACTCGCATATGGTGCTTCAGATGGATGATGAAAAAGAAGAGAGCGAGCTGGCGGAGGTGCGCCAGAGCGAGGAGGAGGATTTCGTGAAGATTCTCGCCGAGAAGCACCGTCTCCCCTACATTGACCTCATTCCGCTCCCCATTGAGAACGACGCGCTTCGCGTCATCCCAGAAAAAGAGGCACGCGCCGCGAAACTTGCACCGTTCTCAATCAACGGCAAGAAGGTGGCGGTTGCGCTCTTCTCACCCGATACCGACGAAGCCGCGGGAGCCATCGCCTCAATCAAAAAAGCCGGCTTTCTCCCGACTATATATATGACCTCCACGCGCTCGCTTGAAAAAGTATGGAAACATTACCGCGAACTCGCACCGATAAGCGAAACACATAAAGGCGAGGTAGAACTTGGCGCGGGAGCCATCGCCGAAGTGGCGGCGAAGGTGAAGAATCTTGAAGAGGCGACGCCCCAGATTACCGAGGCGCTCAACTCCAAAGCGCAGAACCGCGTCTCGCGCGTGGTTGAGATGCTTCTCGGCACCGCCATCGCGATTGATGCCTCTGACATTCATATAGAACCCGAAGAGAAGACGGTGCGGATTCGTTTTCGTCTGGACGGTATCCTGCAAGAAGTACTCTCGTTTGATGTTGCCACGTACCGCCTTCTCAATTCGCGCATCAAGATTCTCGCCGGTCTCAAACTGAATCTCAAAGAAGAGGCGCAGGACGGGCGCTTTAGCGTCAATCTGAAAGAGACGGCGATTGAAGTCCGCACTTCAACACTCCCCGGCGCCTATGGCGAGTCCATCGTGATGCGACTCTTGAACCCCAAATCAATCTCGGTGCCGCTTGAGGCGCTCGGTATGCACCCCGTGCTCCTACAGATAGTGAACGAAGAGATTGCGAAGCCAAACGGAATGCTCCTCACGACGGGCCCGACTGGGAGCGGCAAGACGACCACTCTCTACGCATTGCTCCGCAAGATTCATACCCCCGGCGTCAAGATTATCACCATTGAGGACCCGATTGAGTATCATCTCGCGGGCATCGTGCAGACACAGGTGGAGAAAGAGAAACATTACACTTTTGCGTCAGGACTGCGCGCCGCGCTGCGTCAAGACCCTGATGTGATAATGGTCGGCGAGATTCGTGATGAAGAGACGGCGGAGATTGCGATTAACGCCTCGCTTACGGGACATCTCGTCTTCTCAACGCTCCATACCAACAACGCCGCGGGCACCTTTCCCCGCCTCATTGACCTCGGCGTGAATCCAAAGGTCATAACCTCCGCCATCACACTCGCGATGGCGCAGCGGCTCGTGCGCAAACTCTGTGATGCTTGCAAGAAAAAGACGCCGCTGTCTGAAAAAGACCGTGCGCGCGTTGAGGCGATTCTCAAGACACTCCCCGCCGCGCTTCAGCCGAAAGAAAGAGAAAATTATATCTCGGTTGGATGTGAGAAGTGCAATAAAACCGGCTACAAAGGCCGCATCGGCGTCTATGAAGCCATTCGCGCCGAAGCGGCGATAGAAAAAATCGTGCGCGAAAACCCGAGCGAGCGCGAGATTGAAGCAGTGGCGAAGCCCCAAGGAATCCCGACGATGACGCAAGACGGCATCTTGAAAGTGCTCGCAGGCGTTACCTCACTAGAAGAACTGGGGCGCGTGGTTGACTTGAGCGCGGGGCAGTGATGCACTGCCTTCTCCACATTGCGTCGTGCCGTGCGAGCGGTAGGATACAAAAGGACATCAAGAAGATGAATCTCCGGGTCATCGGACTTTTAATACGGGTACTAAAAGTTAACGATCATTCTAAGGGGTGTGTCAGACGAATCCAGCACATCCTCGAACGATAATTGGAATCCGCGAAGCGGAGTGATGGCCCGAAGATTCATTCTCTTGATAACTGATGGAGAGCACTGGCGGTGAATCCTAGCATAGATTGAGTTTAATGTCA
>OBEQ011184985.1_pt1 | contig 13388 bp, 14 predicted proteins | sample 1670901 | NCBI WGS metagenome assembly OBEQ01 (sample SAMEA104232315, study PRJEB22302) | groundwater metagenome | biome: forest; feature: aquifer; material: groundwater | place: USA | collected 2011-08-07 | depth 5.4 m
ACGCTCGGATGCGCGCGGCAGGCGGAGCGGTTCATCCGCCATGATCCTCCGCGTCCGGAGGAACTCGACGCCCTGCGCGCGTACGCCCGCGTGGCGTGGGCCCCGGTGGCCCGAGCGCTCCGCCGCCGTCATCGGCGCGTGGCGCTGGGCAGCTCCTCCACCATCGGCCAACTCATGCGGATGATCAGCGCTCGGCGCCATGGTCGGTTCCCGGCCAGGGCTCGACCGCTCACCGTCAGCCGACGATCGCTGCGGGAGGCCGTGGCACAGCTCTCAGGCCCGACGGCGTCTGAGCGTAGACGGTTGCCCGTGACCGATCCGCGCCATCGGGACCTCCTGCTTGCGACAGGGGTGACGCTCTTGACGTGGATGGAGTCCTGCGGGGTCGTGATGGTCCGGTACGCGCCCGGGTCGCTGCGGGAGGGGCTGGTCGCTGAGTGCTTGATGGAGCGAGGCATCCGATGACACATAAGGGAGGTGAGAGGCATGGAACGCCATATTGATGTGGAACTGCGCCGGCTCAAAGATGAGCTCGTGCGGATGGCGAGCCTTGCGGAGTCGGCGATCGGCTTGGCGGTGAAAGCGCTCGTCAGCCGGGATGCGGAGATGGCGCGCCAGGTCATCGCGTCGGACGACGCGATCAACATGCTGGAGATCGAGATCGACGACCTGTGCCTGCGCACGATGGCGCTCTACCAGCCTGAGGCGAAGGACCTGCGGTTCCTCGCGATGGCGCTGAAGATCGACAACGATCTGGAGCGGATGGGGGATCAGGCGGTCAATATCGCCGAGCGGACGTTGGAGCTGCTGAAGGAGCCGCTCCTGAAGCCCCTCATCGACATCCCCCGGATGGCGGAGGTGGCGCAGCGCATGGTGAAGAACAGCCTCGACGCGTTCGTGCAGCAGGACGTGCCCCTCGCGCGGTCGGTCTGTCAGCAGGACGACGAGGTGGACCGCTATGATGACCAAATCTTCCGCGAGCTGCTCACCTATATGATGGAAGATCCCAGGACGATCACCCGGTCGGTCAACCTGATCCTCGTCAGCCGCCACCTCGAGCGCATCGCCGACCACGCGACCAACATCGCGGAGGACGTCATCTACCAAGTGGAAGGGAAGAACATCAAGCACCATCTCCAAGACCGCGCGCCTGCCGAAGGGAGATGAAGGGTGATGAGGGGTGATCAAGGGGGGTGAAAGGGACTCCACACCGCTCTTTTCGTTACCCCCTCTTATCCCTCGATCACTCTCCCCAATCCTTCATACTCCTTCTAGTATCTGTTGACGAAACAACGAGGCCACGGTAGCATTGTGGCAGCCATCATGAGTCGCAACCCCCCAACAGCTCAGGGGTTAGGGCCATCAACGTCGCGCCCCACGTTCGGTCAGGTTTTCCGTCGGTATTTCGTGACCGGTCTGGCGGCCCTCTTTCCGCTCTGGGTCACGGTGTGGCTGCTGGTCTGGATCTTTCAGTTCGCGGACCGGCTGCTCGGCCGCTACTTTGGGTTTCGATTTCCGGGATTGGGGCTGCTGGTCACGCTCCTTGTGATCCTGGGCGTCGGCGTCCTCTCGGTCCATTTCTTCGGGCGCGTCCTGTTGCAGACGATCGAGAGCGGCATCGTCCGGATCCCTTTCGTGAAAAAGATCTACCCCGCGGCGAAGCAGCTCTCGGGCTTCCTGTTTAAAGAGGAAGGGAGCGGGCCGAGCGCTTTCCGGCGCGTCGTGCTGGTGGCATATCCGAGGCCGGGGTCCTACTCGATCGCCTTTGTGACGAATGAGTGGCAGACAACCATGACGGGGAGCGCGCAGACGATGCTGACGCTGCTCATCCCGACCCCGCCCTCGCCGCTGACCGGTCCGATTATTTTCGTGCCCGAGCACGACGTGGTCCCGTTGGATCTCTCGGTGGAAGACGCGTTCACGCTGGTCGTTTCCGGCGGAGTGGTGGCCCCGCCGCTCAACGCCCTGGCCGCTTCCAAAAGCGAGTAAAGGAGTCCCGATGGAGTCATTCTTCACCGTCATGGCCGACCCCAACTTCTCCATCTGGGAGCGGGTCGCTCTCGGCGGCGTGCTCATCGTCGCGGTCCTGGGCCTCTTCTACGCCGCGTTCCTCGCCGCCGAGGTGCTCGGCAAGGACCAGGGAACGGAGGCCATGCGCAAGATCAGCGGCGCCATCCGGCTCGGCGCCAACGCCTACCTCTTCCGCCAGTTCCGGGCCCTGGTCGGCCTCATCCTCATCCTCGCCGCGGTGCTCTACTTCACCGCCGGCGAGCAGCACATCGCGCTCGGCCGCTCGCTCGCCTTCCTCATGGGCTCCGCCTTTTCCTTCCTCGTGGGGTTCATCGGGATGAACATGGCCGTGCAGGGCAACGTCCGCGTCGCCGCGGCGTCGCGCACGAGCTTCGCCGAGGCGCTGAAGATCGCCTACCGGACCGGCACCATCACCGGCATGCTGACCGACGGGCTGGGCCTCCTCGGCGGCACGCTCATCTTCATGGTGTATGGGGAGCGGGCATATGAGGTCCTGCTGGGGTTCGGCTTCGGCGGGACGCTCTTGGCACTTTTCATGCGGGTCGGCGGCGGCATCTTCACCAAGGCAGCCGACGTCGGGGCGGACCTCGTCGGGAAGCTGGAGAAGAACATCCCGGAGGATGACCCGCGCAACGCCGCGACGATCGCGGACAACGTCGGCGACAACGTCGGCGACTGCGCCGGGATGGCGGCCGACATCTTCGAGTCGTACGAGGTGACGATTGTCTCGGCGATGATTCTCGGGTGGGCCTCGTTCGGGCACAAGGGGGTCATCTTCCCCCTCCTCGTGCGCGCGGTCGGCGTGCTGAGCTCGATCGTGGGGACGTACCTCGTGCGCACCTCCGAGGAGGCGCGCGCCGCCATGCGCGCGATCCACACCGGCTACGCCGTGTCGGCGATCGTCTCCATCGTGGGCTTCTGCCTCATCGGGTTCTGGTACCTCCGGTTCCCCGACGCGGCGGTGCTGCCCCACTGGATCAGCCTCGGGGTCGCGGGCCTGGACATGCGGCCCGTGTGGACGACCCTGATCGGCATCGCGCTCGCCGTCTCCATCAACTACCTAACGGACCACTTCACGGCGCCCGAGAAGTCTCCGGTGCAGTTCGTGGCGCGCGCGACGCAGACCGGCCATGCCACGACGATCATCAACGGGATCGCGGTGGGCTACGAGAGCAGCGTGTGGGCGATCCTGACGATCGCCTTAGCACTCTTCGGATCGTTCCTCATCTACCAGGGGACGAACCCGACGTACATCGCCTACGGCGTGGCGATGTGCGGCATCGGGATGCTCACCCTTACCGGCAACAACATCTCGATGGACGTCTTCGGCCCGGTGGCGGATAACGCGAACGGCATCGGCGAGATGGCGCACCTCGACAAGAAAGCGCGCCAGACGCTCGCGGACCTCGACGCCTGCGGCAACACGACGAAGGCGATCACGAAGGGCATCGCGATCGGCTCCGCCGTCATCGCCGCCGTGTCGCTCTTCAACGCCTACATCACCGACATCGCCAAGTTCACCCACAGCACCTACGAGCAGGTCGTCCCGCTCCTCGCCATTTCCGAGCCGCTGGTCTTCATCGGCTTCCTCATCGGCGGCTCGATCCCGTTCCTCTTCAGCTCGCTGACGATCCGGGCGGTCGGACGGGCCGCCTTCCTCATCGTCCACGAGGTCCGCGCGCAGTTCGAGGACAAGGCGATCTGGGAGGGGACGAAGACGCCGGACTACGCCCGCGTGGTCTCGATCTGCACGACGGAGGCGCAGCGCGAGCTCATCGGTCCCGGGCTCCTGGCGGTGCTGACCCCATTCATCGTCGGCATCCTGCTCCATAAGGAAGCGCTCGGCGGATTCCTCGCCGGCATCATCCTCTCAGGCCAGCTCCTCGCCGTCTTCATGGCCAACGCGGGCGGGGCGTGGGACAACGCGAAGAAATTCATTGAGGACGGCCACTACGGCGGCAAGGGCTCCGATGCGCACAAGGCTTCGATTACCGGAGACACGGTCGGCGATCCGTTGAAGGATACCGCCGGCCCGGCGCTGAATCCGCTCATCAAAGTGATGAACCTCGTGTCGCTCCTCATCCTGCCCTTCGTGGTCCGCAATCAGCAGAGCCCCCACTCCCTCATGTGGCTGGTCGCGCTCGTCGGCCTCATCGTGCTGGGGATTGTCATCTACCGCAGCAAGCAGGAGTCACCGGAAACGATCAAGTGGCAACAAGCCATCGAGCGGGCCGCGTGATTAGTCCACCCCGGCCCGCCCTTCGGGCTTGGCGGGGCGGGCAGTCCATCGTCCCTCGTCCACAGACGAGGCGGCGCGCCCGTTCTTACTATGGACTATCGACTATGGACTATGGACTGTTCGCGTTGGCTGCCTTCATTGTCTGCGCGAGCGCCGGCTGCGGCAAGCATGAGCCGGTGGTGAAGATCGGGTTCGTCGCCCCGCTCACCGGTGACCAAGCCCCGCAGGGCCAGGACATGCTCCGCGGAGCGCAGCTCGCCATCGAGCACGCCAACGCCGCCGGACCCATCCTGCCGGGCTACCGCCTCGAACTGGCGGCGCTCGACGACCAGCGCAATCCGACCCAGGCTGTCGCTGCGGCCAAGCGGCTCGCCGCCGACCCGGATGTCGTGGCGGCCGTCGGGCACCTGAACTCCTCCTGCACCATGCCCGCCTCGGCGATTTACCACGAGGCCCGCCTCCTGCAGATCACCCCGGTCTCCTCCAACCCGCAGATTTCCCGCCAGGGGTTTGACACGTTCTACCGGACCTGCGCGACCGATGACTTGCAGGGCCCGGCCGCCGCCCTCTTCATCGTCAAGGAACTTTCGGCGCGGCGGATCGTCGTCCTGGATGACATGACGACCTACGGGCGCGGGCTGGCGAACGAGCTCCTCAAGAAGCTCAACGTGTTGGGGGCCGAGGTCCTGGCGCACGAAGGCATCACGCAGGGCGACAAGGACTTCATTCCGCTGCTGACCAAGATCAAGTCGCTCAGTCCGGACCTCGTGTATTTTGCCGGGATGTTCCCGGAAGGCGCGCTCCTCATCAAGCAGCGCGCCGAAGTCGGGTTGAGCGCGCGCTTCATGGGAGGAGATGGGTTGTTCGACGCCGCGCTGATTAAGCTGGCGACCTCCCAGGCCGCTGAGGGGATCTACCTGACGACGATCGGCTCCGACATCCACCGCATCCCCACCGCGCAATCGTTCGTCAACGCGTACGAGGCGAAATTCGGCTCCATCGGGGCGTACTCGGCGTACACGTACGAGGCCACCAATCTTGTGATCTGGGCCATTCGCAAAGCGGGTGCGAAGGACCGGGCCGCGGTCTTGGCCGCGATGAAAACGCTCAAGGACTACCCAGGCCTCTTCGGTCTGCAGAACTTCGATGGGAAGGGCGACTCGCTCATCCGCGACATCGGCATCTTCACCGTCAAGGCCGGCAAGTTCGTCTTCCTCAAGGCCGCCTCCTGGAACTGAGAACGCCTCAACGGATTGGCTTGAAGCCCGGATCTCTTGATGATATGTTGGATTCCAAGTATACTAGATTATTGGAATATGGGAAGGAGGGAGGTCGGATGACACGGCTGGTGACGGCGCCCCTGAGCGCCAAAGGGCAGATGACCGTGCCGAAAGCGGTTCGGAAAGCGCTGAATCTGCAGGACTCGGGGAGCACGGTGGGATTTTTCATTGACGAGAAAGCGCACGTGGCCCTCGTCACGAAGATGGAGCTCGTGCCCGCGGAGGAGAGTTTTTCGAAGTCCGAGCTTCGCAAGCTGCTGAGGTTGGCCAAGGAACCCGGCGGGAAAACGTTCTCCTCCATGGAGGCGCTGTTGCATGATTTGAAGAACCGCTGATGCGGTATTTCCGCACGGCGGCCTTCAAGCGCGCCTATCACGCCCTCGACGCCTCCCGACGGGAACGGGTGGACCGGGCACTCCGCCAGCTCGAGCACCTCTACGCTGAGGAACAGCGCCCCTTCGGGTTAGGTCTGAAGATGCTCATGCCTGGCATCTGGGAAATCCGCGCTGGGTTGGGAGACCGTGTTCTCTTCCATCGTACCGGAGATCTCGTGGAGCTATTGATCGTTGGCAACCACGATGAGATCCGTCGGGTCTTGAAACAGTTGCGGTGAGGATACCCGCGATGGGCGAGGCTGTTCGCCCACGCCCCGGGAAGGCTCGCCACGCGTTGCCGCACGTCTTGGAAAGGTTCCTCCCCTGACGCCTCTCCAGCTCTTCTGCCAGCAGCTCATCAACGGGTTGACGATCGGCGCGATCTACGCGCTCATCGCCCTCGGCTACACGATGATCTACGGCGTCATCCAGCTCATCAACTTCGCGCACGGGGAGGTCTTCATGGTCGGCGCCTACGCCGCGCTCAGCCTCATCCTCCTGGCTGTTGCCCATCCGTTCCTCTCCATGCCCTGGTGGGGTCTTGTCCTCCTGTGCGGGATCGGCGCGATGGGGGTCTGCGGGGTCTTGGGATCGGCCATTGAGCGCGTCGCGTACCGTCCGATCCGCCACTCACCCCGCCTGAACGCGCTCATCACCGCCATCGGGATGTCCTTCTTCCTCCAGAACGCCATCATGCTGCTCTACGGGGCGACGGACCGCCAGTTTCCGAACCCGATCCCGCTCGTGCATGTGCACCTTGGCGGCGTGACCGTGACGCTGATGCAGCTCATTATCTGGGCCGCGAGCGCGCTGCTGATGGTCGGGCTCCAGACGCTCGTCATGTCGACGAAGCTCGGGATGGCCATGCGGGCCACCGCGCAGGACCTGCGCGCCTGCGCCCTCCTCGGGATCCCGGTGGATCGCATCATCGCGATCACGTTCATTATCGGCTCCGCCTTCGCGGCGATGGGCGGGATGCTCTTCGGCCTGCACTACGGGACGATCAACTTTCATGACGGCTATCTGATGGGCCTCAAGGCCTTCACCGCGGCGGTGCTTGGCGGGATCGGCAACATCCCCGGGGCGATGGTCGGCGGGCTCGTCCTCGGCCTCCTCGAAGGGCTGGGCGCCGGCTACCTCTCGGCCCAATGGAAAAACGTCTTCGCGTTCGTCATTTTGGTCATCCTCCTGCTGTGTAAACCAACAGGCCTATTGGGTGAGCGAGTCGCTGACCGAGCATGAACCGCGGCTCATCAGCAGGAAGTCGTAAGCCCCATATGGCTGACGAGCCGATCCCGCCACTACTAGTAAATGAATTTGTGGAAGGCGGGACCCCGCCGAAGGCGGTGGCCGGCTTGCTGGGCGAACGGGTTGCAGACCGCGCATGACGACGCTCAATCGACGGGTGATGCGGTGGTCGGTGGGTGTCGTTGCGGCCCTGGCCCTGCCCCTCATCAACCCCAATCCGTATCAGCTCGACGTGCTCACGACCTCGCTGCTCTATGCCTTGCTCGCGCTCGGGCTCAACGTCATCGTGGGGCTGACCGGCGTCCTGCACCTTGGCTACGCGGCGTTCTTTGCGATCGGCGCCTACACCTACGGGTTGCTCAACGTCCATTGGCATTGGCCGTTCTGGATCGGCTGGCTGCCGGCGGCCCTGGTGGCGGGTCTCTGCGGCGTCGGCCTGGGGGTGCCGGCGCTGCGCGTGCGCGGCGACTACCTGGCCATCGTGACGTTGGGGTTCGGGGAGATTGTCCGGATCACCTTCACCAATCTCGAGCAATGGACGGGAGGGCCGAACGGGTTATTGGGCATCGCGCACCCGCAACTGTGGGTGCCGGGCCGGGGGATCATCGACTTCGGCGTGGCCTCGACGCCGTACTATTATCTTGTCTGCGTCACGACAGCGATCGTCGCCGGCATCTGCGTCCGACTGAGCCGTTCCCGCGTCGGCCGCGCCTGGATCGCGATTCGGGAGGATGAGCTCGCGGCGTCCTGCAGCGGGGTGCCGGTGCTCCAGTTGAAGCTCGTGGCCCAGGGGTGCGGGGGCGCCATCGCGGGCCTGGCCGGTGCCATCTTTGCCGCCAAGCAGGGGACGATCACGCCGGACAGCTTCGACTTCATCCTCTCGGTCATGGTGCTGGCGATGGTCGTCCTCGGCGGGCTGGGGAGCATCCGCGGCGCCATTGTGGGCGCGCTCCTCTTGGGCTCGCTCCCGGAGCTCTTGCGGGGGGTTGCGCAATACCGGATGCTCCTCTTCGGGCTCGTGATGATCCTCATGATGCGCGTGCGCCCGCAAGGGTTGTTCGGCCGCCCCCATGCGTCCTCTGCTTGAGGTGAGGTCGCTCGCCAAGCGGTTCGGCGGGGTGGTCGCGCTCGACGATGTGGCGCTGAGCGTGGGTCACGGCGAGACCGTCGGGCTCATCGGCCCAAACGGCGCAGGGAAGACGACCCTCTTTAACTGCGTGACGGGGGTGCTGCGTCCCGATGCCGGTGAGATCTGGTTTGGGCGGGAGGCGGCGGCGTCCCTGACCGGCCTCGCTCCGCATGAGATCGTCCAATGCGGGATGGCGCGGACCTTCCAGAACATCCGGTTGTTCGCCCGCGTCAGCGTCCTCGAGAACGTCATGGTCGGGACGTACACCCGCACGCACGCCGGCCTCATCAGCTCGACGCTCCTCGGCGCCGAGGCGCGCCGCGAAGAGCGTTGGGCGAAAGACCGCGCGATGGGTCTATTGGAGACGGTGGGATTGGCCGGCCGGGTCCACGAGATGGCCGGTGGTTTGCCCTTCGGGCTACAGCGTCGCTTGGAGATCGCGCGGGCGCTCGCGACAGACCCCGCGCTGCTCCTCCTCGATGAGCCAGCGGCCGGCCTCAACGCCGGGGAGAAGCAGCAGCTCCTTGAGCTCATTCAACAGCTCAAAGCGCAGGGGCTGACCATCCTTCTCATCGAGCATGACATGCGGGTCGTGATGCCGATCTCCGATCGGGTCATCGTATTGGATTACGGGAGGAAGATCGCGGAAGGCACGCCGGCGGCGATTCAGGCAGACCCGCGGGTGATTGAGGCCTACCTTGGCGCTCCAAACAGTGATGCTCAAGGCTGAAGGCTCAAGGCTGAAGGCAACGGCTTTCCCTTGAGCCTTGAACCTTCAGCCGTGTAGTGGCGATGTTGCAGCTTCAGGACGTGACGGCAGGCTACGGGCCGACGAATTGCCTCAACGGCATATCGCTTGAGGTGCGGGAGGGGGAGATCGTCGTCCTGCTGGGCGCCAACGGGGCGGGGAAAACGACCACGCTCATGGCGATCTCTGGGCTTGTGGCCATCCGCGGAGGGACGATGACGTTTCGGGGCACCCCGCTCAACGGCGTCCCCGCCGATGAGATTGTGCGCCGCGGCATCAGCCACGTCCCTGAAGGCCGCCGGATCCTGCCGCGGCTCACGATCCTGGAGAACCTCGAGCTGGGCGCCTATCTGCGCCGCGATCGCGCGGCGATCCGTCAGGACCTCGAGCGGGTGTTTGCGCTGTTTCCGGTCTTGGAAGAGCGGCGGCGCCAGCTGGCCGGCACGCTCTCCGGCGGGGAGCAGCAGATGCTGGCGATCGCGCGGGGGCTCATGGCGAGGCCGATGCTCTTGCTCTTGGATGAGCCCTCGCTCGGCCTGGCCCCGAAACTGGTGACGACGATTTTTGAGACCATCAAGCGGATCAACGAGGAAGGGGTCACGCTGCTGCTTGTGGAGCAGAACGCCTACCTCTCGCTTCAGATCGCCCACCGCGGCTACGTCCTCGAAACCGGCCGCATCGTCCTGACCGACACCGCCGCGCGCCTCGCCCAGAATCCCCAAGTGAAAGCCGCCTACCTCGGCGGCTGACCCTGGACACTCCGGACCGTGCTCTTGGGAACGCCTCCAGTTTCTTCCTACAGCTCCTTGGCCTTGATCGATCGTCGCATGGTCTGAAGCGAGACGGTCTTCTCTGATCGGCGCTGCTCAATCATCCGCCAGAAGGAGGGATTGGTTTGCAGGGCCAGGGTTTCCCAGTCTGTCCCCTCAACGCCGATAATCAACGCGGTCGGAATGCCGTGCCGGGTCACCACCACGCGGTCTCGTTGCGCGGCGTTCACGCAGCCGCGCACATGCTTCTGCAGGTCACGGACGTTGACGGTTTTCATAGAATCTCCTCCGTGTTCAGATGAACCGGTTTCCGACGAACAGCGCGGACCGCCACTCGACGCTCCTCTTCGTTGACATCGTAAAAAACCCGAAACGCCCCCACGCGAAGCTGCCAGATCGGAGGGATCGCCTCAAACGGCGGGGCGAGGTTGCGCAAGCGTTTCCGCGTCTTCGTTTCAACGTGCGGCGCGTAGCGCAGCTGGCGCTCGATGGCCTCAAGGATGATCCGGCGATCATAGGCGCGCAGGCGCTTGAAGTCCTCCTTGACCCCTGCAGAAAATTCGAGACCAAACCCCCTCGACATGCATATACTATTGCATATTTAACCGGCTGCTGTCAAGCATTGGTGCGCCTCGCTCAAAATCCTCAAGTGGAAGCCGCCTACCTCGGGGGCTGATCTGTGAACCGCGATCGGTGATCGGATCACGGTTCACCCCGCCATCGGTGGTGGAGGATTGCCGCAAGAGGGCAGCCTGAGGCTGACGGTGGCTGCCCCTTCCTGTTTCCCTTCCGGGGTTTGGCCTGTTATAATCTGCGTAGCCCATGACGAAGGGCGTCATGGGCGAAGTCCCGAGCGAAGCCGAGGGACGGTCGTTCCCACCATCCTCTGGAGGTTCCACGCATGCACCACATTCCCTTCTTGACACCGAGGCGGAAAGCGTTAGAATAAACGATGACAATTGCAATCGTGCTACGTTTGAAGGGGGAACTGGCACGTTAAAATAACGCAAACCTTCGCCAGCCGGCGGAGGTTTTTTTATCAGCTATGTCCAACCTTGGGTAAGGTGATGCAGAGTGTACAAACCAAACAGGCATCAAAAAAGCTTAAAGGGTATCTGACAACTACCGAAGCGGCAAGACTCATCGGTGTTTCTCCAAAAACATTGCGCCGTTGGGATAATTCCGGAAAGCTCAAAGCGGTGAGGCACCCAATCAACCGTTATCGGCTATACAAAGAATCTAAGCTTATTAAGCAATTTAGTCTCGCAGAGCCGGAGGGCGTTTATAAGGTCTATACCGTGAACCACACCGAAGCCCCCATAAGAGATTTCGCGTCAATCGGTCCAGGGACTGCTCTGCAATCGTTGAATTTGAACTGGCGAGAAGCCGACCTGCCGGAACGAGAACGGACGAAGCACGTCCACAGGCTCCACCCGTACCTTGGGAAATTTGTCCCGCAGCTCGTCGAAGTCTTCTTGCGGAAATTCTCCCCAACTTCAGTTTGCGATCCGTTCAGTGGTTCCGGAACCACGCTTGTTGAGGCCAACACGTTGGGCATCGATGGTGTTGGCTGCGACATTTCACAATTTAATTGTTTGATCGCCAAGGTCAAAATGGACCGATACGATTTACCGCTCTTGGAAAAGGAGCTCAGAGACATCATCAGTAGGGTCAATCTCACCATCGGCGAAGGGCTCTTCAGCAATGGCGAGGAATTTGAGACAAACAATGAGTACCTGCGTCGATGGTTTGCTCCTGGATCCAGACGGGGATTGCTCGCGTACCGGTCATTTCTGAAGGATTATCGCTATCAAGATATTATGAAAGTCATTCTGTGTCGCTCGGCGCGTTCTGCGCGGCTCACCACGCACTTTGATCTAGATTTTCCTAAGACGCCACAGCGAGAATCGTACTATTGCTACAAGCATGATCGTACCTGTCAGCCTATTCAAAGCTCATTGCAATTTCTCAATCGCTACACCTTCGATACACTGGAGCGCATCAAAGAATTTTCTCGGCTAAGGAGCTCCGCCAAGGTCAAAATTATCTGTGGCGATGCAAGATCGGTAAAATTTTCAGAGGTGGATGCGGTGATCACATCACCCCCTTACGTCGGCTTGATTGACTATCATGAGCAACACCGGTATGCCTATGAGCTCCTTGGCCTTCCCATGCAAGCCCAGTCGGAAATCGGAGCAGCCTTTAAAGGTAATTCAGAGAAGGCGAGAAAGGATTACATTGAGGGCGTCGCTCAAGTCTTTGCCAATATAAGGAAATATCTTAAGAAAGACGGTGTCGTTGTGGTGGTGGTGAATGACAAACACAGTCTCTACGAAACTTTACCGAAAAAGATCGGCTACAAATTTGATCAGACCATCACCAGGCATGTCAATCGCCGAACCGGCCGGCGCTCCACCGACTTCTTTGAGGAAATCCTAATCTGGAGACCGGCATGATTAAGTCTACGACTCGAGCCAAGATCAAGGGGTTTCTGGAAGGGTTCCTCGAAGCGCAGTTGAAAAAGCACGAACGAATGGTGCACACCGGTGGCGAAGCAAAGCGACTAAAAGCGGATGCCAAAGCCGGAAAACTCAAACCGTTTCATCTAGCCATCCTTCCTCCTGAGGCCGTGAGGTTATCTTCGTTCGAGAGATCCTTTTCGACCTCTCTCGGCAATACCTTTGAGGAATGCGCGAAGCTGATCGCACAGGATCACCATCAGGAGGTCATGCGCAGTCGAGTGCTGGTGGGGCAGGTCTCTCGCCGGTGTCTAGCGGAGATTGATGGCGTACGCTCTCTGATCGATAAAGGCCACCCGATCAAGTATCCTGAAACCGTACAACGTATCCTCAAGGTGAATACGAAGGCGGAAGTACTCACCCGGACGATCACCGATATCTATTTTAAGACGCATCGCGGTGAAGAAATGTATTTCGAGATCAAATCACCAAAGCCGAATAAGGGGCAAGGAATTGAAGTTACCGACCGCTTGCTTCGGACGCATGCCATCAGAAGGCTCGGTCCTCCAAGCGTGCGAACATTTTATGCTATGGCCTACAACCCTTATGGGTCACGCAAAGATTACAAGCACAGCTTCGCAACGCAGCATCTTGATATGAAGCACCAGGTGGTGATCCAGGAGGAGTTTTGGGACATAGTGGGAGGGTCGGGTACATTCAAGGCGCTACTGGAAATCTATAGCGAAGTCGGTACGGAAAAGGGACGCGACATCATCCAGCGTCTGGGTTATCAGTTTACGTGATCAGTCTTACCTGGGCTGGCACATTTGGAACGCCTCCCGCTTTTATTGAGAAATGAATAAGATGAATAAAGTTGCACCACTCGTCATGATGACACTTGTTGCAGGGAGCCTTGGTGTAGTTTTTATTTCTCAAAAAGCGATCGCTCAAGAGGCGAAAGAATTCCCTACACTCTCGAAGCTCAGCGTTTCTGGCAACCGCATCGTCACCGAAGACGGACAGGAGATCCGACTCCGAGGCGTCAACTTCGCAGATCCTTTTTTGCTGGAGAACGACCACCTCAACGGTGGTGATCTTCCAGACCACCAT
>OBEQ011573812.1_pt1 | contig 13386 bp, 11 predicted proteins | sample 1670901 | NCBI WGS metagenome assembly OBEQ01 (sample SAMEA104232315, study PRJEB22302) | groundwater metagenome | biome: forest; feature: aquifer; material: groundwater | place: USA | collected 2011-08-07 | depth 5.4 m
CATTTTTTCACGTTCTGGTCCTGGACCTGCATCCGCTCAAACAAGCCAAGTACCTGCTCGTCCAGTTCCGCTTCCTTTACACGGGAAGGCGGGTGCCCAGGCTGCCGATTGTGGGTGCAGCGATAATAGACGTGCGTGTTGGCCCCGCCGCCCTTCAACTTTTTCTGGACCGCTTCGCCTGTGACCCAGTGCTGGCAATGCGCGCACCGGATTCGTTTTCCGGCGTAGGTCAGTTGATTATGAGTTTCGATTTTCTTGCCCAACCGCTCCTGGACAAGGGTAAACGTCGCAACGTCGATCAACGGAGCGTGCTTGCCCGGAATCCAATCCGTGCCGACCGGCACTTCTCCGACGTAGGAACGATTCAGCAAAATTCTATGCAAAGTGGAAATAGGGAATCTTGGCTGGGTCTTTCGGAAGAAAATCGCCTCATCCGCCAGTCGTTGAGCAAGTTGCTCAAGCGTAAGGCCGAAGTAGGCGTAAAGCTCAAAGATTCGTTTCACCTTTGGGGCATTCTCAGAGTGAGAAATTACTATTCCGCGATCATTCTCCCGAATATTTTTGAATCCGTACGGAGCCAAACCAGAGAACCAGCCACATTCTAATCTTCTTTTCATGCCCTCCCGGATATCGAGAGAGGATTGTTCGGTAAAAAAAGTGGCCATGTTTGAAAGAATGCGGCGCTGCATGCGCCCCGCTGGATTGTTTTCAGTCGGCTGCGTAATGTAGTGTACGGGAACTCCATAGTCGCTCTCAATCCGCTCGATCTCACAATAGTCCTGTAAATTGCGAGCGGCACGATCAACCTTATAGAAGTGCAGCCCTGAGAGGCGTTGTGCGTTCGCCCGGACGTATTCCAGCATTTCCTTAAATACTTTTCGTTCTTCACGCTTCGAGGCTGTTTCGGCGATGCTGAACAGTTTGATAATTTCCCCGCCTTGCCGCACAGCGAACTTTTCGAGGGCATCGACCTGAATTTTAAGCGAGAAGCCGGTCTTCTTCTGTTCTTCGCTCGAAACCCGCGCAAGAGCCACGAATTGTTTCTTCATCGTTTTTCCTCCAATAAGTCCGCAAGGCGACCGACCGGGAGAATCGCATCAACGGCATCTTGGACCGTGAGAGGTGATTCATGCAAAGGACTCAAAACAGAAATCGTTTCAACCAGAAGTTCCCCGCCAACCCAGCGAGGCGTGCCAAGTGGCACATCACATGCGAAAGAGAAGCCACGGCGCGATAGTTCCGGCAAAATCGCGGCCAACTGCGTGAGTCCGGCTGGAGAGGGGTGGCGCGCAGCGCCGGGGTGTGTTCGCACGAAACGGGAGAACTCTGATGACCCGCTTCCGCTTCCATCGCTTCTGGGCCATCGTGCTCAAGGAATTCATCCAGATGAAGCGCGACCGCGTGACGTTCGGCATGATGGTCGGCATCCCGCTCGTCCAACTCATGCTGTTCGGGTTCGCGATCAACACCGACCCGAAGCACCTTCCGGTGGCGATCCGCGCCGCCGACCAGGGTCCGTTCGCCCGCACTTTTGTCGCCGCGCTCAGGCAAACCGGCTATTTCACCTTCGTCCGCGAAGCCGCGACCGAAGCCGAGACCCAGGAACTGTTGCAGCTCGGCAAGGTGCAGTTCGTCCTCAACATCCCGGAGGATTTTTCCCGCCGGCTCCTGCGCGGCGAAGAGCCCACGGTGCTGATCGAGGCGGACGCGACCGACCCCGGCGCCGTCGGTCCCGCCGTGGCCGCGGCCCGTGCCCTCGCGGACAGCGTGCTCAACCGCGACCTCACCGGGCCGCTCGCCCGCCTCCGGGCGAAACCCGGCGCGGTCAATTTCCAGGTCCACGCCCACTATAATCCGGAGAACATCACCCAATACAACATCGTGCCCGGCCTCATGGGCGTCGTGCTCACGATGACCATGGTGATCATCACGGCCCTGGCGATCACCCGCGAGCGCGAGCGTGGCACCATGGAAAACCTGCTCGCCACGCCGGCGCGGCCGATCGAGGTCATGAGCGGAAAGATCCTCCCCTATATCGCCGTCGGCTACGTCCAGGTGACGCTCATCCTCCTCGCCGCCCACTTCATCTTTCATGTGCCCATGGTCGGCAGCTTCGCGCTCCTCTACGCGGTCGCCCTGCTTTTCATCGCGGCGAACCTGGCGATGGGCATCACGTTTTCCACCCTCGCCCAAAATCAGCTGCAGGCGATGCAGATGGCGTTCTTCTTCTTTCTCCCCTCAATTTTGCTCTCGGGCTTCATGTTTCCCTTCCGCGGCATGCCGGAGTGGGCGCAGTGGATCGGCACCTGCCTGCCGCTCACGCATTTCCTGCGCATCGTTCGCGGCATACTTCTGAAAGGCAGCGGCCTGGCGGAAATCGCCCCGGAAATCTGGCCCCTGCTGCTCTTCCTCGCCGTCGCGATGGCGGTCGGCGTGAAGCGCTACCGGCAGACGTTGGATTGAGGTCCTTTTCCAAACGGTAGGGCTGCCGCTTGTCGGCAGGCCATGTTCCGCCCGCCTGCCGCCCCGGCGACAAGCGCCGGCCCTACCCGCTTCCCTTTCCCTCGGGCAGCGAGGCCACGTGCACCGTCTGCGTCGGGAAGGCAAACGACAGCCCGCGCGACTCCACCGCGCGCATGAAGGCGAGGCTCAGCCGCTGCCGCAGTTGCATGTGCTTGTGGAAGTCGGGATCCGTGACGACATAGACCAGCCAGATGTCGAGCGACGAGGCGTTGTAGTCGCGAAAATAGCAGATGACCGAGGTCGGATCGACCTCCTGCTCCGCCAGGATGAGCCGGCGGAATTCCGCCACGATTTCCTCCATCTGCTCCGCCTTGGTGTCGTAGGTCAGGCCGATGACCTGCTCCACGCGGCGTCCGTTGAACCGGGACAGGTTGATGATGGATTCCGCCGCGACCATCTTGTTCGGCATCACGATCAGCGATTTGTCGATCAGCCGGAGCCGGGTCGAGCGCAGCCCGATGTCCTCCACCGCGCCGATGTTGTCGCCGATCTTGATCGTTTCACCCAGCTTGAACGGCTGGTCGATCGCGACGACGATCGAGCCAAAGAGATTCGCGATGGTATCCTGCGCCGCGAGGGCAAAGGCCAGGCCACCGATGCCCAAGCCCGCAAGCAACGCCTTCACGTCGAAACCAAGGCTCTGGACCACCATCAGCACCCCGATCACCACGAAGAACGCCACGAGGGTCTTCTTGATCCACGGCATGAAGGCCGCGACGCCGAGCTGTTTCTTCAAGGCGATCTCCTGCGCATGATCCAGCAGCGCGCTGAAGGCCCGCAGCAGGGCCCAGAACACCACCAGGGTGAAGGCCACCGTGGAGCCATAACCCAGCGTCCGGTCGGTCGCTTCCGGCAGCTTGAGCACCTTGAGGGCGCTAAACAGGCCGACCAGCATGATGAAGGAACCAACCGGTCCCTCCAGCGCCGGCAGGAGCCGGTCGTCGAGCGTGGTGGTGGTGCGCGCGGCCACCTTCTTGAGCTGGTTAAAAATGAGCGACGTGACGACGCGGCGCAGCAACACCGCCACGACGAGGAAAAGCGCAGCCACGGCGAAATGCGCGGCGGAATTGCCGCTGCTGCGCACGTCGAGGATTTCCAGCGTCGAATCCACCAGTTGCTCGAGGAAATCCGGGGCTGGCGGCACCTGCTTGGTTGCCACTGCGGCGGCCGCGGCCGTGGTGTTGGGATCGGCGGCGGCCGGAGCCGCCGCGGATTCCTGGGCCAGGCCGCTCACGCAGCAGAGCCCCAGCCCAAGCACAAAGTATCGCACCCGTTTCAGCATGTTTCCCAATCAACCCCCGGCCGGTCCCTTGTCAAAGGTTTGCTCGCCAGTCGGCAGCCCTACAAAATGCAAGAAACTGAGATGCGCCCCCCGGGGCATTCCACCAACTCCCCGCTTGCGCCCGCCCGCGGGGTTTCCCCAAACTCCGCGCTCCCATGATCTGCACCCTCGCCATGTTCAGCACCCTGCCCTGGTGGGCGTGGGCCGGCTTTCTCCTCTTTGTGACGGCCATGCTGGCCCTCGATCTGGGCGTGTTCAACCGCCACGCCCACACCGTCACCATGAAGGAGGCGCTGGCGTGGTGCGCCGTGTGGTTCGGCCTCGCGATGGCGTTCAATCTCCTCGTCTCCTTCAAACTGGGCGAGCAGGCCGCGCTCGAGTTCTTCACCGGCTATATCGTCGAGCTCTGCCTGAGCGTGGACAACGTCTTTGTCTTCATCGTCATCTTCCAATATTTCCGCGTCGAGCCGCGCCACCAGCACCGCGTGCTGTTCTGGGGCATCCTCGGCGCGGTGGTGATGCGCGCGATCTTCATCTTCGCCGGCATCAGCCTGATCAACCACTTCCACTGGATCATCTACGTCTTCGGCGCGTTCCTCGTCTACACCGGCATCAAGCTGGCCATTCCCAAGAAGCAGGACGGCTTCGCCCCCGAGAAAAATCCGGCCGTCCGGCTCGCCCGCCGCTTTCTGCCCGTGACCGCCCAGTTTGAGGGCGGCCATTTTTTCGTCCGCCCCCACGGCAAGTTGCACGCCACCCCGCTCTTCCTCGTGCTGGTGGTGGTGGAGACGACCGACGTGATGTTCGCCCTCGACTCGATCCCGGCGGTCATCGCCATCACGCGCAACGAATTCATCGTTTTCACCTCGAACATCTTTGCGATCCTCGGCCTGCGCTCCCTCTATTTCGCCGTATCGGGCATCATGCAGTTGTTCCGCTACCTCAATGTGGGGCTGGCGGTCATCCTCACCTTCGTCGGCGTGAAGATGCTCGCGTCCCACTACGTCGACATCCCCATCAAGCTCTCGCTCGGCATCATCGGCACCGTCCTCGCCGCCTCTATCCTCGCCTCGGTGCTGATCCCCGGCGCGCGCAAGGAAGAGTGATCCGGCAAAGGAAAGGCGAGGCACCGGGACGCGCCTTGCCGGTCTTTTGCCGGTAGGGGCGCAGCCGGTAGGGGCGCAGTCTTGCTGCGCCCAAGGATTGTCGCGGCCCGAGCGGGCGCAGCAAGACTGCGCCCCTACGATCAGGCCACCCCTTCCCGCCGCCTCTGGCATTTTGCGAGGCGATCGTGCAAAAGAGAACCGCCGGGGCCGCTTAGCGGCTCCCGGCGGTCATGTCCGCACAGGGCGGACTGAGCGCCCGGCAGCCTACCCCTAAACCACCGGGCGAACGATTCCTGTTCCAGCTTATACCGTGCCGACTTGGCTTTGCCTTGGATTTGTCACCCATCGATCAATTGATGACGATCTTGCGGGGCTTGGTCTCCTCGCGCTTCGGGAGCGTTACATTGAGCACGCCGTTCTCGTAGTTGGCCGTGACCTTGTCGGCCTGCACCTGGTCGGACAGGGCGATGGAACGGTTGAGTGAGAAGGTCTCGGTGACCTTGCCGTCGTCATCCGTCACCTTGCGGTTGCCGTTGATCGTCAGATAATCATCCACCACCTCGACGCTGATGTCGTCCCGGGTGAGACCGGGCAGCTCGGCGCGAACGCAGGTGTTGTCTTTGTCCTCGTAGAGGTCCACGGGGAAGCGGTGTTCGAGAGCGGGAGCGGCAAAGTCGCGAAAAAAACGGCACTTAGTTTTCCCTCCGACCCGCCGCTGGCAAATTTTGCCCAACGTGCGACAGGGCCGCTGGGAAATTTCGGCGTGGTTGCCTCTCACGGTAGACGCACGGTTTTGCTATGCCCATTTTGCCCGCGAAAAACTTCGTTCCCTGGAGCCGGCGCGAAGTCGCCGCTGCTCCCTCATCAGGGTGGGCTCGGGAAATGTGCACCGGAGACGGGACTGGCCGGGCGGCGTCCTATTCCTTCTGAAATCCCGCCGGCGGCGGGCAGTGCTGCAGTATCCATGGCGGCACAATCAGACAGTTTCCGGCCGGCCCGTCAAAATTTCCGTGGCTTCCCGCCCGACCGCTCGCTTCAATTGCGCCCTCACTTATGACTTTCGATTTCGACACCGTGGTTGAGCGCCGGGGCACCGATTCCCAGAAGTGGCAGAAATACGCCGGTCGCGACATCCTGCCAATGTGGGTGGCCGACATGGATTTCAAGTCGCCGCCCGCCATCATCGCCGCCCTGCAGGAGCGTGTGGCCCAGGGCGTCTTCGGCTACGCCCGTCCGGTGCGCTCCACCGTCGACGCCTTCGTCCAGGCCCTCGAGCAACGCTATGGCTGGCGCATCGATCCCGCCTGGTTGGTCTGGCTGCCGGGGCTCGTGGTCGGGCTGAACATCACCGCCCAGGCCTTCGCGCAGCCCGGCGACGAAATCCTCACGCTGACCCCCGTCTACCCGCCGTTCATGAGCGCGCCCAAAAACAGCGGCCGCATCTCCCTCCCGGTTCCCTTCCAGCTCGACGCCACCCGTCGCCACTGGGAAATCGACTGGGCGGCGCTCGAACGCGCCGTCACCCCGCAAACCCGGCTCTTCTTCCTCTGCAATCCCCACAACCCCCTCGCCCGTGTCTGGCGGCGCGACGAACTCGTGCGCCTGGGCGAATTCTGCGTGCGCCACAACCTCGTGCTCTGCTCCGACGAGATCCATTGCGACCTCATCCTCGATCCGTTGCCGCACCTGCCCACCGCGCTCCTCGGGGACGAGATCGCCCGGCGCACCATCACGTTGATGGCGCCGAGCAAAACCTACAATGTCCCCGGTCTCGGCACCTCCATTGCCATCATTCCCGATGCCAAGCTGCGCGCGCAATTCGTCCGCGCCACCGCCGGGGTGGTGGCGGAAGTCACGTCGCTGGGCTACGCCGCCTGCGAAGCCGCCTATCGCGACAGCGAGCCCTGGCGCCAGGCCCTCCTCCAAACCCTCCGCGCCAACCGCGACCTGCTCGCCGACTTCGTCGCGCGCGAGCTCCCCGGCGCCACGATCGAGGCTCCCATCGAGGCCACCTACCTGGCGTGGCTCAACGTTGCGGCGCTGAAGCTCGCCGACCCGATCGCTCATTTTGAAAAGCACGGCCTGGGCCTGAGTGATGGCGCCTATTTCGGCGAGCCGCGCGGCGCCCATGTCCGCCTCAACTTCGGCTGCCCGCGCGCCACCCTTGTCGAAGCCCTCGCCCGGCTCAAGCGGGCGGTCGCCGCCCCTTGATCACCGGCCTCGCCGGGCAACGCGCGAACACCCGCGCCGCGACCGGAGCGACGCACCCCTCGGCCCTTTTTTTTCGGCGCTTGCCCCCAAGCCAGAGTAACCTATTGGGTTACTTTATGCCTGACTTACCGATGCCCCGTGGTTTGCATTTCTGGATGGTGTTGGAACCTGCATTCGAAGCGGCCACCAAGGCTGCTTCCGAGCGCTTGCATCGCGCCCTGCGGCCCCGCCGCCGCGGCAGCTACAAAACACGCAAGCCCGGCCACGATACACCGCTGTGGAATGTCTTCGCTTTTATGGTCAAGACCGAGCTAAGGCCTTACGGCTCCAAGGTGCGGCTGGCGCGTTATCTCGGCATCCCCAAACAACGGCTGCAGGACTACCTGAACGTCCGCTCGCGGCTGCCGGATGCGGAACTCACCCTGCGCATACTGCATTGGCTCGCCGCCAAGCGGGGCGGGAAGGATCACTCGATCTAGAGTAACCCAATAGGTTACTCTGGCTTTCGATTGCGGTGGAAGGAATGTCACGCACAGTGGCGCCATGCGCATTGGGCCTTACGAGCTGGGGTCGGATCTTTTCCTGTCGCCACTGGCGGGCTACACCAACCTGCCCTTCCGGCTCGTCGTGCGCGAGATCGGCGGCCTGGACTGGACCACCACCGATCTCGTCAACGCGCGCTCCCTCATCGAAAAAAATCCCCGCGCCCTGCAGATGATCCGCACCTGCCCCGCGGAGAAATTGCTCGCCGTGCAGCTCTTCGGCGCCGTCCCGGAGGAAATGCGCGACGCCGCCCTCATCGTCGAATCGCTCGGCATCGCCTCCGTCGACATCAATATGGGCTGCCCGGTGAAAAAGGTCGTCGGCATCGGCGGCGGCTCTGCCATGATGACCGAGCTCAACAAGACGTCCGCCCTCGTGCGCGGCATGGTGGAGGCGGTGAAGATCCCGGTCACCGCGAAGATGCGGCTCGGCTGGGACGACCAGAACCTCACCGCGCCCGATCTCGCCCGCGCGCTCGAGGACGCCGGCGTCGCCGCCATTTTCGTCCATGGCCGCACGCGGGCCCAGGGATTCAGCGGCACCGTCAACCTCGCGGGCATCCGCGCCGTGGTCCAGGCGGTGAAACGGATCCCTGTCATCGGCAACGGCGACGTCACCACGCCCGCCGCGGCGAAGCATATGTTCGACGAGACCGGCTGCGCGGGCGTCAGCATCGGCCGCGGCGCCTTCTACAATCCGTGGATTTTCGCGCACACGCAGAACTACCTGAAAACCGGCGGGACGCCGCCCGAGCCGGGTTATCCGGAGCTCGTGCATGTCATGCGCCGGCACCTCGACCTGATGATCGAAATCTTCGGCGAGGACCACGGCTGCCGGCTATTCCGCAAGCCGGCCTCGTGGTATGCCAGGCGCTTCGGGCCGGCCAAGGGGTTCAAGCGCGGCGTCACCCAGTTCGGCACCCGTGCGGAGTTCGAGGCCCTGCTGGCGGAATACGAAATATGGCGGACCCCCTTTCTGGACGAGAAGGGCGAATTGCGGGCGAACTACCGTCCGGCCCCCCTGGTGGCGTCGTTCATGCAGGACGAAGACGATCCGGCCGTCCTTCGGCGCCAGTCCATCCCGGTGCCCAAAGGCCCGGTGGACGTGTGGTGACGGTTGTCTGCTGCGATTCGGAATGCGGTGGTGCGGTGCCCTGACCAAGATCATGGGCTTCCCGATCATGTGCATGGGCGTGCAGTTCAGTTCCGCCGCTCGACCCGGGCGCCGGCGGTGTCCTTGAAGATGATCATGCGGGTCTCGTTGTTGTAGCCGTCGAAGGTGATGCCGAGCTGCGGATTGACGAGATCGCCGGGAGCGTAGGAAGTGCCGCCGATGAACACCCGCGGGTTGCTGCCCGCCCGGACGCCGCTGATCCGGAGATTCTCGACCCAGGCCTTGAACGCCATCGAAGTGACGGGTGGAGGCGGCGCGACCACGGGCTCGGGTGCTTCGACCACTTCGGCCGCGACCGCGACCGGCTCGGCCTTGGGTGCCTCGGCCACCGGCTCGGCCGCCTTTGTTTCCACGGGCGCCACCTCGGCGGGAGCGGCGGAAGCGGCGGGCTTCGCCACGGCCTTGGGCCGGGGGGGAGGAAGAGGAGGCTCCGCCGTCATTTTCAAATAGACAAACGTTCCGCCACCCAGCACGAGCACCGCCGCCAGGGCGCCGCCCGCAATGATCAGGACTTTCCGGGATTTCGGGAATCCCGCCAGCTTGCGGGCCTTCGCCGCATTCTCGGCGGCGTCGGCATTGCTGGTCGCCCCCGGGGGCGGGGGAAATTTTCCCGGCGGAGGCGGAAACGGCGCACCGGACGCGTGGCGAATCGCCGTGATCTCACCCGGCTCGCCACCGGCGCCGGTGTCAGTTTCGACCGGGGCATCCAACACCGGTGGCTCGGCGGGTGTTTCCGCGGGTGCCGCCGGAGCAACCGCAGCGGGCGCCGCCAACGGCGCGGCAGCAGCGGGTTCGGCGACGGGGGCGGGAGCAACCGGTGCGGGGGCCGCGATTTTGGGCCGCAACCCAAATTTTACCGCCGGCTTCTCCGCCGCCGGAGCGGGCGGCGGCGGCGGTGCTTCCGGGGCGGCCGGAACAGCCGCGGGAACCGGAGCCACAGCGGGAGGTGGAGGTGGGGAAATTGACGCCGGCTCCGGGAAGGGCGCTGCCGAAGCGGGCGGTATCGAGCCGTCCGGCTGGACCGTGGGATTGGAAAGCCGGGGTTTGAGACGAACGGAAGCGGCGGGGGCGGCCTCGGGGGAAGCGGCGGGCTCCGACGCGGGTGCCACGGGCGGCGGCTCGGCCGGCAGCGGGCTGGCGGCAGCCGGTTGTTGCGGAGCGGGCGCAGGATCGGCAGCCAGCTTGGGCTTGAGGCGCAGCTTGGGTGCGGGTTCTTCGCTCATGGCGGAGTGCCTAGCAGTTTCGCTCAGCCGCGGAAACAAAAAGATTCGGCCCCGCGCCATCAGTCTTGAGGCCCGGCCCACCGTCCTTTAGATTCCTGACCATTCATGAAGCGCACAGCGGGCAAATACGGCGGCATCAGCACCGCTGCGGTCAAGAAAGCCACCGGACAGACCTGGGCTGAATGGCTCACCCAGCTGGACCGGGCCGGAGCCCGGAAACTGACGCACCGTGAGATTGTCCGCCTGCTCCAAGCCCGGCACAAGCTGTCCGACTGGTGGCGGCAGATGGTGGCGGTCGGTTACGAGCTGGCGCGCGGCCTCCGCGTCAAGCACCAGCGGGCCGAGGGCTTTGAAATCAGCGTGACCAAGACGATCGTCGCCCCAGTCGACCGGGCCTTCGCCGCGTGGAAGGACGCTTCGCTCCGGGAAAAATGGCTGCCCCGCACGCCCCTGACCGTGCGCAAGGCCACCCCTCACAAATCCATCCGCATCCTCTGGCCCGACAGCACCAGCCTGAGCGTGAATTTCTGGCCGAAAGGGCCGCTCAAGTGCCAGGTGGTTCCGGAACACGGCAAGCTCACCACTCCCGAGGCCGCCGAAAAGATGAAGGCCTACTGGACGGAGAAGCTCGAATCCCTCCGCTTGTTTCTCGAAAAGTGAGGCGCGCCGGCAGCCAGTCCGGCATCATCGCCAGGTAGAACGCGGGATCACGAAAATGATTCGCTCCGGCGGCCACGAAATAACCCCGCCAGCAACCAGCGGAAAATCACGCGCCAGTTCATGCGGTGGCCGTGGCCTCCGGTTGCTTTTTCGCGCGAAAGCTCAATGCCTCCTTCAGCCAGCTCCACGCCTTGCGCAGCCCGACATCGCAGGTGCCGGAGATGTGGTAGGTGCGGGCAAGCAGTTCCTCGTGGCCTCGATAGCGGGGCGGCAGCAGCAACTGGGTCACGAGCTTGTCGGAAGTCTTCTCAAAACCGAGCACCTCCGAATAAAACACGCCCCTGCCGACCACGAGGCCGGCGCGCGGCACCTCGATCGTCCGCTCGGCCAGGAGATGCCAGGGCTTGAATTTGAAAAGCAGCCTGCCCTCGGCCTCCTGATGCAACCGGCCGTAGGTGCGCGTCGGAACGCCGGCGATCTCGCGCGCCGTAAAAAGCTTGTTGCCGTCGGCCAGCACCTGGAATCGGCGGTGGCGCAGCGTGAGAAAGTCCCACGAAAAAACCGTCCCGAACACCATCAGCCGGAATGCCCACCCGGCCATCAGGTAGGCCAGCAGGATGATGACCGCCGACAGGGTCGCCCCGACGACCGGATCGATGTAGGCCGTGGCCGCGACCAGCGAAAGCACGCCGGTGCGGATCGCCTTCAGCGCCGTATCCAGCCCGCCCCACGGGCTCAGCAGGATCAGCACGTTGATGGCGTGCCCCACCACCCACACGACGGCAAACACCGCGATGGACAGCGGCACCATCAGGACGATCAGCACCCAGGATAAATCCATCGCGCCGAGCTGGATCATCCCGAGCCCGCCCGCGATCACCGGCACCTGTTCCAGGCCGGCGGATTTCATGATGAGCTTCGATCCGAGCGCCACCAGCGATGGGATGACCGCGCCCGCGGCGACCAGCCCGCTGACCTTGTTTTCCAGCGTCTCGGCCACATCGAGCGGCTTCTTGAAACCCGGCGGCACCGCGGCCGCGATGGTATCCTTGAATGCGCACACCCCCACCAGCAACAGCGCCGGCAGCCAGAAGGAAATTTGCGCGAACCATGGCAGCGCCGCCTTCTCCTCGGTCGTGTTCGCCTGGAAATACCGGTAGGCGCCGACTCCGCCCACGCCCAGCAGCGGCGAAATGGCGATGCCGGTCACCTGCGAAACCATGGTGGCCAGTTCGACCCCCGGTGCCTTGGCTGCCTTGGCTCCGGCTTTCTTCACCTCCGCCGCCCACACGGACGAGGCGCAGACAATGACACCAGCCAGGGTGACAACGAGGAGGCCGCGACGTTTCATGGCGCCAGCATAGCCATCATCATTCCGTTGGGAAGCCCGCAAAAGCAGCGGCCCGGTCTCCTCTCGGAACCCGGGCCGCGGCAACACACTAACTAAAGAACGCCTTCGATTCCGTGGCAGCGACCCCGCGCGGTCAAACCATGATTCTCCCTTTGCCCGTCATAAACCCGGCCGGAACACCCCGTCGTCGTATGGTTTGCCATCCGGGCAACCCGCCGCTGTTGTGCAGCCATGCCCCTGGCCAAAGCCGAACTCTCCCGCCTCCGCACGCTGCGCGAAAAGAAGCACCGCGAAGCGGCCGGGCTCTTCGTCATCGAAGGCGAGAAGGTTGTCGAGGAGCTCCTTGCCGCCGGCTATCCCCTGCTGGAAATCTATGCGACCCCGGAGTGGCTGGAACTGGAGCGCGGGCAGCCTCTCCGCCATAGCGCCGGGGCGACGGCGGAACCCCGCCCGCGAAGTGCCGCGGGGTCGCCGCCCCTCCCGGCCATTGAAATCACCCCCGACGAAATGGCCCGGGCCAGCCACTACCCCACCCCCTCCACGGTGCTGGCCGTCGGCCGGATCAACCGGATCGCACTGGCCGCCGGGGCCCTCGACCACGGCCTGACCCTCGCGCTCGATGGCATCCAGGACCCCGGCAATGTCGGCACGCTGTTGCGGCTCGCCGATTGGTTCGCTCTCGACCGCGTGCTGCTCTCCCCTGATTGCGCCGATCTCTTTTCCCAAAAGGTCATCAACGCCAGCATGGGCTCCTTCGCGCGCGTGACCGTGCACACAGCGCCGCTGGCGGAGGCTCTGGCCGGCGCGGCGGCGCCGATTCTCGGCTGCGATCTGCAGGGCGACGACGTGCATGCGCTGTCGCCGCGGCGCGACGCGATCGTCGTCATCGGCAGCGAAGGCCGCGGCCTGTCGGAGGCGGTCGGCAAGCTCGTCACGCAACACGTGACGATCCCGAAATTCGGCCAGGCCGAATCCCTCAACGCCGCGGTGGCCGCCGCCATCGTGATCGACAACCTGAAGCGGGTGATGCTTCGAAAGTAGCCGCGCCGGCTTGTGCCCGGCACCATCATCCGGGCTAGCAGCCTGTCGGACTTGCCATGAAAATCTTACTTTCGAACGGAAATTTGGGGGCGGTCGCGTCTGCCTTCTCTGACAGGCTGCTAAAGCAGCGCTGTGCGCTGCAAAACCCCGGCCGATTCCTCGTGTTTTAGCCGCAGCGCGGCGAATTAAGGAGTTTGTCGGAGAGGCCTGCTCGCTGGGCGGAACGATTCTCGGGCTTCTTTCCAGCTTTCGGTCCCAAGTCCGACAAACTCC
>OBEQ012168160.1_pt1 | contig 13385 bp, 12 predicted proteins | sample 1670901 | NCBI WGS metagenome assembly OBEQ01 (sample SAMEA104232315, study PRJEB22302) | groundwater metagenome | biome: forest; feature: aquifer; material: groundwater | place: USA | collected 2011-08-07 | depth 5.4 m
CAATTTTTCCAAGCAAGATATTATTGCTCAGTACGGAGTAAGTAAGAATGAGCAAAGCTCTCTTTCAGATAAAATTACGGTTGCTTACCCAGGATTTAATGCCGATATTTTCAAAAAAACCAGACAGGTAAAACAGGATAACTACATTATATATATAGGGACCATCCAGCCAAGAAAAAATCTGGTGAGATTGATGGAAGCATTTGCCAGAATTGAAGGAGATTTGAAACTTGTTATTGTTGGAAAAACGACTGGAGAGGGAAGAGGAGGATGGAAGTTTGAGGAAATCTTAGAAACTCCCAAAAGACTTGGGATTGAGGAGCGGGTGAAGTTTTTAGGTTTTGTTCCAACTGAAGACCTTCCAGATTTACTGAGTGGATCTTTGGCTTTTGTGCTACCTTCTCTTTGGGAGGGCTTTGGGATTCCGGTTCTGGAGGCAATGGCATGTGGGGTTCCGGTAATTGTTTCTGATGTTTCTTCTTTGCCTGAGGTTGTAGGGGATGCTGGTTTATTGGTGAACTCATATTCAGTTGATCAGATAGAACAGGCAATAAGGATAATTATTGCTGATAAAAAGCTTAGACAAAAATATTCTAAAGCAGGTTTGCTCCAAGCCCAAAAATTCTCTTGGGACAAAATGGCAAAGCAAGTTTTAAAGGTATTCGAGAAAGTTGTATAATTTCTATATGGCTATGTTTAAAGACCGGATGGGGAAACCATTAACTACATCACAAGCTACCAAAAAGATTATCAATAGGGGATTTAATTGGATTTTAGATTTGGAACTTTTAATTATCACCTGGGCAGGCTTGGTGCCATCACACTTTTTTAGACTTCTGATTTATAAATTAGCAGGTATGAAAATTGGTAAAGGATCCAGAATTCATATTGGAGCCCGCTTTTTTTATCCGGCAAATATAATAATTGGGCAGGGTAGTATTATTGGTGATAATGCCTTTTTAGATGGTAGAGATAAACTGGCTATTGGTGATCATGTGGATATTGCCTCTGGTGTGATGATTTTTAACTCCGAGCATGATATCAACTCTCTGGACTTTCATGCAATAGTGGCTCCAGTAGAAATAGGTGATTATGTATTTATTGGACCAAGGGTCACTATTCTACCTGGAGTAAAAATTGGAAAAGGGGCAGTTGTGGCAGCAGGAGCGGTGGTTACTAAAAGCGTTTTAGATTTTGAAATTGTTGGGGGAGTTCCTGCACAGGTTATTGGAGAAAGAAAGCTTAAAGATCCTCAGTATAAACTTGGAAGAGCAAGATTGTTCCAATGAAATATTTGTATATTAGTTTTTCCTTAATACTTTTAGTTTATATGCTTTTGCCAGGACCTAGCAAAATTTCAGATTTTTACGCCCTACCTAATTCTGACAAATCTACCCTTGAAGGTGATACCATTCAAATACCCAATGTTGCCGGATATTTTTCTAACAATTTCAGGGAGTTTGTAGTGCCCTTTTATTCTTCTAATTATCAAAAAAAATCCATTTTACCTTTTCCACCTCTTAGGTTAAATCACCCGCCGGAGTTTTCTTGGATAGCAATTAAAAGACACACCGATTCAACTTATTTTGAGGAGTTAGTTTATCCCTTAAGAGATTCCTTATATGTTAATGGTTTAGAGCCATATTATTCCGGCGGAACTCCAAAATTCTGGGGGGCAACCAAATTTGAAATTGGTAAAAATGCTTGGGATACTAAGGTAACACTACGATTTTATTCCTCTAATGTTTTGATAAGATTTATGGTTTGGCTAGGGATCTCCGTATCTATAATGTGGATTTACAAGTTAGGAAGAAGGGTTATATGGTAGAGAAAATATTATTTTGGGCAGTACTATTTCTATTTGCTTTTATACCCTTATATCCAAAATTTCCTTTACTGAATGTTGCAGGAACATTTGTTGCCATAAGATTGGAAGATTTGTTTATTGGGGTAACTGTTGTTATTTGGATAGTTTATTTATTTTCATCTAATAAATTTGGCGGGTTTATAAAGACAAGATTAACACAAACGCTGCTGCTATTCTTTTTTGTAGGATTTGTTTCTACTTTTTCTGCTATTTTCCTTACTCATTCGGTGGTTCCGCATCTTGGTATTTTGCACTTTTTAAGGAGAGTTGAATTTATGTTACTGCTTCCGGTTATTGCAACTGTGATTCAGACTAAAAAACAGCTGGTTATGATACTGATTTTTTTATCTTTTGTAGTGGTGGCAGTTAATGTTTATGCATTGGGACAGCAACATCTTGATTGGCCGGTAATTTCTACTACCAATTCTGAATTTTCTAAAGGGTTAATTTTGAGCCTTTCCCCTGGAGCAAGAGTGAACTCAACCTTTGCCGGGCATTATGATTTAGCTGTATTTCTAGCAATGACTATTACAATTCTTACGGCCCTATTTTTTGCTGTGAAAAAAAGATTTAAGCTTTGGATTGCTGCACTTGGAATTTTATCTTTGTTCGTATTAATTCTGACCTCTGCTAGACTTTCATTTGCTGCAGCATTTGTTGGAATAATTTTTTCTCTGATCTTATCTAAGAAGAAAAAATATTTGCTACTTGCATTGATTGTTTTGACTCTGATTTTAGTTTATCCCTCTACACTGCGAGATAGATTTATTTCTACAATTACAGTAAATATCTTAAATATGGGTCAAAGATATGAGGGAAAAACTGAGGATCAACAGATAAGAGCGAAATTAAATATCCCAACCCTTGCAATTCAAACATCTAGCGATTCAGCTTCGACCTCTTCATTTGCTTCCCCTTCAGGCGAAACGGCAACAGATATAACACCAGGAGAGCCGATTGATACAACTCAGCTTGGGGTTTACAGATCACTTTCCATAAGGTTAAATTTGGAATGGCCAAGGGCAATAACAGCTTTTTTGAAAAATCCCCTGCTGGGGACCGGTTATTCTTCGCTAGGTTTGGCAACGGATAATGATTTCTTAAGATCGTTGGCAGAAGTAGGGCTTTTGGGTACCATAGCATTTATTTTGGTGTTAGTAGAAGTATCAAAAAGAATATTTTTATCTTTAAAAAAAGGCGATAAATTCACTCGATACTTATCAGCTGGTGTGTTTTCTATGGTAATTGTTTTTTTGGTTAATGGCTTATTTATTGATGTTTTTGAGGCATCAAAGGTGGCATCACTTTTTTGGATGATGTTAGGGCTAAATCTAGCTGTTATAAATTTCAGGAATGAAAATACTTAAAGTTTTATCTAATCAATATTTTTGGCTGGGAATAATTTTAATACTGGCTTTTTTAGTTAGAATTTATAAGATTACCTCCCCTATTGCTGATTGGCACTCTTGGAGGCAAGCAGATACGGCCTCAGTTACCAGAAATTTTATAAAAGAGGGATTTGATCCTTTTTTGCCCAAAGGTGATGATATGTCTGGAATAGCCGATACTCCTCTAGTCAATTCCCTGCGACTTAGATTTGTAGAATTCCCCATTTATAATATAGCTGTTTACCCATTTTATTTAATTTTTGGTGTTAATGAAATTTATTCAAGGCTTGTATCAATATTTTTTTCCTTGGGTAGTCTAATATTTGTTTATTTTATAGCAAGAAAGTATCTTGGGATATTAACAGCTCTTTTATCTGCTTTTTGTTTTGGACTTTTGCCATTTAATGTTTTCTTTTCCAGAACTACATTGCCGGAACCCACTTTTGTTTTCTTTTCCTTAGGTATGGTTTATTTTTTGGATAAGCGGAGCTTGTGGGGATTTTTATTTATGGCAATAGCATTCTTAATGAAACCTTGGGCAATATTTTTCTATTTACCACTTCTATATAAGTCATTCAATAAAAAATTTATAATTCTTTCTATTCTTGCGCTGCTGCCTTTTGTTTTTTGGAGACTTTGGATTCTGCAGCAGCCGGAAGGTATTCCTGCATCCGGTTGGCTTATGAATGGAGATGGAATTAGATTTCGTCCGGCTTTTTGGAAATGGATTATAGGGGAAAGATTAGGAGGAGAAATTTTAGGAGCAACTGGTCTGTTTCTATTTTTAATAGGTTTAATCACAAAACCTAGAAATAATAAATATTTTTTATACATTTGGGCACTGTCATCATTTTTATTCATGGTTATCTTTGCAACCGGAAATGTAAGACATAATTACTATCAAATAAGTTTTATGCCAATTGCCTCAATTTTTTTAGCAAAAGGCTTTTTAGATCTTTTCCGGGGTGGGATAAATTATGTACCAAGAATTTGGACTATTCCTTTAGCATTACTTTTCCTTGCCCTATCATTTTATTTAAGTTGGGATAAAGTTAAAGGATTTTATCAGATAAACAATCCTGCCATTGTTGAAGCAGGAAAGACAGCCGATAGGATATTGCCCAGGGATGCTATAGTTTTGGCTCCATATAACGGAGACACAGCTTTTTTGTATCAAACTAATAGAGTTGGATTTCCTTTTGTTCCTCTTCCTGTTTTGGAGATGATAGCAGATTATGGCGCAACAGCTTATGTATCTACAACCCGAGATGATCAAACAAATTGGGTGATGGGCCATTTCATAGTACTCGAAGAAAACCCCAGATTTGTAATAGTAGATTTAACGAAACCCAAAATATGAAAGTATTAATGCTTACCCCGTATCTTCCCTACCCTTTATTAACAGGAGGACAAACACGTTCATATAATTTAATCAAAAGACTTTCAGCGCTTGGACATGAGATAATTCTTTTAAGTTTAGTTAAAAGTAGTAAAGAGAGAGCTTATCTGCAAGAACTTGAGAGATTTTGTAAGGAAGTACACGTTTTTGATAGATCTGAAAAACCTTGGACATTAAATAATATTTTACGTACGGGATTTAGTTTTTATCCCTTTTTGGTAGTGAGAAACTGGGCAAAAGAAGAGAAAACCGCTATTCTGGAAATGATAACTAAAGAAAAGTTTGACTTAATTCATGCTGAAACTTTCTATGTTATGCCGCATATTCCAGAAACTAAAATTCCAATACTTTTGGTAGAGCAAACAATTGAACATTTGGTTTATCAACATTTTGCAGGCCGATTTAAAATACCTTTTCTCAAATTGCTTTTATATATAGATGTATGGAAGTTGAAATACTGGGAACTAAGATACTGGAAAAAGGCTCAAAAAGTGGTAGCTATGTCAGAAGAAGATCGGAAGAAGATGCTTTCCGAGGTATCCTCTTTGGATGTGGATATAGTACCTAATGGGGTAGATAGCAAGTATTTTGGTTTAAAAGTTGCATCAAGATCAAAAGAACCGGTAGTTTTGTATTTAGGTAATTTTACCTGGCTTCAAAATAGAGAAGCTGTTGAAATTTTGGTAAAAAAAGTTTGGCCAAAGATAAAGTTTAAATTACCAAATGCAAAGCTTTGGATTATTGGAAAAGATGCCAGAGATTTTTTTAATAATCTAGTATCAAAGGATGTGGTAGTTGACGAGGTAGATGATGTCAGGAAAGTTTATCAAAGGGCTTGGGTTTTAGTAGCCCCAATTTATGGTGGGGGAGGTACCAGATACAAAAATTTTGAGGCATTTGCATCCGGACTTCCAGTTGTAACGACCTCAATTGGCATAAGAGGTACAGAGGCAACTGATGGGGTAGAAGTAATTATCAGAGATAATCCTCTGGATATTGCCTCCTCAGCAGTCAATTTACTTACTGACAAAACTCTTTACAAAAGGATTTCCGAAAATGCCAGGAATATGGTAAAACAAAAATATGACTGGGATCCCATTGCCCAAAAATTAAGTAATATTTATGAGGATTTGGGAAAAAGATGAAAATTGTTATAGATGCCAGGATGTATCAAGAATCTGGGGTGGGACGTTATATCAGAAATCTGATTTCTCAACTTGAAAAATTAGACAAAAAAAATGACTATACTATTTTAAAGCAACCAAATATTAAATGGTATGGAATAAGCGAGCAAATTAAACTACCCAAAATTTTAGCTAAGCTCAAGCTGGATCTTGTTCACTTTCCTCATTTCAATGTTCCTATTTTTTACTCTGGTAAATTTGTAGTTACAATTCATGATTTAATTCATCAGCATTTTGCCATGAATAGAGCTACAACTCTAAATCCTATTACCTATAAAATAAAGCAACTGGGTTATAAAAAGATCTTTAAACACGCAATTACAAAATCAGAAAAAATTTTAGTGCCATCTATTTTTGTAAAGAAGCAACTTGTCAGTGAATGGAAAGTTAGTGATGAAAAAATAGTTGTGACTCCGGAAGCAGTTGATGACAATATAATAGATCTAAGTAAAAAGGTACAAAGTCAAAAGATCCTAGAGAAGTTCAATATTAAACCTCCTTTCATTTTTTATGTTGGGAATGCACATCCCCACAAAAATGTAGAAGGATTGATAAAAGCCTTTTTAGAACTTAAGAAAAAGTACGGAGATTTAAAATTAGTATTATCAGGTTATGATCATTACTTTTGGCAAAGAATTAAAAAAGAATATCAGCATCAAGATATTATTTACACAGGTTATGTTTCAGAAGAAAAATTGGTGGCTTTGTACAGAAATGCGATTTTGTTTGTTATGCCTTCTTTTGAAGAGGGATTTGGCATTCCCTTACTTGAGGCAATGGCTTGTGGATGCCCAGTAGTTTCATCAAATGCCGGTTCGCTCCCTGAGGTTGGAGGAGATGCTGCCATCTATTTTGATCCAAAAAATATTGATGACATGGTTTTGAAAATTACCCAAGTTTTAAATTCTGAGAAACTGAGGAAAGAACTTGTGGAAAAAGGCAAGGAAAGAGTTAAGCAATTTAGTTGGGAAAAATTAGCCAAACAAACATTGGAAGTTTATAATAATTTATAAATGAATAAAGAAAGAAGATTGTTTTTTCTAACTGGTAGTGCAGCCCTAGCATTAGGTCTCGTGATATCTTATTCAAAACCTCAATCGCAGAATGAGATTTTAATTACAGAATCTCCGACATCAATAACCACTTCTGTTGAGGTAATGTCTTCCGATGAGTTGGAAAATAATATGATCCAAAAAATAAATTTAGCCAGAACTGAAATGGGACTTCTTCCATTAACTTTCGATCCAGATTTAGCAAAGGTTGCTAAAATCAGAAGTATCGAATCAGCAACAAGTACTCCACTAACTCATTATGATCAAGAAGGATCGCTGATTTTTACTCAATTATTAGGAAAGGTTCAATATCCATATGCATTGGTCGGAGAGAATTTAGCAAGATGCAGCCCACCCGCAGAATCAGCGGTAGATCGCTGTTTCGAGGCATTAATGGATAGCTCCGAACATAGGGCAAACATACTGGAGCCTACATTTAGTAGAGTTGCTATTGGGTTTACTACTGATTTAAATGGGTTGGAAGTGTTTGCTCAAATATTTGCGCAACCACCTGAGGAGGCCTATGAGAGTAGCATTGGTTCATGATGATTTGGTGCAATGGGGTGGAGCAGAACGGGTTTTGCAGGGGCTTTGTGAAATTTATCCTAATGCTCCAATTTTTACCTCAGTATATGATAGCTCCCATCCAGAGCTTTCCAAAAGATTTGGCTCTAAAAAAGTTTTTACCTCTTTTTTACAAAAAATTCCCGGATGGAAATCTTTGTATAAAGCTCTTTTACCTCTTTATGGAGTAGCCTTTGAACAATTTGATTTTAGCGATTTTGATTTGGTTATTTCCAATACCACTCGTTTTGCAAAAGCTATAATAACTAAACCTCAAACCCTGCATTTATGCTACTTACATACTCCCCCAAGATTTTTGTGGCATCTTTCTGGTGAGAAGGATTATGGAATTTTAGAATTACTGCTGACAAACTTAAGAATATATGATCAAATTTCTGCCACCAGAGTTGATCATTTTTTAGCAGGCTCTAAAAATGCCAAAAGGAGAATCAAAAAAATTTATGATAGTAATAGTCAAGTTGTCTATCCATTTATTGATCTTGATAGGTTTAAAGGTGTTGAAGCTTTTGACGGAGGATATTTAGCAGTTGTTGCCCGCAATAGTAAGTATAAAAGAATTGATTTAGCAGAGGCCGCCTGTAAAAAAGTAGGTTTACCACTTAAAGTGATAAGTGGTAATTTAGATGATGAGATGGTGGTGGCAGTTTTGGCAGGATGCAGTGCTTTAATAATTCCGGGAATAGAGGATTTTGGACTAAGCTCTCTGGAAGCCCAAGCTTTAGGTAAACCAGTTGTGGCATTTAGGGAGGGAGGAGCAATGGAGACAGTCATTGATGATAAAACTGGTATCTTTTTTAACGATCAAACGGAAGAGAGTTTAATTGCTGCCCTAAAAAAAATATTCACAAAAAAAATTAGTTCTGAGGATTGCAAGGAGAATGCCGGCCGATTCAGCAAAGAGAGTTTTACTACTAATTTTAAGCGAGAAGTTGACTCTTTGTTGTACACTAGTTAATTACGTACTTATGGTCTACGATTTTGCTAAAAGATTAGTTGATATGATTGGGTCATCCTTAGGAATAATTGTTCTTTCTCCAATCCTTGCCTTGGTAGCAATAGCTATTAAAATGGATTCACAAGGTCCAATTCTAGCAGATACACCTATGAGAGCAGGGAGAAATGGTAAACTATTTAAGATCTATAAATTTCGTTCTATGGTTCAAAACGCCCATGAAATATTAGAAGGTAACCCTGGGCTTTTGGAAGAGTATAAGAAAAATAGTTACAAAATTTTTAATGATCCGAGAGTGACGAGAGTAGGACGATTTATTAGAAGATTTTCAATTGATGAATTACCCCAATTTTTTAATATCTTTAAAGGAGACATGAGTTTAGTTGGACCAAGAGCATATTATCCATACGAACTTGAGGAACAACAAAAAAAGTATCCAACATCAAGAAAATTTGTTAAGATAATTTTATCCGGTAAACCAGGAGTTACCGGTCTTTGGCAAGTATCAGGAAGATCTGAGATTAATTTTGATAAGAGGGTTAAAATGGATGCAAAATATGTTAAAAAAAGATCCATACTTTATGATTTTTGGATTATGTTAAAAACTATACCTGCGGTTTTGTCTGGAAGAGGAGCAAGTTAACATGGTATTTGTAAACTTGAACAAAAGAATAGATAGGAAGAATAGAGTATCCAGAAGATGGCTGGCTATTTTGACAATGTTAAGCATTGCAGTAGTACTACCTTCGATTTTTATATTTTTGGGGGTGAAAGAAACTGCCTCACACGGCAAGGCATTAGTGGCAGCATATAAAAGCCAAAATTTTGATTCCTTAAGAAAGGAGGTAATTTCAACTAAAAATGGGTTACAGAAGCTAGATTTATCGCTAAACTTTTTATTTTGGCTAAAGATCATCCCCTTTTTGGGTGGATATTATTCAGATGCCAAAGGATTTGTTTCTGCTGGTGCTCTGGAGTTAGATGCTTTAGATAAGTTACTGTCTAATTTAGAGGGAAGCAAGCTCGAATTAGGATTTGATGGATACCCAAAGATAGGGCCGGATAGGACTACCCAAGCTGTAAGAATTTTAAATAAGTCGCTTCCATATTTGGATAAGATAGAAAGCAATTTAAACAAAGCAGCAGATCGGGTTAGAGGTATTGATACTAATAAATATCCAGATAAACTTAAAGGAAAAACTATAAAGAAAAATTTGGAAGTTGCCAAAAATTTTATATTGGGGGCTGCAGTAGCAGTGCAGGAGGGAAAACTAGCCCTTATGGTTGCACCGGAAGCTCTAGGGGTACCTTCAACAAAAAACTATCTTCTGCTTTTCCAAAATGACAAAGAGATTAGACCAACTGGAGGATTCTTAACAGCTTTTGCAACATTAACTATTAGCAGTGGCCAGGTTTCTGCTACAACTTCCGATGATATCTACAGATTGGATGAGAAACTCTTAAATGTTTGCTTAACAAAAATTTGTCCCTTGACTCCCCCGGCTCCAATTGTTAAATACCTACCTGAGGTTTCCGGAAAGGCAAGATCTGCTTGGAGTATGAGGGATTCAAATATTTCACCTGACCTACCTTCAGCTGCAGGGGAATTTGAAAGAATGTATAAGCTGTTGGGGGAGGGTTTACCATTTGATGGAATAATTTATATTGATACACAAGTTGTTGAGGAGTTGATTGAGGTAACAGGTCCGATTGATGTATTGGGAACTACATATTCTGCGGAAATAGACAAAAGATGTAACTGCCCTAATGTAATTTATGAACTGGAATCCTATGCAGAGATTGCTGCCAAAGGGGAAAAGACAAGAAAAGCAATCTTGGGAGTTTTGATGCAGCAAATTTTAGCAAAATCAGTTGGAGCAGATGTTGAGAAATTACCACAACTAATAGAAACAATTGCCAGACTTGCCAACCATAAGCATGTGATGTTTTATATGCATGATGAGGCTACACAAAAAGCTTTGTCTGCCCTAAACTGGACAGGAGAAATTAAAGAATACGGCGGGGATTATCTTCATATTAATGATTCTAATTTTGCCGGAGGAAAGTCTAATCTTTATGTGCAGCAATCAGTTACCCAAGAGATAAATGTTCAAAAAGATGGGAACTTAAGCAAAAAAATTACCATTGAATATAAAAATCCGGAATCTTTCAATATCTGGCTAAATGGAATAAATAGGGACTATGTTAGATTTTATGTTCCAAAGGGAAGTCAGTTAATTTCCTCTAAAGGTTCAGAGGATGTTGTAACAACAATAGAGGATTTAGGAAAAACTGTCTTTGAAGCATTTGTTCAAGTAAGGCCCCAGAATTCAAGAAAACTGGAGATAGAATATAGTGTTCCTTATGATCCAAAGGGAGAATATAAATTGTTAATTCAAAAGCAACCGGGAGCCAAGGATTTTAAATATAAAATTAAATTAAACGGAAAACAAGTTGAAGATTTTGAACTGGATCAAGATAAGGAGTTTAAGTTTGCCGGGTTTTAAAACAGAAGGGGTTATTTTAAAGAGAAGAAATTTTGGGGAAGCCGACAGGATTTTAACTGTTTTCAGTTTGCATAGAGGCAAAATCTCTGTTTTGGCAAAAGGGGTAAGAAGAATCACCTCAAGAAGAGCAGGAAATGTTGAACTTTTAAATAGAGTCTCTATGTTTCTTTTCCCGGGTAAAAACTTTTTAATTTTAACAGAAGCAGAATCTTTCAATACTTATCCAAAGCTTAAGGAAGATCTGACTTTATCCACTTATGCTTATCATATTATTGAGCTAATGGATAAGCTAACAGCAGAGAATCAGGAAAACCGCAGATTATACTTTGAGCTTGTTGAAGTTTTAAAAAGATTAAGTAGAAAACCCCGCCAGATTTTAATTCGAGCATTTGAAGCAAAAATACTTTCGCTAATGGGTTTTATGAGTTTTAAATCAGACGGTGTCAACGTATCACACCCCAGGGGTGTGATAGCTTCACACCTTGGGAATTTGCTCGGGAGTTTAGAATCTTTATCTTGGGATGAGATAGAAAAAATGGAGATCAATGAAAAAGAGGCTCTGGAACTTGAACGTGTATTACGATATCATTTAGAAAGAGTGATAGAAGGACAATTAAAAAGCAGAAAGTTTCTCAAGAAAATCTAGTTATGGATAATGATTTAATGCAAAAAATAGTGGCTTTGTGTAAACGCAGAGGATTTATATATCCGGGATCTGAAATCTACGGGGGTTTGGCGGGAACCTGGGACTATGGACCTCTGGGAACAGAGTTAAAAAGAAACATCAAAAATGAGTGGTGGAAAGAAATGGTACAGTTTAGGGAAGACATTGTAGGGCTGGATGCTGCAATCATGATGAATCCCAAAGCCTGGGAAGCCTCAGGTCATGTAGAAGCGTTTACAGATCCCTTAGTGGAGTGCAAAATTTGCCACCAGAGGTTTAGAGCAGATAAACCTGAAGAAATTGCAGATCATGAGAAAACCCACGGCGGAAAAACAGACTGGACAGATCCACAAAAATTTAATCTTTTGGTAAAAGTTTATCTGGGAGTAATTGAGGGAAAAGAGTCCGAGCTTTATTTAAGAGGAGAGATTACCAACGGTGTGCATGTGAATTTTAAAAATGTATTGGATTCTACCCGAATAAAAATCCCTTTTGGGATTGCTCAGGTTGGAAAAGCATTTAGAAATGAAATTACTCCGGGAAATTTTACTTTCCGCTCAAGAGAATTTGAGCAAATGGAAGTGCAATTTTATATTAGACCCGAGAAAGAGGAAGGTAATAAGTGGTTTGAATACTGGAAGCAAACACAAATGGATTGGTATATTTCCCTGGGAATGAAGAAGGATAACTTAAGGTTTAGGGACCATGCTGAGACTGAAAGAGCTCATTATGCACAAGCTGCAACAGATATTGAGTATAACTCCCCCTGGGGTTGGCAGGAGTTTATGGGTATACATCACAGGGGAGATTGGGATCTAAAAAGGCATCAGGAGTATTCCGGTCAGGATCTAAGATATCGTGATGGAGAAACTGGAGATGAATATCTTCCCTGGGATATTGAGACATCTGCCGGAGTTGACAGATCTGCTTTATTTTTCTTAATTGATGCATATTCAGAAGAAAATGGTAAAGTGAAATTAAAACTACACCCAAAACTTGCCCCTTTTAAAGCTGCGGTTTTCCCTCTTCTTGCTAATAAACCGGAGTTAGTAAATTTGGCCAGAAAAATTTATGATGATTTAAAGAAAGATTTTATGGTTACTTTTGATGATAGGGGTAATATCGGGGGAAGGTATGCTTCCCAGGATGAGATTGGGACTCCATTTTGTATTACAGTTGATTTTCAAAGTCTGGATGATGAGATGGTAACAGTAAGAGATAGAGATAGCTCTAAACAAGAGAGAGTTAAAATAGTTGACGTAAGCAGTTACTTAAATGATAAACTTAAATAAGTGCAAAACATTAAACAACTTCTGACAATTCACAAAACAACTGTTATTTTAATAGCAGCTCTTATCCTTTTTGGGAGTTTGGGATATTTAGGGTTTCAAAAAATTAGTTCAAAAGAAACTGGTTCGGTTGAGGAAGTGGATCTACCATTTGACGCAGAGGGTCCATATGCAACTCTTTTCCCAAGAAGAGACGGTAACGGCTTAGTTTTAAATATTAAAAGAACCAATTCTTATGACAGTATTTCCTATGATCTGGCTTATACCAGCAAAGCTGATGAAACTAAAGTAACTGGAACAAAGATATTTGATGAAGGAGAAGGTACTAGCAAGGGTGGAAGTATAGATAGAGGAGTATCTGGGACTATTGATACAAAAGAGAAAAAAGGTGAGTATGAACAAGAGATTTTATTTGGGACATGTTCTAAAAATGTTTGTAAATATGATAAAGGGGTAGAGAATGGGACTTTAACCCTGCATATAACACGCCCCTCCTTC
>OBEQ012970731.1_pt1 | contig 13384 bp, 10 predicted proteins | sample 1670901 | NCBI WGS metagenome assembly OBEQ01 (sample SAMEA104232315, study PRJEB22302) | groundwater metagenome | biome: forest; feature: aquifer; material: groundwater | place: USA | collected 2011-08-07 | depth 5.4 m
CCTTGAAGGTATACCACCTGCACCACGGGGAATTCCAAAAATTGAAGTTACTTTTGATATTCATGCAAATGGAATTCTAAGCGTAGCTGCAAACGATCAACCAAGCTCAAAAGGGCAAAAAATATCAATTACTGCGTCTACCAATCTCAACAAAGATGAAATTGAAAAAATGGTAAGAACTGCAGAAGAACATTCCAAAGAAGATCAAAGAAAAAGACAAGAAATTGAAGAAAGAAATAAAGCTGACAGTCTTGTTTATAGCGTTGAAAGACAACTATCAGAGTTAAAAGATAACGCTCCACCGACTGAAAAAGCAAAGGTTGAACAACTATTAAATGAGCTAAGACAGTCAATAAAAGATAAGTCAGATATAAATAAAATTAAGACTTTAACGAAAGACTTACAAGAAGCTGCTTACAATCTTGCAACAAAAGCATCACAAGCAGAACAACAAAAAAATCAAAGTAAACCAAGCAATGAAGAGCCTGTAGGAGCAAAAAAAACATCTGGACCAGATGATGACATTATAGATGCGGAATTCAAACCAAGCAATTAACTACAGTCAATTGCTCAACAATATAATTTCTATATCTTTATTTATATTGCTTACACTTTTTTCAAAAACTCCTGTATTTAGTCAAACTCAACTACCTCTTCCAGATCAATTCAAATCAATAACAATAAACTCAAGAGCTCTTGAGAAAGACTTTGAGTTAACTGCAAATAAAAACTTAAATAGTATTTCTCAAAGCATTGCACTGGATAAAACCGGATTAATATTACATCTAGTCCCATCACCTAAGATTAAAAACAACAACACAAAATTACGAGTAATATCTGACGACGGAACTGAATTAGAAATATTCACTTTTACAGACGGTACATTTTTTACATTAGTTGACTCAGCAAAAACATACTCAATTATTCAGGAAATAATTCCAGATTGTAATCTAATTAAAGGGAATTTCAGCTTTGATGATAATACAACTACTATATGTCCAGATTCAATTGCATATAAAATCTACAGCAATATAATGATTTTAACTGATACAAGCTTTAGAATTACCTTAAAAACTCCAACAGAATTTTATTCAATTCCACTACTCCTTCCAGAAAACACTGAACAAATAAAAGAGCAAAGTTTTATTAACATAAGCACAGAAGGTAGTCAAACTAGCGAGTCAAATGTAGTCAATATCTCCAAATTGCTAACCATAGGAGAACTTTGTCTAGTGAGTAGTACTCTATCCTCTTCAGGAGCAAGTGATTGTTCTTTCAGCAATAGTTCAATAAATATAATTACTTCTTATAAGGATAATTTAAAAATCGGAGACACACTTAGTAATAACAACACTGATTTGCTTGCAACATTTATAATAAATACATTTAAGACTCTTCAGCACGAGTTTATTTTTAAAATAACCGATTCAACTGAAACTACGAATGAAAGCACTGCAATAACCTTAGAATCCCCCAAAAAGCTATTTTTAGACACCTATAACTATAACCTGACTCTAAATTTAGGAACTTTGAAAAAGGGAAAAACGGTACTCAAGAAAAATATTTTCACCTTAAAAAATCCATTTGAAATAAATTCTTTATTAAATCAGCTATCTTTAATGATTCCAGTTAACAGCCTTGAAGGAATTGTTAACCTCTTTTCAGATCCCAAGACTGAAAGTGTTCTAACAAACATATCCATTAGCAGCGATTCAGTTAATTCTTCAATTAATAACAATATTGTCGTGAGTAATTTATTAGAACCTACTCCAACTCCTTCTCTTTCCACGCCTACACCTACTCCCACTCCCAAGCAATCAAACACTCAACTGAGTCAATTAACTCAAACTTCTCAGACTGAGCCAACCCCTTCTGAAGAAGCAGAAAATATTAACATAAAAATATATTTCCCAAATAATACAAAAAATATTACGTTCAGCAAAACTTATACATTTGTAGAACAAAACACGGCTCCAAGTGTAGATGAAAAAGGGAAAGCCATTGAAATAATAAATAACAAATCACGAATAGATTATAAGTTGTCAAAGGAATTAAAGAACCTTGAACCAAGCAACGATAATATAGCAGTAGAGCTGGAAAGCATATCAAGCATACTGAAAGATAAAAATTTAAAAAATCCTGTTAACCTCACGGGCTATTTAATTCCACCAGACTTTAGACCAATATTAGAAACAGGGTATAGAGCGACTTTTGAAGTAAGCATGATTATTCTTCTTGATGATTTAAATTCTATTGATTTAATGTACTCAGATCTAAAAACGATGGATGAAACTCCATTAACCAATTTTTTTAAATTTGATTTTGTACCTCAAGGAATTTATAATGCAGTAGTAAAGTTTGATGCAGACAGGAAAAAGTTTTTTAGTGACCTCGGAATATTAAAAAAAAATAATTGAAATTTCCACAAAGTAACCGGTATATACAAGGAGTCGAATGATTAAAAAAATAAGAAATTTAAGCCAATAAAGAGGGTTTTACAAATTAAGAAAAATCATTAGATCTATAATCATTTATTAGATTTATTTAAACAATTACAGAATTTTATATGAGAGTTAAAGGCAATAGATTCCAACCGCAAATTCCTCCCAATGTAGATATTGCAACACCTGCAAATACACCTACAACAATTGTTCATGATGCTACTTCAAGCCAATCTGATGAGGCTGAAAAAAGTCCAACTTTACCTGAAAATAGACAACCAACAAGGTTTGAGATAGAAGCAGCTGAAACATCTCTATCTAATTTAGGAGTCAATAACACAGTTATTGAAAATAATGGCACTTCTGTAGTCAAACCTGCTCAAAATAATGGGATTGCACTTCCTCTAAATAATGGAGTTAAACCTACTTCAATTGAAGGAGCAATTGATTATACACCTCAATACCAAAGCATTTTAAATAAATTAAGAGCTGGATATAAAAAAAATACTACGGAAATAGTCAAAGTTGAATTAACACCAAAAGAGATTGACTGTTGCAAAGTTCTTTTTGCAGAATATGTAAGGGACATGCACATAGTTGCATTTACTATTGATGAGTTAATCCTTGGTTTTTATAAAAATTTAATCAATTATAAAACTTTTCCTCGGATCGGAAAAATTGATTATTTCTCCGACAAAGTAATGGAAAAACCTCCATTTACTCTTAAAAATCTTACCCATAGAGAATATGCAACTTTAACAGAGCCAGTAGACTTTGATGAAATTGTATATAAAAAGATGGTTGAAGATTTAGGAAATGCAATGGCAATGACTTCAAAAGCATTAAACAAATTTATATTTTCTAAAGATGGGCTTGATAGGCTTTGTATTATTGCAAACTTAAACACAATGATCCCTCGCAACTCTAGAGATCCTCAATCAAAACAACTCAAGCTTGACTTTGAAGAACTTGGAATGAAGGATTTTGTGGATTTAATTTTACTTCTAACAGTAGTTGATGAGAATGTCTTGGGAGCTTTTGATCTTTATAAATGGGATTTTATAACTTTACATTTCAGGGGTGAGTTAGAAAACTACTTAAACAGACCCAAAGGAATGTCAATGGAAACCTTCTTTAATAAGAAAAACATTGCTTCTAGAAGAGGACTACCAGCTGACAAACCAGAAGATATCAGGCTACAAATAAGAGATCTTGGTGAATTTCACAGAAAAACCTTTGCAGGTAAAAGCTCTGGTGACATTTTTATTGGTGCTGATGAGTATGAAATTATGGCACCTGCTTTTGGTAGACTACAGAAACTTGCCTTAGTAATTGAAACAGAAGGATGCGGTTTTTATTATTCTTATCCTCTTTATGAAAAGGAATATAGACCTTATACCGTTAAACCACAAGTAGGTACTTCATTTCGCAAATAAGTCTAGAAATTTATCTTTTTATAGGCATTAAAAAAGAAGAAAGTTTATTAATCTCAGTACAAAGCTTTTTAAAATTATCAAAATTCAAGGTTTGTGGACCATCTGATAAAGCCTTTTCAGGTTCAGGGTGAACTTCAATGATAAGCCCATGTGCCCCAGCTACAATTGCTGCTTTAGCAAGAGGAGAAACAAGCTCCCATTTACCTGTAGCATGGCTTGGATCAAATATAATTGGCAAGTGAGAATGTTTTCTTACTACAGGAATAGCAGCAATATCAGCAGTATTTCTTGTATATTTATTGTCAAAAGTTCTAATCCCTCTTTCGCACAGTATAATCTTATTATTTCCTTTATCCATTATTCTTTCAGCAGCAAGAAACCACTCTTCTATAGTTGCAGATAAACCTCTTTTTAATAGAATAGGTTTATTTGTTTTTCCAACCTCATTTAATAGCGTAAAATTTTGCATATTTCTGGCACCAACTTGAAGTATGTCTGTAAAATCACAGACAAGATCAAGATCTCTGGCATCCATAATTTCAGTAACAACTGCAAGTCCAGTTTTTTTGCGTGCTGCATCTAAATATTCCAAACCAAGCTTACCTAGCCCCTCAAACATTCGCGGACCTGTTCTGGGTTTAAAAGCACCACCACGCAATATTTTTGCTCCACACTCTTTTGCAACATCTGCTATTGCTAAAAGATTTTCTTCGTTTTCTACACTACATGGTCCTGCAATAATTACAGGTGGATTATCCCCACCAATTTTTATATCTTTACCTACAGTAACGATAGAATCATTATGATGACTATCTCTGCTTACAAGTTTATAGGGAACCTGTATTCTTTCAACTTTCCTTACACCTTCAAGAATTTCAAACTGCTCAGTAGAATATTTTGATGTTTCCCCTATTGCAGCAATTACAGTCTGCACAACACCCTTATTAACAATCGTTTTCATTCCAAGGGCATTAATATGATTTATGACATTTTGAATCTTTACTTCAGAAGTGCCAGGCTCCATTATAATTATCATTTTTTATTTATAGCCTTTCTCTTTTTTTAATTTAAACGATATTAAGAATCAACAGTAAAGAATAATGGTTTATTATAAAATCTACTTGTTCTTAAACATTTTGTTAATATTTTGCTCTTTAATATCTTTTAATCCTAAATTTATAAAACACATTATTTAAATAGCTTAGCCTTCTTGTGAAGCAATTCTAGGAAATTGTAGTATTACTTGGTCTTCGCTAGGCCTTCTTTTACTATCAATTGCTATTGCTTCACTAAGTGTAACTCCTCGAGATACATCACTCATTATTCTTGCAAGGTTTAATCCACGGCAGTCAACAGTAGTACCAAAAAACTGTCTCATTCGAGGACTTACATTACTTCCATTTACTCTAATCATAATTTACCTAAACCTTACAATTGAATTTATACTTGATATTATAGTCCTTATAAATAAATTAACAAGAAACTTAATATTAATTTCAAGATTTAAACTGGTCAAATAAAAAGAACTCATTTTATATTTACTTATACATTCAATTACCGACTAATAATATTAGTCAACTGATATTTAAGCTCTATTATCTCCTCCTCCAGCTTTTCTACTTTTAGTTGCTTTATTGTCAACCAAAGGTTGCTCTTGAACAATTTTAGGAGATATGATTTCAATACTTGGAGCAAATAGTCTGGGTGGTCCATTATATTTTTCTTCTTTATCGCGTTCTACAGTCAGAAGATATAAAGAGATCTTATCAGTAAACCATTTTGGTGCTCTTTCTAACCAACCATTTGATAAAAGCTCTCTAAAAGTTAAGTTAATTGATTTTATTGTTTTATCTTTATTTTTATCTTTAACAATATAAAATTCAAATTTAAGTCTAGTATCAGGGGTTAAAGCTTTATCTTTAAAACGTTTATCCTCATCAAACGTTGATATTTTTAATCCACATTTTTTATTACTAATAGCTAAGTGTTGTCCATTGGCAGTTTCAAACCAGTCATTATTATAATCCTGATCATATGTATACCCTAAATCTATCTCGGATAGGACTGATTTACAACTTTCAAAAAAATCATTCATATTAAAACCCTCTTCTTGGTTTTGAAATTCTGGATGTTTTCTTAAATAATTAAATATTTTTTCAAAGCTCTTATTAAATATTTGTTTTTGATCATCTTTATTGTTTAAGTCAATAAGTCCCTTTTCTAAGATTTTTTGCCCTTTGTAGTTAAAATATGTTGAGAGCATTGAAACAGCAAAAGAAACTATTGGTATAGCCCATCGTTTTACATTGTCTAACAAATCATTTGTAATTTCATCAAACTTAATAAAATTTCTTACGGTAGTTCCAATAGCTAATGCAAAAGAACCATAAGCCACAACTTTACCTGGAGTCTCAGTCAAACCAATTCCTAATTTTTTTACAATGTTGCCATTTGATTTTATATTTGTAGTTGTTTGGGGTGTGTATAAATTAGCTGCTGCTGCTTTTGCAACTCTGGTAAAAATTGGCTCAGGACTGTTGGCTGCTTTTTGTGCTATTAAACCCATTTATCTTATAAATTTATTTTCTGTATTTCTTACTCTTTCGTTACTTTACCCATACAAATTTCTAAAATGTAATATATTATTGGACAATTACCTAAATTTTAGTTCTAAAAGCATAGAAATGTTGTGTATTACTGAATAATATTTCTCTAATCTAAAGGAAAAAGACATATAAAAGCTATGTTTTTTTGAGCATTTTTAAAACCTTAAGAAAAGTTTTAGGTTTAGGTAAAAATAATTCACAAGATCAGCTGAAGAAAAATAAACTTAGCAATTTAAGAAGTTCTTTTTATTGTTAACCGAGCAATCCTACCCAATAATTCTTTAGTCTGTGCAGTATCGATTTTTTCGAGTACACGATCTATTAACTCTCGGGCTTCTGGGTCTCTATAACTTGCAAGCAAATCAGCATCATTTAATGCTAATAAGTCACTAATTGCAACTCTTAAACCAGAAGGAACTGCTTCCTCTTCACGCCTTCTTGCTTGTTCTGCTGCTATTTTTTGACGCTCTTGTTCTTCAACTAATTTTTTCCTTTGTACATTAACAACAGCAAGATATTCTGGTAAATCCAATTTCTTCTTTATAACCTTAGTAATTAAATCAATTCCAACATTAGCTCCACCCAATAGTTTCCCATCTTTAACAAGCTCAGTATCAGATGCTAATGAGTTAATAACTTCCCTAATTGCTCCACCAGAGAATTCTCCAAATGCCACTTTATTTAAGTACAGATTTTTTTCTAAACACTTATCATCCCACTTCGTTACTAAATCATCTACGCTTTCAAGGTTTACGCTTTCCAGATCTTTATAAATTTTGTCATAAATATAATTAGCTAGCGCTTGTTCTCGTTCCTTGCCAGATTTATCTTTTATAACTTCATTTATTTCTTGAGAAAATAATCTTTCTGGTGCAACTTTTAATTCTTTTGGTAATTGCAGCAAATACGTAGCAATGATATTTGCCTGAGTATGAAAATCTGGAATATCAATTCTAAGTTTCATTGTTTTTTCTAGATCATTATATAAACCAGCAACTGCACTAGTTTTAGCATCACCAGGTTTATCTGCGCTTAAACCCAGAAATTCTGCGGGAGAAGCATTTGCTGCATATAAAACATCTAAATTTTTATCATCATTTAATTCTTTTAACTGAGTTGCAATCATGCCAAGGATTTCATTATTAGTAGTATTTCCTTCTCCACCTTTTGCAAGAATAAACAATTTATCAACCTCATCAAATACAAATACATAACGCTTACCATGCTCAGCAGCATCTTTTGCGGCTATCTTTGCTCTTTTAATTACATTAAGCAGTGTTTTTATACCGCGTCCCTGAAACACACTTAAAATTTGTGTAGTTTCAGCATTGCCTGACATTTGTCCCAAGAAATCAACCAAAGAGTCTTTTGCTTGTTCTTTTCCTAAAATTCCCTCTATTATTTCCTGACCATTTAATTTTTCTACAATAACTTCTTTGCCTTCTTTTTTAAGTCTTTCTTCTCTTTGAATAATCTTTCCACAAATAAGATCCATTGCTTGTGATTTACCTGTATTTGGTGGTCCTACTAAAAATACTTTAAGTTTGCCCTGAGCACGATTGCCGTAATTATCAACAGCTTTTTGAGTATCGGAATCAAACCTCAGTGTTGTTTTTTCTGCGTTTGCTTTTAATTCTTTATTGTCTGCTCTTTCTAACAATCCATTATTTAAAATAGACTCGCTTGCTGCAATAGAATATGCATCGGGTCCAAGTTTAGTTAGAACATTGATCTTATTGTATTCAGAATATATTGAACCTCCAATACCAACCAGCGCAAGTAGTTTGCTCAATGCATTGAGTCCACTCATTCTAAGATTTGTTTGCTCAGGATTAGCAGTAGCCATTCTGCCTGTAACAAAAGCAGTAACAATTCCAGCTACACCTAGTATATTTCCCCAAGTTAAAGCATAGCGCCTGAGATAATATCCAATTCCTTTTAATTCACCTTCATGCTTTTTTCTGAAATCTTCATTTGGTGAATAGTTCTTATTTAAATCCCAAGAAGGGGTTTGACCTAAAATACCAATAGTCCTATTTACAATAGGCCACTTTAAAAGCCCTGGAACTTTACCCGCTAGTTGAGAAGCGATTTGCCATGGATTTGTTGGAATATTTTTTGGTATTGCAAATGCCATTTATATAGATAGTTATAAAATTAATTCTTGAATAAAACGTTCACTTTAATCCGATATTAACTTATTTATTTGTTAAAAGTAAATGGTTAAGAAGAAAAAGATCTTAAAATCTCTCTTACAATTAAGAAATAACTCTAAGCAAAAATGAAAAAAATATTAAACATTTCTTTCTTAACCAATATTCTTAACTTAGTAAAGTTTGAGCACTCAATTTTTGCTCTACCATTTTCATTTTCAGGAGCTATTCTTGCTAGCAATTCATTTCCGGATCTAAGAAAAATATTCTGGATTATATTAGCCATGGTAAGTGCCAGATCACTTGCAATGGCTTTAAATAGGATAATTGACAAAGACATAGATGCTAAAAACCCTAGAACAAATGTACGGGAGCTACCTCAAGGAAAATTAAGCACAAAACAAGCTATTTTATTTTCTATAATTTCTTTTTCATTCTTAATCTATGCAACACTTCAACTACCAAGACTTTGTCTTTATCTTCTGCCAGTTGCTGCACTGTGGTTTTATATTTATCCATTTACAAAAAGATTTACATCACTTTCTCATTTGTGGCTTGGAGTAGCACTTGGTGCTTCGGTATTAGGCGGATGGATAGCAGTAAGTGGAAAGATTGATTCTTTTATACCAATTGTTTTAGGAGCAGCTGTAACATTTTGGGTTGCAGGTTTTGACATCATTTATGCCTGCCAAGACTATGACTTTGATAAAAAAAATAATCTTCATAGCATTCCAGCAAAACTTGGAATAAAAAAAGCTCTGAACATATCAAAGCTTTTTCATCTTTTAACAATTTTTTTCTTAATTCTTCTTGGCTCAATAATAAAAGTTTCTTTTGTTTACTGGCTTTCAGTAGTGTTTGTTTCAGCAATGCTCTTCTATGAGCAAAGCCTGGTCAAACATAATGATTTAAGCAAATTAAACCTTGCGTTTTTTACACTGAACGGATGGGTTAGCATAGGATTTTTAATATTTATATTAATTGAAAGATTTATATGACCAAAGTATTTGTAACTGGTGGAACAGGATTTATTGGTGGTAACTTAATTGAATACCTTCTTAAAGATGGCTACCAAATCAAAGCATTGATAAGAGATCCTGTAAAGGCAAACGGCCGTTTGCCTTGGATAAACAAAGTTGACATTGTTAATGGAGATATTCTTGAGCCAGAATCTTTTAAAGATAAAATAAACGATTGTGAAATAGTTATACATAGTGCAGCTATCATAGAATTCTGGAACAGGCGTTGGGATAAGCTTTATAAAGCTAATGTAGTTGGTACAAAAAATGTTTTAGACGAAGCTCTAAAAGCTGGTATAAAGAAATTTATTCATATAAGTTCTGTTGCTGCAATTGGTTATGGGGAAAATAACGAAGCAATAAATGAAGAACACTCATATAACTGGAAAAAACATAACATCTGCTACATGGAGACAAAACATCAAGCAGAAGAAGAAGTTTTTAAAGCAATTAAAAAAGGACTAAATGCAACAATAGTAAATCCGGCAAATGTCTGGGGAGCTGGCGATTATCGAGGAAGAAGAGTCCCAATAGTAAAAGCAATAAAATGGGGATTACCATTCTATGTAAACTCCGGGACAAATTTTGTTGATGTAGATGCAGTTTGTGAAGCAATAATTAATGCAATAGAACATGGAAAATGTGGAAAAAGATATATTCTTGGAGGAGAGAATCTTACCATAAAAGAATTTTTAAATACCATTGCAACTGAACTAAGCTCCAAAAAGCCATTTATAAAACTTCCTAAAATACTAATTGTTTTATTTTCATACTTGCAGGAAGTGCTTGGACTTGTAACCAATATATCTCCAAAGCCAAGCTCATCACAGCTTTGTTTTTTTGGAAGAAAAATATACTATGATAGCTCTCTTGCAACAAAAGAGTTAAACATGCCTTTTATACCCTTTAAAACTTGTATAAAGAAAACAATTGACTTTTATAAAAAAGAAAAAATGCTCTAGTATTTTCCTTCACATCTATGAATCTTTATAAAATTACTTTCACCTCTAGCTGCAATCGGCAAGCCACCAGTAACAATTACAATATCACCGTTTTTTACTAACTTATTTTCTATAAGTGTTTTTTCTACAAGACTCATCATTGCTTCAGTATCATAAACGTCTACAAGCAAAATTGGAGTAGTTCCCCAACAAAGACTTAACTGACGACTCACTGTTATGTTCTGTGTTAATGCTATAACCTTTACAGGTGGTCTTTGCTTTGAAACAAGTTGTGCAGTATTCCCAGATAAGGTAAAAGATGCAATTGCTGTTGCTTTAAGCCGCTCAGCAAGCTCGCAAGCACTTCTGGCTAAATTCTCCTGTGTAGTTCTCCCTTCATGCCTTAAACGAGGTGCAACTGACTCAGCCTCAAGAGCAACCTTATGCATTGTTTCTACAGCAAGCACAGGATACTTACCACTTGCAGTTTCACCTGAAAGCATTATTGCATCAGTACCATCAAATATTGCATTTGCCACATCTGAAACTTCTGCCCGGGTTGGTTTTGGAGAATTAATCATTGACTCAAGCATTTGAGTAGCTGTAATTACAAGAACATTTTTATCATTTGCTTTTTGAATAATTTTTTTCTGTATAGCAGGTAGTTTTTCAGGCGACAACTCCACACCCAAATCTCCTCTGGCAACCATAATTCCATCAGCCACACTTAAGATATTGTCCAAGTCTACTAAAGCCTGTGGTTTTTCAATCTTTGCAATTATTTTCACGAACGATTCTTTAGGAATCAACTTTTTAAGAGCAAGAATATCATTTGATGATCGAACAAATGAGAGAGCCACTAAATCAATTTTCATCTGAAGAGCATGTTTTAAATCTTCAAGATCTTTTTCCGTTAAAGGAGCAATATTTGCAAGATCTGAATCTGGGAAATTAACCCCTTTTCCATCTTTTAGTTCTCCCCCATAAATAACTTTACATTCAAGATCCGTCTGATTTATTTTCTTTAAAACATTAAGTTCTATTTTCCCATCATCAAGCAGAACTCTGTGACCCACCTTTAAACTATCTATAATTTTGTCAAAGTTAACTATTTCAAATCTGCCACTTGTCCCAATAATATTTTCAACTGTCAGAACTATATTCTCTTTATCCTTTAAGAAAACACAACCATTTCTTAGCTTACCTACACGTATTTTAGGGCCTTGTAGATCAACTAATATGCCAACTTCTTTTTTTAAAACCGAACATACACTTCTAATGTTATTAATTATGCCTGTTCTCTCTTCAGGAGTATTATGAGAACAATTTATTCTAAAAACATTAGATCCTGCTTCTATAAGACCTTTAATTACTTCAGGCTCTTTAGAAGCAGGTCCTATTGTTGCAATGATTTTTGTTAAACGTGAAGTTTTTTCAGGCACCTGATTTATTAGCTTTCCAGCATCATTTTTTTGATTTGAGCAGAAATCTTTAGTGCATCAGAAAATTCTCTCTGCCACATATTTCTACCAAATATAAGACCGGTTGCTCCATTATCCATTGCTGCTTTAGCTTTCTTAAGAAGATCTTCATCGCTCTCCTTACTGCCACCGGAAAAAAGAACCATAGTTCTACCTGCAGCATGAACAACCTTTGCTATTGCTTCTTCATACGATAGCTTGATCGTATTGTATGGCTTTGGATATTTATCCATTTTTGACTCTTCAATTTTTGGTACATTGATTTTTACAATATCTGCACCAAACTCACATGCTAATCTTGCAGCATAATCAACTGCATACAAGCTATCTTTTCCACCCTTAGCATCCATTGCAGAACCTCTAGGATATGCCCAGACAACTAGTGGCATTCCATATTTTTCGCAATCATATCTGACTTCGTTTAATTGCCTAATATCACGATCTTGTGCTGGTGAACCGACATAGAGTGTATAACCAACAGCATCTGCTCCAAGTCTTACAGCATCTTCAACTGAAGCAGTAAGAGGTGAAAAAGCATTATCATCTGAAGGAACATTTGTTTTTCCATTAATTTTTAAAAGGAGCGGAACCCTTCCAACATATTTTCTTGAATATTTTTGTGCAAGTCCAATATGCAATGCAATTGCGGAAAATCCACCTTCTAGTGCTAGTCTGTATTGAAAGTCTGGATCTTCACTCGGCGGATTTACATAAAAGTTCAATGGTCCATGTTCAATCCCTTGGTCAATAGGCAAAATCATTAATGTTCCATTTGCAGGACCATGCTCATAAAGCATTCTATATAATCTTGTTTTTTTACCAATTGAAATATCTAAATCATCTAATTTTGGTCTTTTTACTTTCATTTTAAATTCTGTTTTTGCTCCACTTGCTTTATCTGCCACTGCCATTTTTATACCCTCTTTTCATAACTTAAAATATCATTAAATCGTCATCATCATTGATAAACTTTACATTTTTAGTATATTCACCTAGTAATTATATCTTGTTATGTTGAGTATTGAAAGGAAGAGCTTTTGGGTATTGAGTAAATAACGTTTATAGATTTAAAATTAGAATTTAAAATATTTAATCATATATAAAAAGAAGTAGGATTAAAATAATGAAAAGCAAAGAAAATTTATCAGTTTTTTTAATTCTGTTACTCTTTTTAGTAACTGCCTATTCTAATGTTACATATTCAAAAGTTTTACTTGATTCCGACACAATTGCTGAAATATCAGAACAAGTTAGCGACTCAATAGTAAACATTGATACTACTAGGGATGTTAAAGAAACTGATATAA
>OBEQ011561664.1_pt1 | contig 13383 bp, 14 predicted proteins | sample 1670901 | NCBI WGS metagenome assembly OBEQ01 (sample SAMEA104232315, study PRJEB22302) | groundwater metagenome | biome: forest; feature: aquifer; material: groundwater | place: USA | collected 2011-08-07 | depth 5.4 m
CATATGGCGGATATTTTGTCGTTTGTGCGGGTACAGCGAGCGCAGCTCGCGAAGGGAATCGAAAACCTTGGTGATGTTTCGTCTGCGAAACCACCAAGGTGTACCGTCCCCGTAGGGGAAGATTCCCCGTGCTGGTATTTCAAGGCTTTGCTCCGAGAGGATTCGAGTCCTGTACAGTCCATGTAATGGAAGATTCCCCGTGCATAAATCTTGACCTTTATTTCCCTTGCACCCCACCTCCAAAGTGCTACAAATAGGGAAGAGGTCCGCGCCCACAAGGAGACAAACATGGCGACATGCTGAAAACCGGCCAAATGGATCGGGAAACAGACAACAGGACATTTTGTCCCATGTGCGCGCCAAGACAATCACGTCGGGGGCTGTAGTGTCCATCCCGACACCGACGAATCGCCGGTCGAGCACCGCACCGGCGCGGGAGTGCAAACCGTCATCGCGCCGGAAGGAAACTGGCCGTTTCCGATATCAAAAAAGCCGCTTCGACCCGAGGAACGCGGAGAGCGCACCGAATGCGACATCCCCGTCGAGATAAAGGACGACGACATACCCGACGGAGTCGTCATTCAATGATCCCCACCCCCCTCCTTCTCCACAAAAAACCGCTCTACAGAGCGGTTTTTATGCGGCCTTTAAAGCAAGACCGCTTCGGGCAACGCGAGACAGGTCTAGTTCCATGTGGTGCTTTTCGTAAAAATTAGTGTCAGCAGAAGGAGAATCCTTTTCAGTCCAAAGAATACTGAAACCAAGTCTCTTGTAGAGGTCAACAGCCGTATTCTGCTTTGTATTGACGGTCAATTTTATCTCTTGAGCTCCTTTTTCCGCAACAAGTTGAATAAGGTCGCCAAGAAGAAGTTCGCCGCGACTTTTTTTATCTTCGCCTCCGAAGCGGTAACCGCGATCAACATAGACACTGTGAATACGCCACGTTCCCGGGATTTCCTCTTTTGCACCCGCCATGGCTACAAAATCACCCGCATCATTGACACCGGCAATGTTGGGAGACTCCGCAATATAATTCTCCCAATCTTCGTCAGTCCAGTTGCGCCGCTCGGCGGCCGTTGCGCCGAAAGCACTTGCAATCAGATTCAATGCTTCAATATTCAGTTTCTTTAAATTTTGACCATCACCCGACGCCATGATCCGAAACGCGATCGGGAGGATCTCCTTTTCTTTCTTTTCCTCACTATTTTCAACAAGATTTAAGTGTTTTGGGGGCATGAAGTTTTTTATTCCGTCTAGCGAGGACGGCGCGAAAGCTTCCGAGCTTTCATGGCGTCCGAGCGACGACGGAACAAGAGGTAAATACAGCGCGGCTTGCCACGCACTTCTGCGAGCACTTTGTGGGTCCAGGGCTTGCCCTCGGGTCAATACCGATTATAGTATCCGCCTCATTGAAAAAAATCACAAGGGAGCTGTTGTCGCTTGCCGCGGGGTCATGTTTTACATTCACGCGCAAATCCGTATAGTTTGGCGTACAATACGAAGATTATTAGTATACTTCTGCGACCGTAGCTCAAAGGATAGAGCACTTGGCTTCGAACCAAGGGGTTGGGGGTTCGAGTCCCTCCGGTCGCATTAAGCAAGCATCGCTTGCGGGAGGGACTCGAAGACTTTGTCGATGTTTTTGGCTTTGCAAAACCGACAAAGTGTACTGACCGAGTAGCGGTCGAGTCCCTCCGGTCGCACCTAACCGATCATGACAAAATTCGCCGTTCCGCGTGAGATCGCCCAAATAACCTACCTCCTTGAGGCCGCGGGTTTCGAGGCGTATCTCGTCGGCGGGTGCGTGCGCGATCTTTATCGGCAAGTCGCTCCGAAAGATTGGGACGTCACAACGAACGCAAAGCCCGAGGAGATCATCGCGCTTTTCCCGAAAACATTTTACGAGAACGATTTCGGAACAGTCGGCGTCGTGAACGAAGAGATCCCCGAAGGCGACCCGGAAAAGGGAAGTATGCGTGTTGTCGAAGTCACGCCATATCGAAAAGAAGGAATCTATTCGGATTTTCGCCGACCGGACAAAGTGGATTTCGACGGCACGCTCGATGACGATCTGGCGCGCCGCGATTTCACGATGAATGCGATCGCGTATTCCGTGTCGCAAGACATGATCGTGGATCCGTTCGGCGGGGAAGAGGACATCGCCGCGCGCATAATAAAAACGGTAGGGAAGCCCGAGGATCGTTTTCATGAGGACGCACTCCGTATTCTCCGTGCGGTCCGTTTTTCGGCGGAGCTTGGTTTTGGCATCGACGACGACGCACATGGCGCGATAAAAAAATTCGCCGAGCGTCTGGAGCATGTCAGTGCCGAACGCGTGCGCGAAGAATTCACCAAGATCATCCTATCCGATCGGCCCATGGAGGCAATCATCCTCGCGCAGAAGGTCGGCATTCTGAAGTACATCGCGCACGAGATTGAAGAGGGGATCGGCTGTGAGCAAAACGGCGATCATATCTATCACGTCTGGGAGCACAACCTCCGCGCCCTACAGCATGCGGCGGACCGCAAGTGGCCGCTTCACGTGCGCATGGCCGCACTCCTTCACGACGTGGCAAAGCCGGCAACGCGGCGATGGGCGGATGAAAAACGCGATTGGACCTTCTATGGGCACGACGTGGTCGGCGGAAAGATGGCGCGGAAAATTCTTGAGCGATTGCGTTACCCGAAAGATTTTACTGAGACGGTGGCAATTCTCGTGCGTCACCATCTCTTTTTCTCTGATATCGAGAAGATCACACTCTCGGCAGTGCGCCGCATCGTCGCCGCAGTCGGACCGGACCGTGTCTGGGACCTCATGAATGTGCGTGCGTGCGATCGTATCGGCATGGGCCGTCCGAAAGAAACTCCCTATCGCCTGCGCAAATATCACTCGATGATCGAAGAGGCGATGCGTGCGCCGGTCTCGGTCGGCATGCTCAAGGTCGACGGCGCGAAGTTGATGGAGATAACAAAGGAAAAGCCGGGACCGAAGATCGGTTGGGCCCTTCACGCGCTCTTCGAAGAAGTGCTTGAGAAGCCGGAATTGAACACAGAAGACTACCTCGCAAAACGCGCCAAAGAACTCGCCGCTCTGCCGGAAGAAGAGCTGAAAAAATTAGGAGAAGCCGGCAAAGAGAAAAAAGAAGAAAAAGAAGAAGCCGAGGTGGGAGAGATACGAAAAAAATACGGTGTAAAATGAAAACAAAGTCCCCACGTGGGGACTTTGTTTTTTGCCCCTAAACAAGGAAAATTCTACGAAACACAATGGTAATATGTCAAATTGACAAATATGAAGAAAAGATGAAATTGAGCTCAGACGCCGTTTTGACGTCCAACTTGTTTACAAGGAGGGCGCCATGAGTGCCGCTACCCAAACTCTTCTTCCCGAAACCCATGACTGGCTCACCGACACGAGCTGGTTTACAGACCGGGGTTCGACCATGTCGATCGTTTTTACTCCCGATTTCAGCCGCGTACTCATTGGCTGGTCGTTCAAGGCGGAGATGTTCAAGCATCCGTGTGGGAAGATCGAGCCGAAAGACTTTTCTCTCGGACCGAACACTCCGGAAGAAACCTATGTGCGCGTTTGCGGTCTGCGCGAACTTGGCAGGGAAACATTTCCCGAGGTCGTCGACAATCTGCTCCTGTATCAACCACTGCGGTACCAGCGTCCTATCAAAAAAACCGGCCCTGACGGGAAACCCTTTGTGGTCACCCAGTACCACCACGTTGGGATCCTCAAGGAGGAGATCCCGCTGTATGGGCGCAATACGGAACACGAAGAAATGGACGTCCCCGAATATTGGAGTCCGTACGAGGTCTTGCGCCTCGACCGCGTGATCGACAACCCTGAACTCGACAACAAGACAAACAAGAAGGTGAATCCGTTCCACCAACTTGCATTCGCCCATTGCTTGCTTCAGTTGCGCCAAGAGCTCAAAGACACGATTCCCGACTTTAGTCGCATGTGGGCAAACCTCGCCCGCGTGCCCATGGGCAACGGAAAGGCCGTCGATGTTTACGACTACGTCGGAGACCTACGTGCGATGATCTCAAAAAGGATCATTTAATGTACGATGAAGCGCCATCTCCCCGTGGCGCTTTTTTCTTATACTAGTTCCACCCACACAGGACAGTGATCCGAGCCATACACCTCGGGCATGATCCCGGCGCGTTTCACGCGGGGGAGAAGATCGGGAGAGACAAAAAAGTAGTCGATACGCCAACCGACATTGCGATCGCGGGCGGCAGTTTTCATATCCCAGTAGGAATATGCGCCTTCTTTTGTCGGATAGAAATGCCGAAACGTGTCGACATATCCATGCGCGACGACCTCGTCGAGCCACGCGCGCTCCTCGGGGAGGAAGCCCGTGTTCTTCTCATTTTCTTTCGGGCGCGCAAGGTCGATCGCCTCGTGCGCTGTGTTCACGTCGCCGCAGAAGATCACGCGCTTACCGCTCTTCTTCAACTTTTCTATATAGGACAAGAATGCATCGTAGAACTCCAATTTGTATTTGAGTCGTTCGGGACCGCCACCGCCATTCGGGAAATAAATATTCAAAAGGACAAAGTCATCGAAATGTCCGATAACGACACGTCCCTCATCATCAAAGCCGGGAATGCCAATACCGTATTCCACTTTCTTCGGCTCGACTTTCGTATAGAGGGCGACGCCGCTGTAACCCTTACGTCCTTTAGAATGCGAGAAGTAGGCGAAATATCCTTTCGGGCTGCGTACGTCCGGCGGAAGCTGCTCTTCTTCGGCCTTTGTTTCCTGAAGTCCGAGTATGTCCGGAGAAGCTTCATAAAGCCAATCAAGAAATCCTTTCTTGGCGGCAGCGCGTAGACCGTTCACGTTCCATGAGACGAGTTTCATTGGAGTAGTATAGCAAAATTCTCCCGAGGAGAGACCTTAAATGTAAATTCTCAAGGTCTCACCTCGGAGAATTTTACTTGCGACGTTTATCGTGAAACTGCTTATGCACCTCACGCAAACGTGAGTCTGTCACGTGCGTATAGATCTGTGTCGTTGCGATATTCGCATGGCCAAGAAGCGCTTGAACGGAGCGCAGGTCCGCGCCGTTCTCGAGAAGGTCGGTCGCAAACGCGTGACGGAGTGTGTGCGGGCTGACCTTTGCGTCGATTCCCGCCTTGGTCGCATGGTGTTTCACGATCCGCTCGATTGAACGCGACGTGATGCGCAAGTCTCCTGATTTTTTTGCCAGACCTTTTTCTCCGCCGCGTCCTATATTAATGAACAGGGCGGGATCAACATCTGTCCTTTTGGCGAGATAGGCCTTGAGTGTCGTTTTCGCCGTGTCCGAAAGAAACACAACGCGCACCTTGTCGCCCTTGCCGCGGATAGAGAACTCATCGCGGGCAAGATCAAGGTCGCGGGGAAGGGAACAGAGCTCCGAGACACGAAGTCCGGTCGAGAAAAGGAGCTCTAAAATGGCCCGATCGCGTAAGTCGGCCAACGTATTTCCGTTTGGGGAAGCCAAAAGACGACCGAGATCCTTTGCGGACATGAAATCCACCTGTCTTTCGGGCACTTTCGCGAGTTCGATCCTCTCCGGGGGCATGACGGCAACCTCTTCGCGCACAAGGAATTTGAGAAAAGCCCGCAGGGCGATCAAATAATAGTTCTGTGTGCGTTTTTTGAGCGTATCGTTCACTATTCCGCTCCGTTTTGACGATACGGCCTGACGATTAAGCCATAGTCGATACTCACGCACAACCTCATGTGTGATGTCTGACGGATCTTTTGCTTTCGTGTGTTCGAGAAAACGCGACAAATAACGATCATAATTCTCGACTGTTTTTAGCGATCGTCCTTTTTCTATTTCCGTGTATTCAAGAAAGCGGCGTTTCCATTCAGTGAGGGTCATGTCCGTATTATACGACGAGTTGTGTACGAGGGGAGTATTGTACCCTGTAGTAGAACATCACGCCGCATTACTTCAAGTTGCAAAAAAACGCAAGGAAGCATTGGGGGAGACATCTTTTCCACGAAGGTCATGGCGCGCTGTTTCACTACGGGGGTGTAAAAAAACAAACCTATGCTACGATAAGAAGAATTAAAGACTCCAATCGATTTTTATGTTTAATTCAGCGCCGAAGGGAAATGAGGGGGGGCTACCGATGGGGCTAGAAAGTGCCGACATGGACGCTGTCGCTGCTCACCTGAGCGCGATTGGTGAAGCCGGACTTGAGGTCATACCCGAGCGAGTAAATGTTGATGACCCCGCGACTCTTTCGGAGGAAGTAGTCCAGGCAATGCGCAATCAAGGTTACCTATAAAATTACCCACCATGAGCGAAACCGCACCCACAGTACCCCCAGACGTTCCCCCCACCGAAAGGAAGCTAAACAAATACGAGCTGGACGCAATAAGATTTGCGGAAGAATTGGCACGGGAACGGGGAGGCACCTTAAAACAGACGCTGGAGGACTCGCATGGTCATAACGTTTCTCCAAAAGAAGGCGCCGCGAACAGCCTCGGAATTCCCCAGAGTATTCGCGGAGATGACACATAAAACATGCCCCCTGACGAACTACGAGATATCGGCGGTGGCGTTTCCGTGTATGTTCCAGCCGACGCCCCGGCTATAGTGTCCGACGATGATGATAAAGCCGCGCGTTCTCAGGCTTTTCTTCAGTTGAGTGAGGAAATAGCACGGGTTTCGAGCGAAGACCCACTTGTTGTTTCCCCCCTAGAGGCCGAACCTGACCCGAACTTGGAGTTTTTCATGAAAAACAAGCCGGAATAAGGCCGTTCTTGCGTATTTAGGCCTTTTGTGATAACTTCATCCGCATGCTAACCCCAAAGAAAAAGGGCACAATAATCGAGAAGCACCAGCGTCATGACTCGGACACCGGGTCTCCTGAAGTGCAGGTCGCGATCCTCTCGCAGAAGATCAACGAACTCGCCGCACACCTCAAGGAGAACAAGAAAGACCAGCACTCCCGCCGCGGACTTCTCAAGATGGTGTCCGATCGCCGTGCGCATCTCAAGTATTTAAAAAAGAAGAGCGAGCCGAAGTATAATGCTCTTGTCAAAAAATTAGGAATCAAGTAGAGAACCAAAGGCGCCACAAGCGCTTTTGTTCTCACCTTGGTTTCATGATGGTACAATAGGCTTGAGGGAATGCTTTTTATAACGTTTTTGTAATCATTTTAAATATGTCTGTTATCAAACACAGCGACCAGCGCGTCGGAATCTTCATCGACACGCAAAACTTTTATCACAGTGCGAAGAATCTTTTCAACGACGCGCGTGTCAACTTCGGTGCGATACTCCGTGACGCTGTTGCGGGGCGAAAATTGATCCGCGCGATGGCTTACGTCATCTCGACCAAAACCGGTGAAGAACAGGGATTTTTCGACGCACTGGAGAAGATCGGCATCGAAACACGCATCAAGGAACTCCAGGAATTCTATGGCGGTGCGAAAAAGGCCGACTGGGACGTCGGGCTCGCGGTCGACGCGATCACCCTCGCGCCGAAGCTCGATGCGATCATTATCTGTTCGGGCGATGGAGACTTTGTTCCACTTGTTGAATATCTACGCCTCCACTCGGGTATCCAAGTCGAGGTCATCGCATTCGGACAGAGCGCCTCGGGTAAACTGAAAGAGGCCGCCGACGACTTCTTCGACCTTTCCGAGAATCCGGAATCCTACCTTATGAATTACCGCGGCGGGCGACGCCCCAGAGGGGGGACCGAGGGTGTCGTCGAAGACGCTGGGGAGGAGGCCGGGCCGGATGATGACTCTCCCCGCGGCCGCCGTGCGCGAACGCTTTGACAGATAGTTTAAAGTATGTTAGTTGTGATGTAGGCAAGCGATTAACTGACGAAGGAGTCTCAATGATAGCCAAATTCGGATACGACGTTTATCCCATTTACACCGTCGGGGGAGGGCTACTGATCCAACGGGCCACACAAAACAGTCACCAGAAGGTGATTGAAGGCGTTGTGCGACAACCGTTTGTTGTTGTCGGGAAGGTCGAGGTGCGAATCGACTGCGCCGCCAACGACGAGCTACCGTTCGATCAAGACCAGATCGCGCTTGATAAGCCGCCCCCGTCTGCGGCTTAGTGGTGATACAGGAACACGAAGGGCCCCCCTTGGGGCCTTTTCTCTTACCCGGAGACACTGTAGAGTATTCACATTATTCGTTTAGTAGGAGACCTGGTGGGCGGATCATCGAAGAGAATAGATTCTCTACGAGAATCCGACCATCAGCTTTTATATCTATGAAGCAAGAATCGTATGAATTGGAGGTCGGCGGGAAGAAACTCACCGCCCTGTTCACTGACCTCGCTGACCAGGCGCACGGTTCGGTGATCGTGAAATACGGGAACACCGCCGTACTTGCAACCGCGGTCATGGCGAAGAATGCGCGTGAGGGGGGAGACTATCTTCCGCTCACCGTTGATTTCGAGGAGCGCTTTTATGCCGCAGGCCAGATCCTCGGCTCCCGCTTCATGCGTCGCGAGGGACGACCATCGGACGAAGCGATCCTTTCGGGACGCATCATCGACCGCACGCTTCGACCGCTTTTCGACCAGCGCATTCGCCACGACATCCAGATCGTGATCACCGTACTCTCGATCGACAAAGAAGAGCCGGATGTCCTCGCCGTCAACGCGGCGTCACTCGCTCTCGCTGTCTCCGAGATCCCGTTCAACGGTCCCGTGTCGTCGGTGCGCGTCGGACTGCGCGACGGAAAGTGGCACGTACTCCCGCCTTTCGTCCTTGCGGAAGGGGACACGGAATTCTCCTGTGAGATCGTCGCCTGCGGAAAGGACGGCAATGTGAACATGATCGAGATGTCGGGAGCCCAGATCGGGGAGGACGTCGTAATGGAAGGACTCGCTCTTGCGAAAGACGAGATCGAGCGCTTGCAGAAATTCCAAAAAGACATCGCGGCAAAGCGCGGAAAGACCAAGCGCGTTCTGATACTCCCGGATATCGGCGGCGACATCAAAACACTCTTCGTGGAAAAGATCGCGTCTAAACTCGAAGCAACGATCTTCGCGGGCGTCGCCGGGCGCGCGAAAGAATATGAACTCCTCGATGAATGGCTCGTTCATGTGAAAGAAGTAGAGGGCATGAGTAAGACTCTCGCCGAAACGTACTTCGACGACATGGTGAACGACCTCATTCACAAGAAGGCGATCGACGAAGGCAAGCGCCCGGACAATCGCGACTTCGATACCGTGCGTCCCCTCTTCGCGCAGGCGGGAGGGATCACCGAGGTTCTGCACGGCGCGGGTATCTTCTATCGCGGAGGCACACACGTCCTCTCTGTTCTCACTCTCGGCGGACCTCAAGACTCTCAGCTTGTCGAAGGAATGGAGGTGAAGATGAAAAAACGATTCATGCACCACTATAACTTCCCGCCGTTTTCCGCCGGCGAGACGGGCCGCATGGGCGGGCTTAACCGGCGCATGATCGGACATGGGGCCCTCGCGGAAAAAGCGCTCATGCCTGTTCTACCCGAGAAAGAAGTTTTCCCGTACACGATCCGTATCGTTTCCGAATCAATGGCGTCGAACGGCTCAACGTCGATGGCCTCCGTCTGCGGATCAACGCTCGCTCTCATGGATGCCGGTGTGCCGATCACGGAACCCGTTGCCGGCATCGCCTCGGGACTCATGATGGAATCGCCGACACGCTACAAAGTGCTCACCGATATTCAGGGTCCGGAAGATCATCATGGTGATATGGACTTCAAGGTTGCCGGTACAAAGAATGGTGTCACGGCGATCCAAATGGATGTGAAGGTCGGCGGAATTCCTCTCGATATTCTGAAAGAGGCGCTGGCGAAAGCAAAGTTGGCGCGCCTCCACATTCTCGACGCGATGAAGTCGGCGATCGCCGCTCCGCGTGCGGACATTTCACCGTACGCGCCGAAGATCCTCACCGTGAAGATCAAGCCTGATCAGATCGGCCTGGTCATCGGTTCCGGAGGAAAGACCGTGAACGAGATCCGCGATGAGACCGGTGCGGAAATCGACATCGAGGACGATGGCACGGTGTTCATCACCGGAAAGAACGGTGCCGCAGAAAAGGCGCGCGACATCATCGCCGATATGACGAAGGAGTGGAAGGCGGGAGACATGGCAAAGGGTGTTGTGACCCGTCTCATGGACTTCGGCGCATTTGTAAAATTCAGTCGCTATGCCGAAGGACTCGTCCACGTCTCCGAGGTCGCGTCATTCCGTATTGAAAAGATCAGCGACTACATCACGGTCGGCATGGAAGTTCCCGTTGTCGTCAAAGAGATCGACGAGAAGGATCGTATCAATCTCTCGATTCGCCGCGCCGACAGCTCCTTCATCAAGCCCAAGTTCGGGGAGACTGAAGGCGGAGCAGGGGGATCTTCTCGCGAGAGTCGACCGCCTTTTCGAGGCAACCGTTAGTAAAAAAGGAGCGCCGCGCGCGCTCCTTTTGCTCTCTGCTGTGGAAGAAAATTGGAGCAACCACGGTCTGCGGTTATACTCTAAGTACGTTATGAAGGACAGTGTTCGGAAAGAAGCGGCAGTCCATCGCCCAAAAACGATAAGCGATGCGGAACGCAAAGAACGCGTGCCGTTTTCCGACGTCCGTCCGGTGCACAAACAGCAAACAAAGAGCGCCTTGTGGCACGCCATCCCAAAAGCATCAAGAAAAAAAGTCCTCGCGCCAAAGAAGCAAGACACTAACGACAGCCACCCCGGTCTCGATCGTCTTCTTCTGGTCGCGACACTACTCTTTGCCTTCTGTATCGGCGTCGGAAGTTATACCCTGCTCGGTTCCCCTAACTACGAACAGCAACGTTCGTCCGTCGCTCAAGCGATCATGAGCGCTCCACCGCCCGTACCCGCCGCACCGCCAAGAAAAGAAACATCGGGCCCGATTGTGCTCGACGCGACAAAGGTTCCACCGGCGACACTTATGGAAGAGCTCGCTTTTATCGAAGGAAACACATATCTCTATATGGGACATGAGCGCGAGATCAAACTCATGGGTAAAAAAGGCGTACAAGGCGACGAATTTGGTGCGGGGGAATTCTTACGTACATTTGCTCCGCAAGCTCCGGACTCTCTCTTACGCGCCATTGGGCCAGACACGTATCACTTCCTCATACGGCAAGAAGAGCGCCTGGACGGTATACTCACCTTTTCTGTCAGCTCTTATCCCTATGCCGCGGGAGGAATGCGCATATGGGAGCGCTCTCTCACGGGCGAGCTACTCCCCCTCTTGGCGCCATGGCGTAGCAAAAGCGATGTGGCGATCATGGGGGAGCGTCCGTTCATCGATATGCGCCTCGGAGAACTTGATACGCGTGCGATCGTCGACAAGAACGGAAAGGTCGCGTTCATCTACGCTTTCCCTTCACGTGAAACACTTATTTTTGCCTCGTCGGCTAGTGCACTTCTCGCTTATGCGACCTCCTCGGCCTCAAACTAGCCAAAGTTGCAGAGGGGGGTTGGGTCTTATATAGTAGTCACACGAATGTATATGAAAACGGAACACTTCAAGAAAAAGTTGGAAGAAGAACGGCTAATGATTGAATCGGAACTCGCCAGCGTCGGGCGCCGTAACCCCGATGACCCCAACGACTGGGAGCCTGCAAACGAGGTCCCCACAGAAGCGCTCGCGGAAATGGAAGAGCGTGCGGGAGAGATCATGGAGTTCTCCGACAACGCCGCCCTCGAAGCATCTCTTGAAAGCCGGCTCGCAAAGATCCGCACCGCTCTCACGCGGATCGACGACGGTACATACGGAATTTGCACAGTCTGCGGTGCCGCGATCGAAGAGGCCCGCCTCGAAGCAAGCCCCTCGGCAACGACCTGCATCGCGCATAGAGATACTGAGTAACAGTGAGTAGTTTCTAGTTGCTAGTTTCTAGAAATTCAACATTCTTTGTATTTACTATCTACTAGCAACTATCCACTAGCAACTGATTTTCATGCCTTTCGCTAAAGTATTCGGAGCACAGCCTGCCCTTCTCGGTGCGCACATTGTGACAGTCGAAGCGGACCTGACAAAAGGTATTCATGCTTTTTCAGTTGTCGGACTTCCGGACAAGGCCACCCTCGAAGCGCGCGATCGCGTCGCCGCCGCGATCAAGAACTCCGGCTTCAAATCACCGAAGCAGGAGAACAGGAAGATCACGATCGCTCTCGCGCCGGCTGACCTCAAAAAAGAAGGATCACTTTTTGATCTTCCCATCGCGCTTGTCTACCTCCTTGCGACGCGGGCGATAAATTTTGATACGTCAAAAAAGCTCTTCGCCGGCGAGCTTGCTCTCGACGGCACCCTTCGTCCGATAAAGGGCGCGCTTGCTATTGCGCGGACCGCCAAGGCGAAGGGTTTCGAGGAACTTTATCTTCCGAGAGAAAACGCCGCCGAAGCGGCGCTTATTGAGGGCTTGGCCGTCTATCCTGTTGATGAACTGCACAACCTCATTGCACACCTCGCACCAAGGGCGGTCGCCGAGAATATGTTTGCCAAGAAAACACAGCCGATTATCGCCGTCCCTCACGCTATTCCAAAAAATAACACCGGTCGCCCTTATTCCGCTTTTAGTGACATTCGGGGGCAAGAGAGCGCCAAGCGCGGACTGGAGATCGCGGCGGCGGGAGGACATAACATCGCCATGTGGGGACCGCCGGGAACAGGGAAGACCATGCTTGCACGGGCTCTCGCTGAGATCCTTCCCGAACTCGACCTCAGTGAGATCTTGGATGTAACCGCGATCCATTCCGTTGCGGGAACACTGCGTGGTGAGATTGTCATCGAGCCTCCTTTCCGCGCACCGCACCACACTTCGTCGTATGTCGCCGTCATCGGAGGAGGAACAAACCCGAAGCCGGGGGAAGCGACACTCGCACACCGCGGTGTTCTTTTCCTTGATGAATTTCCCGAATTCGATAAACGCGTCATCGAGGCACTCCGCCAACCCCTCGAGGAAGGATCTGTGACAATTGCGCGAGCAAAGGGAAGCGAACGCTTTCCCGCACGCTTCATCCTCGTGGCCGCCATGAATCCCTGTCCCTGCGGATACTTTGGTGACGCGAAAAAAGAATGCACATGCACTCCGGGTGCCCTTCGGAGTTATCGCCGCAAATTGTCTGGGCCGATCGTCGACCGTATCGACATCTGGCTTGAAGTGACACGTATCCCGCACAAGGATCTTCATGGGAGTGACGGGGATGCGGGGCGCGCAAATGAGGCCTCAGCCATCACGGATCGCGTCCGCAGGGCACGCGCACTCCAACGCGAACGTTTTGCGGGCTCCCCTGTGACTCTCAATCGCGAGATGGGCGTCCGCGATCTCGACAAGTATGCCGCGCTCACGGACGACGTACGCGCTGAACTCGATCGCGCCGCC
>OBEQ012561410.1_pt1 | contig 13381 bp, 12 predicted proteins | sample 1670901 | NCBI WGS metagenome assembly OBEQ01 (sample SAMEA104232315, study PRJEB22302) | groundwater metagenome | biome: forest; feature: aquifer; material: groundwater | place: USA | collected 2011-08-07 | depth 5.4 m
CCGAAGCGCTTCTTCGGCGCCGCACGTAACATCGAAGAAGGCGGTTCGCTGACGATCATCGCCACGGCGCTGGTCGATACCGGCTCGAAGATGGACGACGTGATCTACGAAGAATTCAAAGGCACGGGCAATATGGAGATCCACCTCGACCGCCGCCTGGCAGAGAAGCGCAGCTACCCCTCGATCAACATCAACCGCTCGGGTACGCGCCGCGAAGAGCTGCTGCTGGCCCCGGACGAGATGCAAAAGATCTGGATCCTGCGCAAGCTGCTGCACCAGATGGACGAGCTCGAAGCCTCGGAATTCCTGCTGGAAAAGCTGCGCGCGACCAAGAATAACGGCGAATTCTTCGATTCCATGAAACGATAAATTGGGGAAGGGTGCAATAATTCGTCGCAAGCCCTCACCGCAATTCGCTGCAGCATTTCGGGACGCTGACAAATCGGTCAGAGAATAAAATTCGGCCTCCAACAACGAGTCCGGTAACAACGTCCTGACCATGGCCCTAAAAGCTACTGCTCGCCCCGCTCTCATTGGTCCGACACTGCTGGTGTTGCTGTCGCTCGTATCGGCGACGCCGGCGCTCGGACGGTCTTACGTATATTCCGAACCGCTCGATAGAAGCAGCAAGTTCCTGCGCGATCGGTACGAAATGCCGGCGGATCAGTCATCCGCCGAGCTCACGAAAATTTCTTGGCTATTTTACCTTGCCGGTCAGAGAGAAGACGCAAAACGACTTCGTCAGTTCGCTGAGCGCGTCGTTCTTTACAAACTTCTCGGTGAACCGCTGGACATCAGCGGGAACATCGCGGCCGCCATTGAAACGGAAACGTCCGAAACCGAACTAACTGCCTTACGTAAACGCGCGCTAGATAGACTCCAAGCTGAACCGGCAACCCGAAAGACTACCTTGGCTACCAAGGACGCGGATGCCTCAGGGGAGGCCCCGCCGCTGTGGTCCGAGACGCGCGACGGCGACGAAGTCATGTACCTGCAGATACTCGTTCATAACCGAGGATCGGTAACCGTGGGCGAGTTCGAGGCCGTCCCGTGGCTGAGCGTCCCCAAGGCGAGCATTGCGTTCGAATGCCAGCAGCAAGATCACGCCTACCGATTTGCACCGGGGGACAGCATAACGGTGACTTGTCATGCGCCACGTGAGCGCGTGTCCTCTTTGTTTTTGCAGAACGGTAAATCGCTCGACGCCGGCCTGCTTTCGGCAAATATCCTAGAGGGTCTGAAACGCGGCGGAATAGACTTCGGCTTCCATGCGACGGGCGTCAGCTTTCCCGAGCACCAGGTCAGACTGGAACGAAAGCATATTCAGTTTTCTGGCGAATCCGCGATGCAGGCAACAGCGAACGCGGAAATCGACGGCAGCAGTTGTTTCCACCGCAGGAGTTGCGTCCAGGACATCCTGGATATCGCATCGCATCCCGCCGAATACAGCGAGACCAGCGTCTTTGGTATTCCGCTGCTTTTGATCTTGGGTGTCCTTATATTGTGCGCATCGTTGTACGCGATTTATCGCCTCCTCCCGCGCTTGGCGCAGGGCGATAAGGGAAGCCGCCGCTGGGTGGAAAGCCGGGGACGCGCGGGTGGCGGCGTAACCGTCGGCGCCATTATTGGCGTAATCTTGGCGGCGGTATTTCCTGGAGAATCATCGTGGCTGGCGATACCGGTCTTCGCGCTCGCCGGTTTCGCTATCGCTTCGGGTCCGTTTCTCGCCCTGCTCATGCTATTGCTCGCACCGGTACAGATCGGTGCAGCCCTTTTGCTGTTTTCTTCCGGTTCGAAGAGCGGATATGACGGGTTCGCCCCCCTTGTCATTTTCATAATTTCTTCCGGCTTCGTGGGCTTGCCGGTGTTGGGCGCGACCATCAAGCTCGGTACACAGGTGTCGAAAGACCGCGAATCAGCGACCTGGTTGAACTGGATTACGCTTTTCCTCGGCGCAACGGCGATCGTTCTTTCAATTGGCGGCTTTTTGTTCATGTTTACCCTTTCGTAATCGGGGCCGGATTTCGGCGAATGCTTCCAACCCACAAATCCCAGGGAAGCGCGAAAACAGCCATTTCTGGGCCGGTCTTGCCCGACCCCCCTTTTACCCCCTAAACTACGCCCCCTTCGAGCCCCCGGTCGGAATCGTGGGCATTCAATTAGAGGTTATTTTCCATGAAAGCTGAAATTCATCCCGCTTACGCGGAAGTCAAAGTTACCTGCGTCTGCGGCAACACCTTCGTCACCCGCTCCACCCTTGGTCGCGACCTGCACGCCGACGTTTGCGCGAAATGCCATCCGTTCTATACCGGCAAGCAGAAAATCGTCGACACCGAAGGCCGGGTCGAGAAGTTCCGCCAGAAGTACGCACGCAAGAAAGTTTAAGCGTGAAGCGGGTCCAGTATCGAAGGGCGCTCCAGGTGGGGCGCCCTTTTTGTTTGCGGATTTCCTTTTGAGTGCTGCACGGTCACGTACGCTAATGAATGACGCACCCAACCGTTCTCCGCTCCGACGTATCCCTTCGGCCGACTTTTTATTCGCATTCATATTCCTGGCGGCACTGTTCCATGCGCCGGTCACAGCGGCCGAAACCGTGCGCGTCGACAAAGTCCTCGACGGCGACAGCCTGCGCCTCGCCGATGGCCGCGAGGTACGATTGATCGGCGTAAACGCGCCCGAGTTCGGCAAGGACGGTGTGCCCGAGGAACCGCTGGCGCGCGAGGCGCGGGCCGCGCTCGCCCGGCTCATTCATGGCGAAGCGGTACGACTGGACTCCGACATCGAGCTCAAAGACCGCTACGGCCGCACGCTCGCTCATGTCTTTCTGGCCGACGGCCGCAACGTCGAAGCCGCCCTGCTGCGCGACGGGTTGGTGTTTCACGTTGCGATCGCTCCCAACCTGGCGCGACTCGACGAATATCACGCCGCCGAGGCTGAGGCGCGACGGGCGCGGCGCGGTGTGTGGGGTCACGCCTACTACAAGCCGCGCGAAGCGGCGCAGTCGGAAACTCAGCAAGGCGGTTTTCGTTTCGTCGAAGGACGCATTCAACGCATCAGCCGCGGGCCACATGCGATCTATTTCGATCTAACCGATTCCTTCACGCTCGTTATTCCGCACGAAGACTGGCATCTCTTCGGCGGCGATCCGAAACGCCTGCTCCATCGCCGCGTCATCGCGCGCGGCTGGGTCACGGTGCACGAGAACCGTTCGCGCCTGCGACTGTCCCATCCAGTAATGCTGGAGGTGGTAGAGTAAAACGATGGATTCCCCATTGGGTATCGCCATGCACCGCGTGCTTCGCCTCGTTGTCCCGATCCTCTTGGCAATCTCTGTCGTCGCGGCCATCGCGGCCTGCGCGACCAATCCCGCGACCGGCAAGAAAGATCTCGTGCTCATGACCGAAGAGCAGGAGATCGCCCTCGGTCGCGAAACCGATCCTAAAATCCGCAAGCAATACGGCGCGTACGACAACGCGGCGCTGCAGGCCTACGTGCAGCGCGTGGGCGAGCAAGTGGCCGCCAACAGTGACCGGCGCAATCTGGTTTACCGTTTCACTGTGCTCGATTCGTCCGAGGTCAACGCCTTTGCCCTGCCGGGCGGCTACATCTACATCACCCGCGGTATCCTCGCGTATCTGAATTCCGAAGCCGAACTCGCGGCCGTGCTCGGGCACGAGGCCGGGCACGTCAATGCGCGCCATGCGGTGAAACAATACACGCGCGCCACCGCCACTGGCCTTGCCATCAGCATCATCGGCGGCGGGCAGGCCGGACAACAACTTCTCGGCGTGCTCGGCAACGCCATCCTTTCCGGCTACGGCCGCGACGACGAACTGCAGGCCGATCACCTCGGCGCCACCTACATCGGCCGCACCGGTTACGACCCGCAGGCCATGCTGGGCGTGATGACGGTGCTGAAGAATCAGGAAGAAGGCGAGAAGAAACGCGCCGCCGCCGAGGGCCGCGAACCGCACATTTACCACGGCGTGTTCGCCAGTCACCCGAGCGCCGATAAGCGTCTGCAGGAAGTCATCGCCGAGGCCGGCAACGCCAGGACCGGGGCGAACGCACGCGTGGGGCACGAAGAATATCTGAAACAGATCGACGGCATGGTCTTCGGCGATGGCGGTCACGACGGTGTGCGACGCGGATCGGCGTTCTATCACCGTGATCTCAACATCGGCGTGAATTTTCCCAACGGCTGGCGCCTGGAAAATACACCGGGCGCGGTCAACGCCTACGCACCGGGGAAAGAAGCCCTGATACAGATGGTCGTGGACGATTTAAACAAGCACGTCACGCCGCAGGAATACCTGCACACCCACATCAAGGCGAATGGCTTCGCCGACGAGCGCCCGGTCGACGGCAGCGCGCTGGCCTCGACTGCCGCGACCGCCAGACTGAATACCCCGTTCGGTGCGCGCAACACCCGCGTGATGGTTTTAATTCAGCACAACCGCGCGTTTATGTTATTCGGGACCGCCAAGGACGATGACACGTTCCGGCGTCTCGATCCGGCGTTTCTCGCCACGGCGCGCAGCGTGCACGCATTGGCCGATAACGAGCGAAAGATCGCCGGCGGCTTGCACCTGCGCCTCATCAAGGCGCAACCGGGAGATACATTTGCCGTGCTCGCCAAGCGATCACCGGTCAGCGACTACGCCGAGCTGGCGCTACGTTTGATCAACGATAAATTAAACGGCGAACCGACACCGGGCGAGACCATAAAGATGGTCGAATAAAGTTGATCAGGCGCGTGCGGCGCGACCGACCTGCAGTGCGGCGAAGACGGCCAGGCCCTGCAACACCGCTACGCCCCACAACACCATCGGAAAACGCCCGGCATCCATGAGCGCCCCGAAAATAAACGGCGCAACCGCAAGCCCCGTATCCAGTCCGGAGTACACAAAACCGTACACGCGCCCGAACGAACGATGACCGAAGCGCGCCGTGGCGGCGCGGCGTACCAGCATGTCGCGCGACGGGCCGGCGACACCGCCGCAGAATCCCGTCATCACCATCATCGGCATCACGCTCCATCCTGGAATAGCGCCGCTCGCAATGACCAGCGCGAACAACGCGGCGGCGATCAAGGCCACTGCAATGCGCCGGTCATGTGCCTCGTTGCGCGCCACCAGAAATCCACCAAACGCCATGCCTGCGGCACCGCCCAGCAAGAACGCCGTCAGCGACGAGGCGCCGGCGGCCAGCGACAGGCCGTACATATGGTTCAGCAACGGCGGCGCGTAATTCTGCAACGCGCCGAAGGCCATCGTCACCAGAAAAAAGAAAACGAAACACATCCACACCGCACCGGAACCCAGAAACGCGAAGGTCGATGAAGACAGCTCGACGGGCGTCGCGTGATCTGTCTGGATACGCGAATCGATCGATATCGTCTCCCTGCCACGTGCTTCGCACTCGCTCGTCCGTTCGATAAGAGTTTCGCGTCGCAACAGAATAAGAATGAAGGCGATCACCGCTACCCCGGCGGCCGCGAACGCCGCGGTGCGCCAGTCGGCCGCCACCGCGATGCCCGCCATGAACACGGGCGCCAGCGCCCAACCAAGATTGCCGGACAATCCGTGCACGGAAAATGCGTGGCCGAGTCGCCGCGATGCGATATTGCGGTTCAGCAACGTGAAGTCGGCGGGATGAAACACACTGTTACCGAGGCCGGCCAAGCCCGCTGCCAGCAATAACGCCGCGTAGTGCGGCGCCGTCGCTAATGTCACCGCCGCCACGGCGAACAACGCAATGCCGCCCAACAAGACGCGGCGCGCACCCACATGATCCACGATAAAACCGGCCAACGCCTGCCCAATGCCCGAGACAAAAAAGAACACCGCCGTCGTCGCGCCAACCTGGGTGAAGTTGAGCCCGAACTCCTGCATCAGCCACGGAAACAGCGGCGGGATCATCAGGTGGAAGAAGTGCGACACACCGTGACCGAAGCCGACCAGCGAAATCACTTCGATTTCGCGACGGCCGGTGTCGGCTATGACGGCGGCACTCATAAAGGAAGCCCTACTACGCTTCGCTCCGTTCGTCTTTTCATATGACTAGAAGCCCAATCAACGTATTAATCGCATTCTCCGGGGATGCGGCTCGCGTTATGATCGCGGCCAAGATGAAGAACAAGAGTTTAGCCACACCGCGCACCGTGCGCGACTGGATTTTATGGGGTGAAACCGAATTGGATGCCGCCGGCGTCTACTTCGGTCACGGCACCGACAATGCGCTCGACGAAGCCGCCTGGCTCGTCGGCAGCGCGCTCGCGCTCGCCCCGGATCAGCTCGATGCGCACGCCGACGATGCGCTCACCGCCGCGCAGAAAACCACCGTGCGCGATTTGTTCGAGCGACGTATCCAATCACGCAAGCCCGCGGCCTATCTGTTGAAAGAAGCCTGGTTTGCGGGAATGAAATTTTTTGTCGACGAACGCGTCATTGTCCCGCGTTCGCTCACAGGAGAATTCATCCGTGAACATTTCGAGCCTTGGGTCGATGCCAAACGTGTCCATCGTATGCTTGACCTCTGCACCGGCAGCGGCTGCATGGCCATCGCCTGCGCCAATAACTTTCCGGCCGCGCGCGTTGACGCCGTCGACATATCGGCGGACGCGCTTGCCGTCGCGCGCGTCAACGTTGAGCGTCACGGCCTGACCAACCGTGTGCGCCTGCTGCAGTCAGATTTATTTTCAGCGCTGGGCCATGAACGCTATGACGTCATCATCACCAACCCGCCTTACGTCGCGCACTGGGAAATGAGCACGTTGCCGGATGAATACCGCCACGAACCCAACCTGGCGCTGGAATCCGGCACCGACGGCCTCGACGCCATCATCCGGATCCTGCGCGAAGCCCCGGCACATCTCGAGCCCACCGGCGTCCTGATCGCCGAAGTCGGCAACTCAAACGAAACCCTGCAGGCAAAATTTCCCGACGTGCCGTTTCTGTGGCTGACCACTGAAATGGGGGATGACAGCGTTTTTCTGCTCACCGCCACGCAGCTCACTGATCACCATGAGCGCTTCGTCGTGAAGCACGGCTAACGCTCGCCGAGCGACGCTGGATAAAACGCAGTCATTCGAGGGAGGGGTCATGCCCGCTGAACTTGTACTGCATAACCGCGCGGCCATGAGCCAATCGACACCGCGTGCGCGGCGCTGGTCCATGATTTTCGCGGGCGTAATGATCGCCGGTATGTTTGCCATGATGTTCTGGACCATCTCGGTTCTTAACGATAAGCCGGTGGATTGGAGCAAAATGGGGGCTCGGTTTGTCGACAGCGTAACGCGGGATAGCTGGAAACTGCTTCAGTTCGCCGTCATCACACTTGGCGCCATTGCACACTTAACCTATTTAGCTCTGTCAAAACGTCGTGAGCGACTTATTGTCACCGAACTTGGCATCCGTTACGTCTCGCCACTGCCGAGCGCGCTCCAATTTCTCCGACCGAACTGGTCGTTGCAGTGGAATCAGGTTCGACGCGTTGAATTCAAGTCAAACGCTATCGGCTCCGACGCGTCATTCCTCACGCTGGTATTTGATGCCGGATTCGTGAAGCGATCGATCAGACCCTATTGGTGGATAGATCCCGCTACCTATCAACCTTCATCGTGGAAAAACAATTTTCGCCGAGGCACGAAGACTTACGAGGCGATAGCGGCGGACGTGATGAATAGCCCGCTAGTGCAGTTCATACAAAAGCTTCCGAGTCTCAAACTGGCACTGCCCACGGTCGGCAAGCTCACATCATTCGCGCTGGAAAAAAATCCAACGGCTCTCGGTATCGCAGCATTTTTCCTGGTATGCGTCATCTACTCCATCATCGATGTCGCCATCAATTTCGAGACGTACATCGACGAACCGTTCTATGGCGTATATATCGCGGGCGGGACCGCGTTATTCGCGGTGGCGCTTTGGTTGCTGCGACGCGCAAAGGTCCCAAAGAGAGAAAGTCTTGTGGTCGCCGTGATGGCTGCCGGTGCTTTCGGTGCGGCGTTGTATCCCGGGCTGCTGCGAATCAACGAACTCTCCGATACCCAGGGCCTGATCGCCCACGAATATAAAATGGTGCAATCCTCTTATTTCGTCCCGCTTGAGCAAGGATTACCGGAATTGCGTTTTCCCGAACACCACACGCTTTTTTGGTCGCACTATGAACCCGGCCACGTGGAGAAATTTCAGCTGCGCAAAGGCGGGCTGGGTTTTTATCAGATTTACATGTTTTCGATCCACGAGCGAATTAACGACTTTTACACCAGCAGGCATTGAGCTGGATCGCACGGCAAGCGTAGCCCGGATTACGCTGCGCTCCCTCCGGGCTACATGTTCCAGAAAAAATAAGGGGTTGCTGATCGTGCGCATCGTGCAACATGTCAGTTTGGTGCGCTCACCGACAATCGCTAGACTCCAGACGATCGCGATCCTATAAGCCTGTCATGGACACACTCGACGCCATCGCCATTGCCCGCATGCAGTTCGGGCTCAACATCGCCTTCCACATTCTGTTTCCGAGCATCACCATCGCGCTCGCATGGATTCTGGTGTGGTTTCGTGTGAAGTACGCGCGCACCGGCGAGGCGGCGTGGCTGGCGACGTACAAACTGTGGACGAAAGTCTTCGCGCTTTCGTTCGCCATGGGCGTGGTCTCGGGCATCGTGATGTCGTTTCAGTTCGGCACCAACTGGCCCGGGTACATGAATACCGTCGGCAACGTCGCCGGGCCGCTGCTGGCGTACGAAGTGCTGACGGCATTTTTTCTGGAGGCGACGTTTCTGGGCGTGATGCTGTTTGGCATGAACCGCGTGCCGGGCTAGGTGCATGTCACGGCCACGGTGCTGGTCGCCGTCGGCCCCACGATCTCGGCGTTCTGGATTCTGGCGCTCAACTCGTGGATGCACACGCCGGTCGGGCACATCATCGCCGATGGCAAAATCATCGCCGGCGACTGGTGGGACGTCATTTTCAATCCATCGTTTCCCTATCGCTTCACGCACATGCTGCTGGCATCGGGGCTGACGGCGTCGTTCCTGGTCGCGGGTCTGTCGGCGTGGCGTCTGCTTAAAGCACCGGACGATGCCGCGGCAGCGAAAACATTGCGCACCGGCGTCATACTCGCGGCGTTGCTGGCACCGCTACAGATTTTCGCGGGCGATATGCACGGGCTAAACACATTGAAGCATCAGCCGGCCAAGATCGCGGCCATCGAAGCGTTGTGGCATACCGAGAAAGGCGCGCCGCTGGTTTTGTTTGCCGTGCCGAACGAACAGACAAAACAGAACGACTACGCACTCGAAATTCCCAAAGGCGCGAGCCTGATCCTGGCGCACGATAGCGAGGCCGAGCTGAAAGGGCTGGAGGCGTTCGGGAACAATATTCCGCCCGTGGCGACGGTGTTCTTTGCTTTTCGCATCATGGTCGGCATGGGCGTGACGATGTTGCTGCTGTCATGGTTCGGCGTGCTTCGATTGCGCAACGCCGCCGTGGCGCCGCGCTGGCTGCTGTGGGTGTTCGCGAGTTTCACCTTCGCCGGTTGGGTCGCGACGCTCGCGGGCTGGATCGTGACCGAAACCGGACGCCAACCCTGGCTCGTCACCGGCGTGCTGCGCACCGCCGATGCGGCCGGCAAGGTTTCCGAGGCGCAATTGGGCGCGAGCCTCACCGGCTACGTGATCACCTACGGCATCATGTTGATCGCGTACATCGTAGTACTGACGCATCTCGCCGCCGCGGGCGCGGATGCGAAGAAACCGATTGCTGCGCCGGGGGATGCGCCATGACGCTTGACCTGCCACTGATCTTCACCGCCCTGATGGGCTTCGCCATCCTCGCCTACGTCGTGCTCGACGGCTACGACCTCGGCGTCGGCATGCTGATGGCCGCCGCCAACGAAAAAGAACAAGACCTCATGGTGTCGTCCATCGGCCCGTTCTGGGACGCGAACGAAACCTGGCTCGTGCTCGGCGTCGGGATTCTGCTGGTCGCGTTTCCGGTGGCGCACGGCATCATCCTCGGTGCGTTGTATTTGCCGGTCGCGACCATGCTGATCGGGTTGATGTTCCGCGGTGTCGCGTTTGAATTTCGTTTGAAAGCGCTCGGCTGGCACCGCGAGCTATGGAACTGGCTGTTCTGGTTCGGCTCGTTCCTGACCTCGTTCGCACAGGGACTGATGCTCGGGCGCTACATCACCGGTTTCGAATCCGGCTTCGCTTACTTTTTGTTTGCCCTGCTCACTGGCGCCGGCCTGTGCGGCGGCTATGTCCTGCTCGGCGCCACGTGGCTAGTGCTGAAGACCGAAGGCACGCTGCAGAAAAAAGCCATCGCCTGGGCCAAGTGGGGACTGCTGTGGGTGGCGCTCGGTGTCGTGATGGTAAGCCTGTCGACGCCGCTCGTGAGCGAGACCGTGCGCATGAAATGGTTCGACTTCCCGCGCACGCTCGGACTCATGCTGCTGCCAGCGGCAACGGTCGCGATCGGTGTGGCGGTATGGATAGACCTGCGGGCACTGCAACACAGTAGCGCGCGTCGCGAGTGGCTCCCGTTTGCGGGCACAGTGGCGATTTTTACGCTCGCCTTCCTCGGCCTCGCGTACAGTCTGTTTCCGTACGTGGTGATCGACCGCATCACCATCTGGGAAGCGGCGGCGCATCCGTCGGCGCTGAGGTTCGTGCTATGGGGCGCGCTCATCGTCGTGCCACTCATCATCGCCTACACCGCGTTTTCACATCGCGTCTTCTGGGGCAAGGCGCGCGCAGGTTTGTATGAATGATCCGTGCCGTCGGCGACAAGAGAAACGACCTTAAGTAGCAAGTGGGCCGAGCCGAGCGGCCTTTTGCATAAGGCCTTTTGCCGAACATTCGATAAATTTCAATATTTGATCAAGACGATAGCGTAGCGCCAGCACTCCGTCCTCGCCGTTACTATACGGACGCCGCATATCCCAATATTCTTTGCGTCCGTATATATGACTGTTATACGTTCAGGCAATGATCTAAGGGCACTGCAATGTTCGAGGTATTGCGTAACTACAAGAAGGTGTTTCGTGACTACGAAAAGAGGAGGCTCGAATATTTCATAGTCGCAATGCAAGGCCTCCGTCACTTCGCACCGGAAACGACACTCGGTAAGTTCTTCTCAACAATTTCCTGGAGGTACTTAATTTTTTGGTCTTCAACTGTTCTTGTTATAGTGGCCTTGCTTGCTGTATTTACAATAAAAGAAAGAAAAGAACGTATAACACGTCGTTCGAGGCGGACTGAACCTACCCCGAAAAAGTAGACACCTCCCATAAAGCAGTTACATGGAGGTGTCGTATGAAGCGAAAAGAAAAGCACACGTTCTACAACTACCAGTTCAAGCACACGGCCGTAAAAATCACCGACCACCCGAATATCCAGTCGGTCGACGTGGCACAGGCCTTGGGCATTCATCCGATCATGCTGTACCGCTGGAGGCAGGAGATGCGGCAAGGAAAGATCGAGGATAACGACGAGAAGGCCCGTTCGCGCACGAAGCTTCTCGAGGCCGAATCCAAAATCAGGAAGTTAGAGCGCCAGGTAAAACAGTTGCGGGAGGAGAACGTTATCTTGAAGAAAGCGGAGAGGCTCTTCCCCGAAAAAAAATCTCACGGTTCCGGTTCATAGCCGAACACCGGAACCGATGTCCGGTGGCGGCACTGTGTCGCAGGCTTGGCGTCTCCCGCAGCGGCTTTTATGCCTGGCGCGATCGGGCAGACAGTGCGCGGCGGATGGCAGACCGGCAACTGCTGACGCTGATGCGCGGCATCTTTATGGCCAGCCGCGAGACCTACGGCTACCCGCGCATTCATGCGGCCTTGAAGACACGCGGTATCGTCTGCGGTCGGCATCGGGTGGCGCGCCTCATGCGGGAAAACGGCCTCAAAGCGCGCATGGCGCGGCGTTTTAAATACCACCGCCATCGCGACCACCTGTTTGCCGAAACGGCAAACTTGTTGCTCCACCAGCCTGCGGCAAGCGCCCCGAACCAGATTTGGGTGGGGGATGTGAGCTACATCCGTGTGCGCCGGCAATGGGCGTACATCGGGGTCGTGTTAGACCACTACACTCGCAAAGTGATCGGCTGGAGTTTCTCCGCGCGTCATGATGCCGCACTCGTGCGCGAGGCATTACTGATGGCAGTGCAGCATACGGCGCCTGATAACCAAACCATCTTTCATTCGGATCAGGGCTCGGAGTACGCGAGTAAGGAGTATCGATCCGCCCTCGAAGCGTCCGGCCTGCGCATCAGCATGAGTCGCAAGGGTCACTGCTGGGACAACGCCCACATGGAATCTTTCTTCGGAACTCTGAAGACCGAGATGGTGTACTTCCAGAAATTCAGCTGTCTGGAAGAGGCGGTGGCGTACATCACCGACTACATCCGCTTCTACAATTGCGAACGGCTGCATTCCAGTTTAGGGTACCGATCACCAACCGAGTTCGAGGCTATCGCAGCGTGACGGGTGTCTACGGAAGACGGGTAAGGTCAGACGCGGTGAGACAGCGGTGCGTTTCCTGTTGTGTTCGTGGCCCGCGCCGCTCAGCTCTGCGTTAGACATTGCGTGGTGGGTGTATGTCAAAGGCATATATCAATCTACTTTGGAGAAGAAAATGAAAAAGTGGAAAGTGGCCTCATTGATGTTCATAGCTTGGTCTGGCGTTGTTCTTGCTGATTGTGATGACTGGAATTCTTTTCCTAGCGACGAGAAAGTCGAATATAGGTGGTGTCAAGGAAAGTTCGAATATAAGGGCGGGGAGTATCAGTTAAATATACATTTCAGAAATAATGGGGCGAGAACAGTAAAGATAGAATGCACAGTGGATGTAATAAAAAGCGATGGGTCAACGCAAAAGTCAAGTTTCTATGCGACAGTTCGTCCTGATGAAATTAATAGGGACGGTGGAAACTTCACAATTGGTAAAACCACAAAAAATGGAAATTGTAAAATAAAGTACCAATAAGCAGTCTAACAGTTCAATGAAAAACTCGGTTTTGCCCGGCACTGCGTCAGTGGTGGAAGAAGTCAGTTTTTATCACGGCGGTGATGAACTCTATAAATTAAAAGATATACCTGGTCTGTGGCACGAACAGTGCCTTTCTGCGGCAAACGATGAAACGTAATGAGCGGTCGGGGACATAGGTAACAAAAGAGTCCGGGGACATGGGTTACACATGATGGCGCTTTAATCTACCGTACACATCCTCGATTCGCATGTAACGTTCCAGTAATCGACCGAGCTTGAGCGGTCCAAAGTAAACATTCCAGATGCCGTTGTCGATCTCCTCCAGTCCCACATATTCTCCCGCGCACACGATCGAGACGTTGATCCACCCCGCGTTCCATCGAATACCAC
>OBEQ012646308.1_pt1 | contig 13381 bp, 7 predicted proteins | sample 1670901 | NCBI WGS metagenome assembly OBEQ01 (sample SAMEA104232315, study PRJEB22302) | groundwater metagenome | biome: forest; feature: aquifer; material: groundwater | place: USA | collected 2011-08-07 | depth 5.4 m
GGCCGTCTCCTTTCTTTTGGTCGCACTTAAGAAAATGGAATGACGGCCCCTTCTTTTTCAGAAAAACCTCGAAAAAGCTCCCTGAACCTAACCCCCCGATCTTAAATCAGAAAATCCACCCCCAAGAAAGAAACGCACGCCAAAACTACAACGGAGGAAACCGGTGGACCGTCGGCCTCTCGCAGCCACAGGTCGAGACCTTTCTTCGAACCGATCCTCGTCTGGCAACGGCAATCGGACGTGCCAGGGTCCAGCATCGGCAATTAAGGAGGCGCTTTGACGAGGCATTAAGGATGCCGGAAGACCAACTGGTCCTCTGGCTTCAGCGCGGCATCAAGAATTTCTACAGACCGGAGGCGGCAAACCCTTATGTCGCCCTCGTGGCGGAAGGCCCCTGGCTCGTCACGAGCTGCGGAGCGGTCCTTTTAAATGTCGGTAATTATGGAATGAACTGCTTTGGCGACAACCCTCCCGTTTTCAGAGACCTCCTCGCTCCAAAGGTGATGGCCAATGTGATGACGGCCAGCTTCGAACAGCGGCGATTCGTCGACGCCCTCTGGAGGGAAATCGGACAGACCCGCCCATTACAGGACGATTCCCCCTATTCCCACTTTGCCTTCTTAAACAGCGGTTCGGAGGGGGTCGATTTTTCACTGGTACTCGCCGACAGCAACGCCAAAAAACGGCAACAGACCCTACAGACTAAAGGAATATCTTTTGCCGGAAGACCGGTCACGGTCGTCTTTGAAGGGGCCTTTCACGGACGGACCGGCCGGCCCTCCCGTTGTTCCGTCTCCTGTGCCCCGGAATACGAAGCCGCCCTGGCAAGTTTCGGGGACCATACCGATGTCTGGACCGTTCCTCATAATGATGAGAACGGGTTGGAGAGGCTCTTTGCCAAGGCTGCGGCCGAGAATATGCTGATCAGCGCCTGCCTCTTCGAACCGGTCGGCGGCGAGGGAAATCCGGGGGTCGCCATGAGTCCGGATTTTTATCAACGAGCCCGCGGATTGTGTGAGCGGAACGGGGCCTTGCTGATCATCGATTCGGTCCAGGCCGGTTTAAGAACCTTCGGATATTTAAGCATCGTCGATTACCCTGGATTTCAGGGCCTCCCCGGCCCCGATGTTGAGATCCTTTCGAAGGCGATCAATGCGGGGAGAATTCCGTTGTCGGTCATCGCCATGACCCAAAAGGTGCGCGAAGCCTTAACCAACGGTCCTCGAGTTGAAGAGTAAGATGCAGATACCTACCCTCAACTGGACCCCCGGGCCTTGTCCGACAGCTTATTTGAATGGACTCGATGCGATCCGTCAGAGGGTTGCCGATCCCTGTCTCGGGACTGATTTTCATCAAGAGCTTAGCACCCTGACCTCCATTCAATGGCCGGCCTGTGTGGAACAGGGACGACGGATTTTGAGGACCCTCAACTCCGAGCCGGGGGCGGTCATCATCCTAAGACTTCCCGGGTGGGAGGACGAGTTACTGCGTGATTTTCTTTTTCTCTCCCTAGCCCTCTGTGTGAGACCGCCGATCACCCATGATCGGGAAAGGGTCATCTGGGAGATTTCCCCCAAATCGCGCGAGTGCGTCGTCCCAACCTATTCGGAGACTACTGAAGAGGCCCCCCTCCATACGGACGGGACTTATAAAGAAGACCCGCCCCGTTTTATCGCCAACCTTGTCGTGCAGAGTGCCGCCCATGGAGGCGAAACTTTCCTCGCAGAAGGCCATGAAGTCTGTCGGGAGTTCAGGTTGACCCTTGAAGGGCCCCGTCATTTGGAATTCCTGCAACAATCATTTCCCTTCCGCCTCCCGAGCGCCTACGACACACCTGGCGGAGCAACAACGACTCATGGGATTCCGGTCAAGTGGGAACCACTTTGCCTTCGATTTCGCCCCGATGTCCTCCGGGCCGGACTCGATGTCCTCAAGGAACCCGGAGATTCGGATCGGAGAAAAGCGATCGCCGCCTTTGCCGACTTTTTAAAAAATTATCCTGAAAAGCTTGAGACGCGGCTCGAAGAAGGGGCGATGCTCTTCATCGACAACCGCCGCGTCCTCCACGGCCGACGGGCTTTTACCGGACCGAGGCATCTGAGAAGGATCTGGATGCGTTAAAAAACTTAAAAAGGTAAAAAATCTCGGAAGCCGCCGTGTGAAATCGTCGATCGGCGGTCACAAAGGGGATCCCCTGCTCTTTGGCGAGCAAGAGATAGCTGATATCGTAGATCGTCATCGAGAAAACGTCCGACGGACCTTTCCCAGGATTTTGACAGAATCTCCGGTTCCTTTTTGATATTTTGACTTGATCCTGGAATGAAATCTCTGAAGCTCTTCGGAAAGATCGTCCTTCTTAGACGGATTTACCTTCGCAGCAACGGGATGAATCTTTTCCATAGATCTCTTTTTCATAGAGCTGTTATAGCTGGTTTCAAATGAAGACCAATTTCTATTTTTGGGGCAAAAAGAAAAAATGAAAAAAGTACGCAACTAATTTTTTAGGGAGGCGAGATAGCGACCAATATGTCTTTTCCCAGCGGTCCATTAGCTCCTAGTGCGGGTCGATATTATCTTCCTCAAACCCCTTATTTCGCCGACTTCCGGGATGCCATACCTCTTGCTCAATTAGCGGGATATGCCCGTGCGGAGCGTCGGGCGGCCCTTGTCGCAGACAATTATGTCCATTGTCCGTTGATCGATGTTTCATGGGCCCACGAATACTCACCCTATGGCGCCGGACTGGTCGAGAGGATGAGAGAGGATCCCAGAAGGGCTGACGATCTCACGGGACGGGGGAACCGTGCCGCCGTCGTCTCCCCGGCCACAGCCATTCTTGGCCTCGGTTCGGCGGCCGATGGAGATCAAGGAAGCCTGCGAGCGGTCCATTCCTGGCCGATCATGGTCGGAAAGGCCAAGATCTTTGGCCTGACAGCAGGGGTTGATACCACACCATTGACACCTGAAATCCGTCTGACTCGCGAACAATTAGAAGAAACAGGGCAATTCCCTTTGAGTGAAAGGGCGGCCATTGAGAAGGTTAGGATCTGGAGGGCGAAAAAGTTTGCCGAATTTGTGCAAATGATCGCCCCGATGTACGGATTTATTAATATTGAAGACGCACAGGGGGCCGATCTCCCGATTATCTTTGGCGCCCTGAAATCTCTCGAGGGAGAATGCGCCATCTGGTCCGATGATATGCAAGGGACCGGGGTGATCACGGCCGCAGCAGTCTTGGCCTGGGCCGAATTGACCAATCGACGGGATCTGAGTGAGGTCCGCGCCGTGATCTTCGGAGCCGGAGCGGGAGCCGCAGGGGTCTATAATGAACTCATCAACCATGGTTTCAGTCCTGGAAATATCCTTGTGACCGACAGCGGACCGAAGACGGCTGAAAACAGGCCGCGATGGAAGGGGGAACCCTATCCGCTCCATGAAGGTCGTGAGGATGTGAATAACGATCGCTTCAAGGTCCAGATGCGACAAGGGATTTCTTCGGCCACCACCATTGAGAGTTTTTTTAAGGGAGGAGTCGACTTACTCATTAATCTGGGGATTCGAGGGACCCTGACCGGGAACAGGAGCTGGACCGAAGACAGGACGAGAGAGCTCAACCCGAATTTTCTTTTCCTCCCGATGACTAATCCGGATCCCGGTATCACTCCTGAGATGCTCTGGGCCGTCCGACCGGACGGCTATTATGGAAGCGGCAATCAGACCTATCCCAATACCGTCAATAATTTTACCGCCTTCGGATATGTCGGACTGGGGGCCTTGATTGCGATGGCGGGAGGAGTCGGCCGCGGAATGACCGTCGCCGCGGCGCGGGGAATCTTTGAAGTCGCCAAGAAACATCCTGACTTCGGATCCAAACGGCTTGTCCCGAAACCGGATGACCTTGACCTCATTGCCGCCGAAGCGGGCGCGGTCGCCAAGGCAGCGGCTCGAGAAGGTCTTGCGAGAGGGATCGCTCGTTACGCCACAGAGCTGCAATTGGCCGAGTTTGATAGAAGGGTCGATGAGCGAATTCGATTCCAGAGAGCGTATGTTGAAAACTACCGAGAGAGAACAAGAATGGAAGGCTTAAAATACCTTGAGGGCCGTTACCAATCACACTATGCTCCATTCGCTCCCAGAGATTCGGATAAAATTCCCGCCTACCATGTGGCTCCGCAAATCGACAAAGCGGCCTTTGAAAGATTTGCCATGGACATCGGAGATAAGGTGCAATGGTGGGAAGATCTTATTGACAAAGAGGATACGGAGAAACTCATCCCAACCGCGCTGACCATTGTCTTGGAAAAACTAAAAGCGGCAACCATCGGAGAGACGGATGAAGCGAGAAGGGCTTTGAAAGAATTGGAAATCATCGTCCAGATTGCCGCCGTTCACCCCGCCTTGGGGCTCGCCTTGGCCCTGAGACGGACACGAGTGAGACCGGAAAACCTACCGGCACGACCAACCGTTTTCCACCGAGATCAAGTGCGACGGATTATTTTTCAAGAAATCCCAGAAGCAACGGCCACCGTTCTTTCCGCCTTTCCTGATATCCAGATGACTTCTGCACCTGCCAATGGGAATGAACCAAACGGGGGTTAAGCAAGCCCCTCAACCCTCACCTTCCCTACCGCCTCCATAAAGAGTTCTTTTTCAAAAAGGGTCAAGGAGCGTGGGTCTTTACGATCCCAAATTCTCCCCCAACTTCCCCAACCGATCGAGAAAAAACTCGGCGCTCCAAAGTTCTAACGTCTTGAGTTCCCGTTCGTGGAGAAACCGGGCGACGTCGTCTTTTGCTTCTTGCCATTGAATCGACCGAATCTTTTTCTCCATCTCTTGCAGAAACCACTCCCGATCGATGTTGAGTTTTTGTCCTTCCCACGGGCCGTTTTGCTCGCAGGCTCGCGTCAGAAAAAGATAATTCATCGGGGCCTTTCTCGAGACATACCAGAGAAAATCGTACCAATCCCTCCCTTTGGTATAGCCGCGGCAAAGCAAGGCGTGGCTCTTGCCGGCAAAAAGGGAGGGAAGGTCTTGGACGGTCAAACCGAAGGGGAAAGGGAAGTCGCAATATTTTGTTTCAAACGTGCTCCCGGATGGAGGATTGGAATCGACTTCAAGCTTGATCCTGATTTTTTTGGGCCTCCCGTCCTTGGGGGCATGGGATAAAGCAAGCGGCAGGTCCGATTGCTGTTTGAGAAAGAGTTTTTGCACATTTTGGCCCGGTTTTGTTTGATCCTGAGCTTGAACTTGGATTCCGTAGAGGTTGAATTCTTCGACAAGAGACGGGGCATAAGAGATGAACTGAAAACCCTTATCCGGCCCTCTTAAAATAAAATCGAGATCCTCGGAAAATCGATCGAGACTATAAAGGATGCGCAGCGCCGTGCCCCCCTGAAAAGAGGCCTTCTTGAAGAAATCCGACCTCGAAAAAGCGGCCAGGGTGATCTCTTGCAGAATCTCTTTCAAGGCGAATTCTTCTTCCTGCCGATTGCGGGCGGCAAAACTTTCCAATTTTTCCTGAAGGACTTTATTTTTGATCATCCCCAGAGCCTTTCAAGATCCTTTCGAACACCCTTGAGAAATCGTTTCACGCGCCGGCTTCGGTACGCCGATTCGAGTTCCAGGAGGGTTTCTTTTTTGGCCGTTAAAATCTCCTCTTCCTCGATTCGGAGCGATTCCAGGAGCGGAGCGATCCCTTTCCACTCTTTTTTGTAGAAGTAAACATAATCGGCAATCGCCTTCCAGGGGCCGGCGATCCAAAAAGAATCCTCGCCGGATACCTCTCTGGAAACATCAATGAGAAACGGACTGACAATAATGCGGGAAAAGCTGAAAACCCCTAAGGGAGTTTCAAAGAGAGACGACCTCTTGGAAGTCGCGGAGGTGACGGTGCGAACCGCTTCGGGGATCCATCCATGATGGGCGAGAGCCGACTCCAGGCTGATATAGGAAGGGCCGTAGATTTTTTGCGCGACGGCAAAGAGATTAAGGGGCTCTCTTTGATATTGTTTTCCAAGGAGATAGAGACCCCGTCGAAGATGAATCAAATCCCCTTTGGCCAAGGCCCTTTTAAGGAGGGCGTATCTTTTGTCGTGGCTTCCACGGATCACGTTGGCGATATCCGTATCGGTGACCAGGTTCTTCCCTAATTTTTCGTATAAAATTCCCATGAATCGTATTATTTGTGTACAATACTGTCATAAAGTGACAGTATTGTACACTAAATAAACACAATTCCCTTTCCTAGCGGTCATCCTCGTCGTAGATGTCCCCCACCACTTCTTCGAGGATGTCTTCGAGGGTCACGATTCCCAAAAGGAGATTGTCTTCCGAATAGACGATCGCCATGTGACTTTTTTTATCCTGCAAGACTCTCAAGGCTGACAGAACCCGCAGGTCGCTGCGAAGGATCACCGGAGGTCGCAGCAGCCTCTTCCATTCCAGATTTCCCGTATCGGCAAAAACCATCAATTCCTTCGTATGGAGAATGCCCACGACGTCACCCGACTCTGACGACCCGCAGACCGGCAGACGCGTATGTCCCGACTGAAGGGCCACCGACGTGACCTCTTCGATCGTGTCGTTCTCGGAGACGGCCACGACATTTTTCCAAGGATTCATAATGTCCCGAATCCTTTTGGTCTCGATGTTCACAAGATTGATCACATACTGGCGATGTTGTTTGGAAAGGGTATCGAGCTCGATCGTCGTCGCCGTCGGCTCGAGATACGATTCATATTTTGAAATCAACGAAGTCAGCTTGAGGACCCGGTGCGTCCCCCACTCGAGAAGAAAGATCAGCGGGGAAAAAATCCGCTCAAGAATCCTCAACAAGAAAAGGCCGGACAGCGTGATCCTCACCGGATGGCGAAGGGCCAGCGTCTTCGGCACGAGCTCGCCTAAAATCACGGTAAAATAAGTCAGCGGGAGGACGACAAGGAGGATCGAAAAACCTTGAGAGAGGTAATGATTGAGGCCGATTTTTTCAAAATACGGAAAAAGGGTCGCCTGCGCCCCCGCTCCTCCCACCGCCGCGGAGGTCAAGCCCACAATCGAGATCCCGACCTGGATCGCCGAAAGGGTCCGGGCCGGCTTGTCCCTCCTTAATAATACCTTGGCCGCCTCCACCTTTCCCTCCCGCGCCAGCTTTCTCAACACCGGCCGGGGCGAAGAAACAAAGGCCATCTCATAGGCCGCCAAGAAGGCGTTGAGAAAAATACAGACAAGAATGATAATAATTTCGAGCACTTTGATCGATAGTTCGAGAATGCCGGGTTCTTGTCAATATTTTTTACCTAAAAATCGACTTTTCGCACAACTTTACCTCTGAAGTCGCGATGAAACACCTCTATGAAGAGGTCCGTTCTTTTCATTTCGACACTTGTCTTTGTCCTAGCAGGAGTTACCTCTTGGGCCCAAACTCCTCCCTCTTTACTTCGCATTGAAGTCACTCCGACCGCCCAGACGATCAAGGTCGGCCAAACCAAACAATTCGCCGCCGCCGCCGTTTACAGCGACGGATCGCGACGGGATATTACTTCCTCTTCTCTCTGGAGTTCTTGGAGCATCTGGACCGCTTACTCCATTAACTTGGTGACTTTAAATAATTCAGGGCTGGCAACCGCTGTGCAGGCGGGGGCGGCCACCATTAAGGCGGAATACCAAGGAGTCACCGGTTCCACCGGCCTGACGATCCAGCCGGTCTTGAGTCGAATCACCGTTCTTCCGGCCGCTTCATCGGTCAAAATGGGGAGCACGCTCTCGATGACCGCCTATGCCTATTTCAACGACGGGAGCACGAAGACGTTAACCTCTCCGACGGTGACCTGGAGTTCCTCGGCACCGGGAACGGCGACGATCAACGCCTCCGGAGTCGTCACCCCCGTTGCCGTCGGGAGCGTCACGATCACGGCGCTCTCGGATGGAATTTCAGGCTCGACCTCTTTAAGCGTTCAACCGCCTCCTCCGCCAAAATTGGTCTCGATTGCCGTCACACCGAACCTCATCACCGTCGGCTTCGATCAAAAGCGTCCCTCCATTTGCGTCGGAACGGTCCAGCAATTCAGGGCAAACGGGACCTATAACAACGGCACCACGAGTGAAATCACCTCTTTAGTCACCTGGAGTTCGGCCACTCCGTCGGTCGCCTCCATCAATTCTGCGGGTCGCGTCACCGCCGTCGCTCCCGGGGCGACCTCGATCTGGGCCAAGTTCATGGAAGGGAGCACCCTCATTTCAGGCTATTCCAATCTGAACGTGCACCCGAAGCTTGTCTCCATTGCGGTCACGCCGGCCAATCTTTCGATGAAGAAAGGGATCACGCAACAATTCGACGCCACCGGGACTTTGAGTAATGGGACGACGCGCATCATCAGCTCTCTCGTCGCCTGGGGAACCTCCAATGCCGCGGTCGCCTCGATCGTCTCGACCGGCCGCGCGACCGGTCTCTCTTACGGAACCACCTCGGTGACCGCCATCGGCAACTCGAATGTCGCCCTGCCGAGCTCTTACTATTATTACAGCCCCGCGATTCCCGAGGATGTCGCCGGCTCGACCCTCTTGACCGTTCAACCCGATCTCACTTCCATCGCCGTGACACCGGCCAATTCGACGGTCAAAGTCGGAACCACGCAACCCCTAATCGCCACCGGGAGTTATAATAACGGGACAACGCAGGTCATGACTTCATCGGTCATTTGGACTTCCTTGAATTCAGCGATCGCGACCGTCAATGCCTCGGGCGCCGTGACATCGATCGCTCCGGGGACCACCACCCTTACAGCGCAATCCGGAACTATCTCAGGATCGACTTCCTTGACCATTAAATCAGCCGTCTCTTTGGAAATGATCCTTCCTTCGACCCTTTTCCTGCAGGGAAATTCTCGACAGATGATTGTCAAAGCACTCTACAGCGACGGATCGATCGAATATCCGACGTCGGCCGTTTGGACTTCTTCAAATTCCAATGCCGTCGCCGTCAATACGATCGCGAATGGATACATCGAGGCAAGAGACCCGGGGACTTCCACGTTGACCGTCTCTTACGAGGGGATTTCGGTCTCCGTTTCCGTCACGGTGCAGCCGCGTCTCGTCTCGCTCGCCATTCCGCTCGGCTCGATTCAGGTCAATAGCGGGGCTTCGGTTTCGTTGACGGCACAGGGAACCTACAGCGACGGGACCACGCGCACGGTCGCCCCGACCGGCTGGTCGTCATCGAATCCGGCGGTCGCAACGGTCCTTCCGAGCGGCGTCGCCACGGCGGTCGGCACCGGCACAACGACCATGGCGGCTCAACTGGAAGGCCTTTCCGCCACGATTTCTTTCAATGTCCTTCCCCAGCTCGTCTCGATGGAAATCTTTTCGTTGCCCGGCCACAATCAATATGAGGCGGTGAATACCTCGATGGGATTGGGCACGACTCAGACCTTGGGCGTTTGGCCTACTTTCAGCGACGGTTTCCCCCATTATATCCCGTCAGTCACCTGGACCTCTTCGAACACCGATGTCGCCGCGATCGGACCCACCGGCCTTCTCACGACGGTCGGTCCGGGAAATGTCACGATCACCGCCACCGCGATTCCGGAGCACGGCGGACTATCAACCTCGGTCTCTCTGAGGGTGCAGACGCCGCCCGTCTTCGTCTGCAGGGCGATCACGCCGACGGTCGGCCCCGGTTTTCTTCAAATCGCGTTGGGAAATCTCCCATACGGCTTCGGTCAGTGCCAATTTTCGTTCAACGGTTCCGGTCCGCCGGTCGTGATCGCCACCGGGCAGACCAAACAGTTCACCGTGATTGACGGAAGAATCCGCGACGGATCGAACGTCATCACCTGGTTTGACTTTGGAACGCTCCATCTCGATACAAACTGCGCCAGCGAGGCGGAAACGATCCAATGCGCCCAGGGTATTTTTGAAATTCCTCCGCCGCCTCTGCCGCGAGAGCGGCTGGCCCGCGAGGTCTTCGGGGTCGATCTTGTGCTGAATTGGCGCGGAGTGAGCGATGTCGGTCTCTACCCTCATTCGGTCGCTTTTTATGAAGAGGGACATCGAAAGATCTTCGACACGCCGCTCTTTACCCCGACGAAGGACTCTTCGGCGACGAGCGGCCAAAAATCGGTCTACGTCCCGGTCACCTGTCAGCCTTTCGTCGATCATCCGGTTTGCATCATTGAAATCGGTCTTTACGGAGGAAGGGCGGAACTTGAGCAGGTCTTTGCCGACGGACAATTCACCCCGCTCGTGCGCACCAGAGATATCTCTTCCAACGAAAAACTCTACGAGATCGAACTGAACTACGCCGATCTGGACCCCTTTCAGCTGGGAGGTTTTCGCAATCCCGTGCCCATTCCCATTACCGGGATCGTTCCTCCGTCGACCGGGCCTTTGAATCCCAAGTCGCTCGATATTCTGACGAGCGGCCCCAACAAAAATCTCCTGGCGGTGGTCGTCAAAAAAGGAACGATTTCCCAGAAAATCGAAATTCATACGTTCAGCCTGACCTCTCCGGCAAATCCGCCTCAAAAGATCGTCACCTCTCTCGACGCTCTGTCGGAGGCGTCGCTCGACGATTACAAATTCGTCGCCTTGGCCGACAAAGACGGGGATGGAAACGACGATCTCGTCATGGTGCAAAAGATCGATCCGAGTTCGCGCATGACCAACGTCCGGATCCTGCGCGGCCCCGATTTCCAAACCTCTCTCTTCCGGGCGGCGACCGTTCTCGAAGAGGCGGGCAGCCATTTTGAATTTCTCTACGGGCCGTTCCGGTGGGGAAGAATCCAAGAGGAACAAGACCTGCTCGTCGTCCGAAAGTCGGCGGGACCGGGAGGTTATCCTCAAGAAAAGACCGAGATGATGCCGATGACGCTCTCCGGTTCGGAAGAGACACGGTGGACCACGGGCCCGATCTCAACGGCGCTCGCTCCCTCTTTTGAGAATTGGCAATTCCTTTATTTCGACTATGACCGAGACGGATATTGGGACCCCGTCGGCGTCAAAAAATGGGACACCGTTTCAGGCCGCACCGAAATCAGCGTCTTGAAAGGTCTCCCCGCAGGGAACGACTGGCGAAATCCCGAAGATCACCCGTTCCACTCATTCCTCTTGCAAACGGAAAGTGCGCTGCCGGAAACCGGCCTCTACTACGACTTCGCCGCCGGCTGGTACAACAGCGATCCGGCAACCGACCTCATCGCGGTTCTCAAGCCGGTTTCGGTCTTTAACACGACGGCCCAGCTGAAGGTCTCCATCCTCAACGGCGCCGATCACTTCGCTTCTTTTCTGGCCGAAAACTTGACCTTCAACCTCGACGGCGTCCTGGCCGATTTTCCTTCGGATGCGGTCATTCCGCCGCCGAATGGAGGAGAGACAGGAGAAGACACGATCGATCACACCGGGGGAATTGTCCTGCCCGACGAAAAAGGCCCCGGTCGATCGGAGCCGTGGAATCCTGTCTGGATGATGGTTCCGCTCGAGGAGATTTTCGACTCCCTCTCGATCCCCGAAGCCCCTTCGGCTCCGTGGGGTCCACCGGTCGCTCCCGCCGTCAATCCCGCGACGCTTCCTGAAGTCAAATTGCCGGACGCGCCGGAGGCACGCAATGACGCCGTTCCTTCTCTCGGATATCGGTTCGCCGAGCAGGTCTCCCGTCTCATCGCGCCGGTGTTTGCCGGCGATCCGTTTCAGGCGGAGATTCAGATCTGCATCAATCGAACGAAGAAGTTTTATCACCTCGAAAACCAGAGGCCCGGAATTTACGACTATTATCCCCCCTATTTCCATATTCGCGCGTTTCAGACGCCGTTTCAGTATCAGACGAGCGGCTCTCCGCAATCGATCGGCTACACGATTCACTTCTCGGTAGAAGGCCAAGAAGATGCCTTGCCGGTAAAGACCGACGAGGGACAGGGAGTCCTCCCCGCGGCCGCCGTTAAAAATTATTCGGATCAGAGAATGTACGCCCTCGACCAAGAGACTCGCGTCGGCTGGGTCGGTGTCACTCCGTGGGAGGTCATCCGAATCCGAATGCACCATCCGAAAAGCCGCCTGATGAGAGAAGACGGTTCCTCTCCTTTTGGATATCTCCCACAAATGTCTTCGGCCCCCGCAGACGCCCACGATCTGCTTGTCTTCCTCGACGGAACTCCGGACGACGCCAATTACTGGCCCCCCGACACCTCGAGAAGCTACAAAATCTCCGGGACGATCCAGGCGGCCGGCAGCCGCGAGGTCCTCGCAACCTTCGAACATCAAGGGACGATTCCGATGACGATTTCGGGACCCGTGTTGACCTATCCAAGAACGAAGACGAGCGATCTCCCGGACCCGTTCAGCTGGAGTTGCGACGGTGACCTGGTACGGATTCAGACGACATTGGTCGGTTCGGTTCCGCCGCCGACTCCTGTTCCTCCTCCTCCCCCGCCTCCCGATCTCTGGCGCGAATCGAGATGCCCGCGCGCGTTGTATGAGTACGTCCGAGACGATTTCGACAGTCGGGGCTGGTTTGAATCTTCCGTGACGGGAGACGCCTGCATGGGTGTTGTGAGCTACGGGATCGGCACTTCACAGAAGCCGGATTATCTCGTGCTCGAGGAAAACATCCGGGCCCATCCGGAGATTCTCGGGTTCCGAGTCTCGGGGGGAACGATCAGCAACGCCTGTTTCCAGAACAATACCTCTCCGGAAGCGAATCTGCCTCAATTCCGCCGGGCGGTGGTCGGCGAGTATTACGCTTCCCTCAAACGACTCAGCGAGGCCTTCCGCGGATCGCTCGAGCAGGTCGCCCATTTGAGAAAAATCGCGCAGATGTCGTGCGATGCGTCGAATCCAGCGACGTTCGGCCTGTCGGTCTCCTCCAGTTTGCTGCAGGAAAAACTTTGCAATCACTATCGCCACATCCCCGGCGGCGAGGAGCTTTGCCAAAAATTCAAGTACACCTGCGGTCAGGAAGCCGATTTTCGCTATGCGATCGACGAGACCAACGATTCTTACATCAAATATCAGGCCTTCAAAAATGATGTTGAAAACGGCAACAATCTGATCGCCGCGCTGAGATTTATCGAAGATCGGAGGCAGGACGGCGAGACCTGGATGTCTCCGGAAGAGACGGCAACGGCGATCAGAAAACTGGAAGAAAACGTCGATCGGTCGAAAAAATTTCTCGAAGCGCTGGAAGGGATCGATCCTTGGATCGCCACTTCGACATTCCAAGAAGCGGTCGATCAAGAGATCGACGACTGCGTCGGGAGCGACGATTCCGACAATCACAGGAATCTCTGCGAACTCGGTTATCGGCATCAGGGTGTTTGCAAAGGGATCCGCGCTCAGGCGCTCGAGGCGGCGGTGGAGATGAGCAAGGCGGCCGAGCAATTCGGCAAAGTCA